>Ga0163108_10000904_pt1 | contig 21758 bp, 14 predicted proteins | sample Fk1155metaG_FD_109644 | JGI IMG/M metagenome (GOLD analysis project Ga0163108, IMG submission 109644) | Marine microbial communities from the Central Pacific Ocean - Fk160115 155m metaG | ecosystem: Environmental > Aquatic > Marine > Oceanic > Photic zone | place: The Central Pacific Ocean...
AACAGATCAGATATCGCTGTCCGTTGCTGAGGACTCCGGAACATGGCTTCGAGCCCGCCATTGGCAGGTTGCTCTCGGCGGAGGGCGTCCAGGTTCGACCGTAATCGCTGCTCGATGCTGCGAGTGCCAGTGTCTTGCCGCCGTATCTCGCGATGTTCGTTACACGCGGGCCATCAATAGAAATGGATGACTCTCCCCACATATTCCGGACTCCGACGCCACGGGGAACGATTACAGTCTTCCATTTCTTTAGATCGTCACCGGCACTAATCGCCACGGCAGCGGGATTACCTTGCCCCACGATGAATCCCGGCATGATCCAGTTGCCGTCGTCCATCTTTACCGGCTCGGTCATGGGCCAGAAACCATCTCGGGCAACGATACCCTCTGCCGTCCATTGCCCAGTTTCTTCGTTCAGCGTGTAGGCCCTTGTATGCACTCGTTTGCGGAAACCATGGAATGCGCCAAGAAACGCCCACAGTGTTTCACCGCGTGACAGAAAGACTCCATGGCTGACGGCGAGGTCATCGTCCTCAATCCCCACATCAACCGTCCGCACCGTTGACCATGTTTTGCCGCCGTCTTCGCTTACGCAATACCGGCCTTCTTCCGTGAGCGTGTTTTCACTTCCCTTGTTATGGCCAAACGAGGCATAGAGCTTGCCCTTGTGCCACGCCAATGCCACACCATGCAGAAACCCGTATCCATCAACCTTGCGCTCATACTTCTTGATGACGTGGAATTGCACACCCTGGAGGACTTCTGCTGCTGATGTCTTGGGCAATGCGGAACCGGTCCACAACGTGAATGGTTCCGGCCGTTCGGGAATCTTGTGAGTGGACGTTACCGGTTTGTAAGCGGCCGCCATCTGCTTGCCGTTCAATGATTTGTCGAAGAGACGAATCTCATCGAGTGCTCCCACGAAGTTCTGCCTGATACGACCCTTGTCAACGACTCCACCGAACGTCAGCGGAGCTTTAGTCTGCGGAATCGGCTTCGCCAGTTCCATCTTTCCCGCCATCTTTCCGTTCACCCACAGCTCAGCGCTGGCCGGACGAACCACCACGCCGATCAGGTGCCAATGCCCCGGTTTGGGTTGCGCAGAACTAGAGGCCGTCACCCAACTTCCCTGGTAGACATAGAGGCGAAAACGATCGTCCTTATCAATCATCACACTCCACTGCCGATCCCCCAGTGAGTAACGATTCTTCGCCGCGATCATCTGTTGTTCGCCACCGAGCCGATAAGGATTCACCCAGGCGGTTAGAGTGAAACCGGATTCGCCTCCGGTCAGTCGTTCCGAGTTTTTGACCTTGAGTAGGCAAGAGCCATCGAAAACAAGGCTATTGCCTTCGATCCCGTCAGCAACGGAAACGCTGCCGTGCACACCCAGTTCCAATGAATTAGGCGAATCCAGCGACCAGTACTGATCAGTGGCCACCAGTGTCTGGCAGGGCAGAATCAGAATGACGAGTAGCAGCAAGCAGATGGCAACTGTCTTCTTCATGGTTTCTCCCCGGGATCTGTTCCAATAGTGCCATCTTCGCCGGCTGGGGCGGCGCCTGCAAGTCTTTTTGAAGAGGCTGTTGAAACAACGTGCCGGTTTCCACGGCTCGTCAAAAGCAACGCAAAATCCAACGCAGCACGTGACCGTACCGCCTCGCATCGACTCGCAACCCCAAAACACCGCGCATGAAAAAAGGCTAGTTTTGCCGAGTAATGCGAGTTCACGCAATACCATGCAAGCTAGCCAAGTGGGCGATGAGGGACACGAACGAGGGCCTTCTTCCCCTCATCTTATCTCTTGTTTAGCAGTTTGATTACGGCATTGACGTATCGTTTACCGAGCTCCGAGTAACCATCAGGCTTTATGTAGTGAAGTGCGTTCTTTTCGCCGTTAAGGTCATCGGTATTAATCCAGACAGAAGTTTTAGAGGCATCCGCGAAGGCGACTTGTGCCTTGCGCACGATATCCCACTGGGGATTCTGGACAGCTTGCCCGGAGCCGCGTTTGAAAAATCCACTGTCACTTAATCTTCCAATGATAAAGTTGATGTCTGTGCGTTTCAGGTCCAGTTCGAGTTGCTTCTTAAGGCCATTGAGACTGGCCAGGTAGACATCTCCGTTTTTAGCTTTAGCGTCTGCTTCGCCCTGCATCCAGATGAAGGTAACTGACTGGATGCTGCTGCCGTCTGTGGACTTCTTCATCTTTTCCATGAGTGCATCGTAGAGCTGGCCTGCTTCACTATCGGTTTCGCCTTCGCTGTTTTTCCACCCTTTGAACCACTTGGAGATAGGTTGTCCACCTTTCGCCTCGAAGCACACGATCACATTTTCAGCTCCCAGCGCCTTGTGGATGCTGGGAGTGAACCATTTTTTCGGCTTGAAACGCGACATGTTGGATTGGCCAGAAAGCAGGAAGAGGTGCTTCCCTTCATTCTGCTTAGCATCTTGAGCGAACGTGACGCCGGTTGAAATGAAGAAGGTGATCAGGGCAAGTAATAGACGGTTCATCGGTAGAGGTGTCATCGTGTGGATGGAAGGGGACTTGGTAATGAGTTACGGCTCACGTCCTATTTGTTGTCTTTCTTGCTCTTTTTATGATAACGGACTTCGTCCAGCGAGATCCGTTTTTCCGGAGGCTGCGGTTTTCCCGGAGTGGACCGACCGTTATCTAGGTAGCTTTGTAAAAGGGTGGCTAAATCGGTGGCGATTTCCGGGTGCTCGTCGATGATATCACGTGTTTCGCTGATGTCGGACTCCAGATCGAACAGTTCTCTCCGGTTATCCCCGTGAACAATCAGTTTCCATTTACTTTTTCGAATTGCCAAAGCCTTTTTCCCGTTCTGTTGGACAGAAGCTTCGCGAAACGCTCCCTCTTGCCGACCGTATAAACAACCAAGAAAACTTGCGCTGTCTTCGGCCGTATTTGAAGGGAGAGTTTTGTTGAGCAAATCTGCGCATGTGGCAAAAATATCCGTGATGGAAATAATCTGATTGTTGATCGAGCCAGCTTTGATCTTGCCCGGCCAGCGGGCGAGGAATGGCTCGCGGTGCCCTCCCTCGTAGATGCTGGCCTTGTTTTCGCGCAGCGGAGGATAATCTCTACCAGCAGCGCCGTTGTCGGCAGATACCAGAACGAGCGTGTTTTCGGCCAACCCCGTTGCACTGAGCGTGTCGAGGAGTTGGCCTAACATGTCGTCTCCCTGATAAATCCAATCGGCGTAGCCGCCCTTCCCAACTTTGCCAACGTACTGGGGCGCCGGCACGACGGGAGAGTGCGGTGGACACATCGGGAAGTAGAGAAAGAACGGCTCTTCTTTATGGGATCGATCCTTGAGAAACTCGATCGCCTTAGCCACCATGAGGGGTTGGTTTTCGATCGGTGTGACTTGTTGCACGACAGTGTCTTGCTCGATAATCGTTCCGATATTCCTGGCGTGAGTGAATCCATAGAAATAGTCAAATCCCAACGCATTGGGACCGCCGGTCATTCGATCACCGATAGCGAGTTTTCTTTCCGGTTTGGATTTCCCTTTCGTTTTGGGTTTATGCCAGTTCATTCCCAGATGCCACTTTCCAATGCAGGCAGTGGCATAACCATTTTGCCTAAGAAACGAAGGCACGGTGAGACGGGACGCTGGTATGATCGGCTGCGAAAATGTATTGAGGACGCCAAATTGCCCAATTCGGTGTGGATAGCGTCCGGTTAGGAAGCCATAGCGGGTTGGTGTGCAGTTAGCGGCTGATGAGTGAGCATCGGTAAAACGCATCCCCTCTTTCGCCATGCGATCTATGTTCGGTGTTTTGAACGGGCTCTCGGGGCGGTAGCAGGAGGGTTCGCCGAATCCCATATCATCGAACAGCACGAAGAGAATATTCGGCCGGTTCCCGGTTTCATCGGCGGTCGCCATGGCTGGCCAGAGCGTGATGAGCCATGTGACGATCGGGAACACGAGAGCGGTACGTAGCGTCATGACCTGGGGCTCCAACTTGGGTAGGTAATGTCGGTGGCAGCCGATTTCAGCAGTTGGAACGCCCCGCCAATGAGGCTGTTTTCCAAGAGGGTAATCTTATCAGGATAGTCCCTCAGCCGTCAAAGCTGCCTGGCCGACGCTCCGGTGGTACTTTTGCCAACTCTTGGGGCTGCGGAAGCGGTTGAAACAACTGGCGGGAGGGGATGAAGAGCTAGAAAGAAAAGAGAGTGTTGGCGGATCAATCGGCGACTGTATAGCGAGAATACTTGGGTGTCTTTTGGGCTACTGGCGAAATTTCTCCAAGCTGTAAGTAGTCTGTAAGTAGCAGCGGTGGCGCTGCCCGCCAGGGACAGGTGCCTTAAGTTTAAGGTTCGACAGGTTTTAACGAGTGGGCGATGAGGGACTTGAACCCCCGACATCCACGGTGTAAACGTGGCGCTCTAGCCAACTGAGCTAATCGCCCCAAAAGAGGCGCTAGGCGCCTTTCATTGAGACCCTAATGCTAGTTCTCAGGCGTGCTGTCTGTCAATCCTGATACTCGCCGGTCAGACGTGGCCACGCTATGGGAGCCGACAAAAAACGGTCGATCCGGTATGCTAGAATAGATCAACCGCAAACGCGCTCGCAGGCCACTAGCCCCCACCCAACCATGCCCCTCGAAATACTCGTCTCACTCATCCTCGGCCTGCATCTCCTGTGCGTCGACCTCGCCGCCGCCGGACCGCTGGTTTGCCTCTGGCTGGACTGGAAAGAAGGTCGTGGTGACCTACAGGCAGGCCACGCTGGTCGGTTCCTGCTCAAAGCGACACTGCATGGACTCGTCATCGGGACGCTATTGGGCCTGACCGTGGGGTGTTTCCTGTGGGACGCTGAGTACCGCGCCCAGCTCATGCGTGTCGCCTCGCGAGTCCATTTTGGTGTCTGGGAATGGCTGTTCTCAGTAGCGTTGCTGTACGGCTACCGCTGGAGTTGGCGAGATGCAACGACCTGCTGTGCTGCCAAGCGGCGACTGCGATGGTTGTTGCCGCTGCTGGCCAGCACCAACCTGCTCTACCACTTCCCACCACTATTCCTGATCTTCTCCCAGTTGGATCCAGCAGGTGAAGCACTGTCCAGCGCCCAGTTCCGGGCACGCCTGGTGGATGGCTACGTGGTGGCTCGGACAGTCCATTTCAGCCTGGCCGCATTGGCGGTAACCGGCATTGCCCTGGTCGTGTTTGCTCTCAGGCAGTCACGCAATTCGGAAGCGGGTGAGGATCCAATGCGGCCGGCGCGTTGGGGCGCACGACTGGCCCTGGTTGCCACCTTGCTGCAGTTGCCCGTGGGGATCTGGATCGTGCTCGAGATGGGACCTGGTGCACAACGTCAAGTGATGGGTGGCAACTTGGTGGCAACGGGTCTCTTCGGGCTTTCGCTGCTGGGTGCGTTGGCCCTGATGCACTACCTGTCGGCCCTGGCCTTCGGTAAGTTTCGCCGGGAGGTGGCCGTCCGAACGATCTCGCTGATGATCCTGATCGTCCTGTTGATGACCATCGTGGCACGCTTGAGCAAGGAACGAGAAGCGGCAGCGGCTCCGACAATTGACCGGCCAGCGGTCAGTTCAGTGGCTTCTTTATAAGACATGGTCCCCAGGAGAATCGATGATGAAACCAGAATCCGTTCGAATCAGTGACGCCACGGAAGATACCGTGGCTGAGATCGTGGCCGGTTTTGGCTTTAACTGCTACCGCCTGGTCGTGAAACATGGCGGCCAGGATGTCAATGTGATCTGGTCAGCCCCGGGTTTCGAGGACGGTACAGAACGTCCGTCGGGCAGCGGTATCCCGATCCTCTTTCCGTTTCCTGGCAGGATCCAGGGGACATCGTTCACCTGGGAGGGAACGGACTATTCGCTGCCAGCCGGTGATGGGCAGGGGAATGCGATTCACGGTTTCGTACACGAGCGAGCCTGGCGCGTCATTCAACAGGAATCAGATCGGGTGGTGGGTCAGTTCCAGGCCTCAGTAGATGATCCCTCTCTGCTTGCGCAATGGCCGGCCGACTTTCGCCTGACCGCGGATTACCAGGTGCAGCCAGACCGGCTGCATTGCAGCTACCGCGTGGAAAACCCGTCGGATACCCCCCTGCCCTTTGGCCTGGGTACGCACCCCTATTTTTCCTTGCCACTGGGTGGCAAGGACGCTGGTCGCTGCCAGGTGCGACTACCGGTTTCACAGCGTTGGGAGTTAGTGGAGATGATTCCGACAGGGCATCAGCAAGACCTGTCATCTGATGAGGATTACCAGGTAGGCAAGGTTTTCGAGGGCCTGATCCTGGATGATATTTTTACAGGCCTGACCGCTGCTGAAGAGCGGGTGGTGACATCGATTGAAGATCCGGATAGTGGGCTGCGTGTGACCCAGACCTTTGACGCGACCTTTCCTCACTGCGTGGTCTACACGCCTCCCCATCGCGAGGCGCTTTGCATCGAACCCTACTCGATGGTTTCCGCTGCTTACCAGCTTGAACAAGGTCCAGCAGCCTGTGGCTTAAGGGTTCTGCCGCCAGGCGAAACGATCGTGTTTAACGTGACGATTGAAATGTCACGGTGAAGCAACTGGCGGTAAGCAATGGCCAGTTGGCGCGCAAAAAAACCGGCACCCCGAAAGGTGCCGGTTTCTTGTAGCCCTTTAAAATCTACTGATTATTCGGCGGGGGCTTTACCAGGAAGCTTGCCAGCCTTGATCAGCGATTCAAACGTTGCCTTGTCAGCGTTCTTCTCGAGGACAGCCTTTTTCAGGGCATCACCGAGCTTGGCAAGGTCTTTTTCTTTCTTGTTGGTGAACTTGGAAATCGCCTTGCCAAAGTCATTGCGATTCTTCTTGCTCTTGCCATAGTGGCAGACATTGCACTTGGCCTTGGCGGCAGCGGCTTTGAAATCAGCGCTGGTGCTGGTCTTTGCGTAGTTAGCGTCAAAAGCCTTCTTGAGATTCGACGTGGCTTCCACGTTAGTGGACGTTAACGTCAGTACCATGACGAGGCCGAGGAACATGCATAAACTGAGTCCCATAAGTCGTTTTGTCATTCTCTACTCTCCTAATAACTGTGGCTGAACTGTGCTGGCCCAGGTTGGAAGTTATTCTCGTTGTTAAAACCCACCGGCTGAAATACGGGAGAATAACTTGGAGACCAGCCTCGGTGTGGCTCGTGTATGCATACTAGTTGACTAACTGGAGTTCAGTTTGTCAAGTCAGGGGAATTGCCTATTTTTAACCTGTGAAAATGACGTTGTGGACCCCCGACAGTTAGTTGCTTGGGGCGTAGTAGAACCCGCTAGCAGATTAGAAATCGGGGTTCGGATTCTCGGCGTCCTCGGTGCCAGGGAGGTATGATTTGACTTGATATCGCATCGCTATCGGGATAAAGAGTGTGGCGGTAACCAGCATGCAGAGGGTGAAGAAAAGATAATAGCTGGCCCCCTCGAGTTTACTGCCGGACTGTAGGCGATCGGCATGCGCGATATCGCCCTTCTGTCGCTTACTTGCACGTGGCTGTTCGAGCAGTTGCCACTGGGCAGTGAGCGAATCTCCGTTGGGATCAAAGCTGGCGGACCCGTCCAGTATTACGGGGTCTCCCTCCTGGAGAGTCCAGGTGATATCGTCCGCGATGGCCTGCGGTGGGATATTCGTGTTGCTGCAGAGGACACGAACCGAGTCGCTGGCCTGCTGGCTGCCGACGTGGAACGTAAATGTGAGCTCGTATGATCCAACAACATCCGGGACGAAGGTGGGGTTGCGTGTCGTGCGAGATTGCAGGTCCTGGTCGGTTAGTTTGCTGTTTTTCGGTACAGCATCGAGGGACCAGTCGTAGGACTGGGTACCGCGGGCGTCTCCTCGATCGGCAGTCGCATAGAGACGGATCACTTTGCCAGGTTCCACGGCTGACAGGTGTCCAGCGTTGGCAGTAGGGCCTTGCGGCGTGTTTTCCTTGGTGGTTTTCTGCACGGGTTGCAGCGGCTTTTTGTCGAGGACGTTGAGTGTGACTACTTGCGTGGTTTTTTCCTGTCCATCAGACACCGTGAGTTCGATCGCATAAGAGCCGATGACGTCGGGTTGGAAGGTTGCGCCCTCTTCATGGATAAAGAAGTTGACTCCGGCCACAAACAGGTTGCCTAGCGAGACGCTCATCAGGAAGCAGGCCATGATCAGGGACTTCATTTTCCGTGGGGCCTGGGTGTAGGAAAACTCCAGGCAAGTGATGGAAACGAAGACCTCGGCGGCCGTCAGGATGCCGTAGGCTGCCAGTTGCCAGACGATATTCACGAATTGTCCAGCGTCCAGTCGCATTTCAATCCAGGCCGGAATGACGAATGCCAGCACGGTCAAAAAGAAACCGATACTGATCTTGCGGAGTGGCGTGAGTGGGAAAACGCGATTCAGTAGTTCGTACAGGCCTGGCCAACGAAGGGCCTTGATCCCGTTGAAAACAGGAATCAGGACCATGATCATGATTGGATTAATAGCCTGGATCTGTGATGGTAACCATTCGAAACCGAGGAAATAGCGATCCATGCGTTCCGCCTGCAGTACCCATGCCGATCCGGTTTGATCGAAGAGCGCCCAGAACATGGCGACGAAAGCGTAGATGATGAAGAGACTGCTAATGGAAGCGATGCCCGAACGTGAGAATGTCTGACGTAGGAAATCCATTCCGCCGGCCGGAATGTGGACGAAGACATGACGTCCCATCCAGAACATTAAGGTGGCCAGCGCCATCAGGATCCCGGGGATACCGAATGCCACGTGCGAACCGTAGTTCACGAGCAGCCACGGTGTGAGCAGCGTGGAAGCAAAGGCGCCGAGGTTGATTGAAAAGTAGAACCAGCTGAAAACCTTTTCCAGCAACGTATGGTTAGAGCGACCGAACTGGTCCCCTACATGGGCCGAAACGCACGGCTTGATACCGCCTGAACCGAGCGCGATGAGTCCGAGTCCCAGGGCGAGGCCGAGTCGGGTTTCATCCAGGGCCAGCGTTAAGTGACCTGCACAATAGACGATCGAGAGGGCGAGGATGGTCTTGTATTTACCCCAGAATGCATCGGCAATCAGTGCTCCCAGGATCGGCGTAAAATAGACCGCTGATGTGAACATGTGGTAGTAGCCCTTGGCTTGTTCATCCCCCATCAGGTCCTTGTTACCCGCTGCATCCAGCAGGTACTTGGTCATGAAAACGACAAGAATGGCTTTCATGCCATAGAAACTGAATCGTTCAGCGGCTTCATTTCCAATGATATAGGGGATACCAGCAGGGAGCTGCTTGCTGTCGACCGGAGCGGTAAGGTACTGAGAACTCATGGTAAACCAATGCCGAACTTGAATGGGCCGGGGACAGCCATCCTGACGGACAGAATGATCAAGGCATCCATTGTACGATGGCCATGGCGAGGAACCTAGAGAGGTTTGCCCGCCTGTCGGTTGTGGCAACTGGAAAGTATCAAGGTGTTGGCGCGGGCGTGATCGGTAAACTCAACGGTAATGCCGGTACTGGCAGGACGGTGGGAACTGGGATGACTGGAAGTTCTGAGGCAATGGCACCCGGGGGATCCATTTCGAAGCCGCTGTCTTGCTCGTTCAGGAGGTAATCGGTAATTGTCTGCTGAGGTAATGGCAGGTCATTGGGTGGGACCTGTTGTTCTCGCCAGGAAATCATGGTCCCTGGACGATAGTTCATCTCGTCGTACCAGGGGCGAATGAGTTCCGAGTTACGATTGCTTTGGATGTATTCAAACGTAAAGAACTGGTCGTTATCGTCCAGGTCGCGTGGCTGGACTTCCAGGACCACGTCCGTGTTTTGGTAGTAGTTCGAAGAACCGGAGATCTTGGGTCGCAGGCTCACGCTTTCTGCATTCGTAAAGCCCTGTTGCAGGTAGAGGGGAGATGCCGGGTCGGTGATAATGATGCAGTGCTGGAAGGTGGCCATGACCTCGACGGCGTAAGGTTTTCGTTCGCTTCCCTTCATCAGGCAAATCCCTTGAGTCGCGGCGACAGTCACGTGCTCTAGTGCGATGTCTACGATACCATCCTGCCAACGAGGTTTGGCCTCTGAGCCGACAGTCTCCAGCAGACGTTCATTGGTGGCTAATAAGCCGTTATTCCAACGTAACTTGAAGGGAATCGCGCCTGCGGTGCGGACCAGCGTGGCAGGACCTCGTGCAATGAAATCATGCAGGATCAACTGGGGCACCGGGGTTGGCATTTGACCGGGGGTTTCCGGCAGGTCAGGCATGTCGCTGGCTTCAGAGGGAAGGAAATCAAAAAAAGCGACGCCGGTGACTGGATTGTTGCCCGCCGCAGTGGCACCGTTGACGACCGTGATACTGGAGCGTTCCAGCAGTAGGCGCTCCGTGTCCTGGAGGCTGAAGAGTGTCCAGGATTGGCGGAACTCAGCTGGCAGCTCGAGGCGTAAATGAATATCCTGGAGGGTCAGGCTGCCGCCGATCACGTGAATCATCGTGGGAGATGGGGTTTCCAGGTCGAAGTCAGTGGGTCGGAAGACCAGCAAGGGAGCCGCTCCCTGAGAGCCGCGGAGGGTAAGACGACGCCCGGATCCAGGGCCCAGGTGCAGCGTGAACGGATGGATCTCGATGCTGCCCGTGGAGGCGATCTCGATGGTGGTAACGGAAGGAGTGTCCTGGGCCATTTCAAGGGCGGCATCCAGTGACTCAACTCCGGTGGCCGCAGCTGGCAGGGTTGCCTGTCGAGGCTGCACGATAATGGTGGTCAACGCAGTTGTTGCCGGGTCGTCGGCATCCGTGGTGGGGATGGCAGGGCGGTCCGGTGTGGGAATGCCAGGATCCGTGGCCGTGACGGTGTTGTTGGGATCCGGGTTCTCGTCTACCAGCGGATTGCTGGTAGCAGGATTGTTATCGGTTTTATCAGTAGGAACACCGGTGGCTGGGCCAGGGCTGTCCGTTTTCGAATCCGGATTTCCGGGCGTGCCGCCCTGCTGTGGTGATACCGTGGCGGGGTTGGCCTGGCCAGGTGCGGGTGCTGTGGACTCATTCTTGCTCGCGGGAGTGCTGTTTTCCAGGCCAAACGGGGCCTGGCTGAAGCGTGGTTCGGCGATCGTGAAAGTTGAATGAGATTGGGTTACCCGTTCCAGTACGATGACCACCAGTACCAGGGCTGCCAGGGGGGCCGCCCAGGGTAAATGTCGTTCAATCCATCGTTCTCGAGGTGATGGGGGTTCGACCCAGTGACTGAAGCCGGTGGCGTTGTCACTCATGCCAAGTTTGCCAGCGAGTAAGGAAAGGTCCGCAATTAACTCAGTGGGTGTCTGGTAACGTTCGCCCGGTTGTTTGGCCAGCATGCGATCCACGATAGCCCGCAGATCTTCGTCCAGGTCATCCCGGAAGGAGCCGAGTTCAGTCGGTGTGTCGCTACTGTGACTGAGTAGTTTTTGCAGCACGGTACCGCCGGGGAACGGTGGCATTCCGGTCAGCATGTAGTACAGCGTGCATCCTAGCGAATAGAGGTCGCTGCGAACGTCAGCATTGCGAGGGTCCCGTGCTTGCTCGGGCGAGATGTAGTCAAAGGTACCGAGTGTCACACCGCTAGCCGTAAGGTCTGCTGAATTGGTTTCCATGTGGTGCAGGCGGGCCAGGCCCATGTCCACGAGCTTGGCCTGGCCCTGTGGCGTAATGAGTACGTTGGAAGGCTTGATGTCGCGGTGGACCAGGTCACGGGCTGATGCATGGTCCAGGGCGGCAGCGGCCTGGAGGGTATAGGTAATTGCCTCAGGGACCGGAAGAGGTCCCTTGTGATTGACAAGGTCACGCAGGTTGACCCCCTCGATGAATTCAAAAACGATGAAGTGCCAGCCATCATCTTCACCGACGTAATAGACACGGGCGATGTTGGTGTGATCCAGGCGAGCAGCGCTTTGAGCCTCGTTCTTGAATCGTTTCAGGTTGGCCTCGTCTGTCTGATACGGGGAGAGGACCTTGACCGCGACGGTGCGTCCCAGCTTCGTATCAATAGCACGGAAAACGGCACCCATGCCGCCGCCTCCAACGAATTCCTCGAGTTGGAAGTAGTCCAGTCGGCGCCCTTCCAGCGCCTCGCCCAGCTCAGCCGGAGTGGCGTTTAACCGGTATTCGCTGTTGGACCTGTGGCGGCGTTTGGAGATGACCGTCGGCTGGTTGTCAGAAAACGGTTCTTCCACGGACGATGAACTATCATCCGGGTTTACCGAGGCCTGGGCGTCGGCCTCGTCGACCGGTTGGGAGTCGTTGTCGATTCGATGGTCAGAAGGGTCAGTCGTCATCAGGCGCCTTTGAGGAACACGTAAAACAAGTACAGGAGACCTGTACGCATGCGTTAGAAATACGGTTCTAAGGATAAGTACTGCTGCCGCCTGGGGCCAGCGCTGGCCAGTCAGCGGATCGTAGTTGGAAAAGACCATTTCCAGGGAACCGGAATTGATTTTACCAACGAGGTTGATTTTATTTTTCCTGGGAGCGAAGGTCAAGGTTTAAATCGCTATGGCAGTTAAGGTTATGACAAGAATAGGTTGATTTCCGTTAGAACCGAGCCACGTAGACCCGGCTGTGGTTGTGGGGGGTGCCCCGCATTTACCCGCAAGCGTAGGATAGACAGTTGGAAAACGTTGCTGCTGGTAATGGATGCCTTGGAGTTAGCGACGTCCTGCCAGAGATCATAAAGTGAGTTACCCGAGGCTCAGGAGCGACTTGAAGATGCATATGAACGCGTCCAAACCATGGCGAAATGTTCGTTGGTGGTTGATTCTACTCGGCAGCTTACTGCCGATTTCGAGCAGTTCGGGAGCGGAAACACAACCGAACGTGATTGTCATCCTGGCGGATGACCTGGGCTATGGCGATTTGAGTAGTTACGGCGCCAAGGACTTGCAGACGCCCCACGTGGACCAGTTGGTCAGTCGCGGGATGCGATTCGAAAACTTTTATGCGAACTGCCCGGTCTGTTCCCCGACCCGCGCAGCCCTGCTGAGTGGCCGTTACCAGGAGTTGGTGGGGGTGCCGGGTGTGATTCGTACGCACCCGGAAAACAGCTGGGGACAGCTGGCCAGGGATGCCGTTCTGCTGCCCGAGCTCATGCAGAAAGCAGGTTATGCGTCGGCACTAATCGGGAAGTGGCACCTGGGCCTGGAGAAACCTGATCGACCGATCGCCCGGGGGTTTGGATTCTTTCACGGGTTCCTGGGTGACATGATGGATGATTACTATCTCCATCGCCGGCACAATATCAACTACATGCGTCGCAATGAAGAGGAAATTGACCCCGAGGGACACGCCACGGACCTGTTCAGCAATTGGGCGTGTGATTATCTGAAATCGCGTCGCAACCAGGAACAACCATTCTTTCTCTACCTGGCGTACAACGCGCCGCACACGCCGATCCAACCACCACAAGCCTGGGTGGAGCGGGTGCAGCAACGCCAGCCTCAAATTGACCCCGGTCGCGCGAAGCTCGTGGCGTTGATCGAGCATATGGATGACGGGATTGGTAAAGTCATGGAAACACTGAAGAAAACCGGCCTGGCAAATAATACCGTGGTCGTGTTCACGTCGGATAATGGTGGGCAACTTTCGGTCAAGGCGAACAACGGAGGGCTCCGTGACGGTAAGCAGAGTATGTACGAAGGAGGACTCAAGGTGCCCGGTTGCGTGGTGTGGCCGAATCGTGTCGAAGCCGGTAGTCAGTCAGGCCGCATGGTCATGACCATGGATCTGTACCCAACTTTGTGCGCGGCTGCCGGTATCAAGATCGACCACCTGATCGAGGGCGTCTCCTTCCTACCGACGTTGCTGGGGAAGAAACAGCCTGAAGAGAAACGAGACCTGTTTTTTCACCGTCGTGAAGGGGGAGATCGTTATGGCGGCTTGACCATCCAGGCGATTCGACGAGGTGAATGGAAGTTGCTGCAGAACAGTCCCTTTGAACCGCTGGAATTATATAACCTGCAACGAGATCCCCAGGAGAAAGTGAACCTGGCTGGAAAGGAACGGAAGGTGTTTCGTGATTTGTCGCGAGCACTGCGAGTCCAGGTGCAACGGGCGGGAGCGGTTCCCTGGCAACCGGCAGGTCGGCGGGATGTCCGCTGAGATAGCCCCGCTTAGCCCTCGGGAGTGATCAGCTGGCAGTAGCTGTCATACCTGCGCGTATCCAGCAAGCCATCGGCGACGGCATCCTTGACGGCACAGAGGGTTTCGTGGGTGTGTGTGCAGTCTGGGAAACGACAGTGGTTGATGTAGGGTCTCAGGTCGCGAAAGTAGCCGGCGACTTCTTCCGGGATGACGTCCCATAATTCCAATTGCCGGATTCCCGGCGTATCGACGACATAACCCCCAATGGAAAGTGGCAGCAAGACCGCGGCTGTTGTCGTGTGCCGACCCTTTTGGTTGTCACTGCTGACTTCGTTGACTCGTAGATCCAGGCCCGGTTCGACCTGGTTAAGAATGGTGGACTTGCCGACGCCGGATTGCCCGGCCAGGACGGTTTCCATGCCCTCGAGACGCTGCTTAAGCGACTCGATGCCAAAACCGGTCTCGGCAGACACCAGTTCGACCTGGTAGCCCATTTGCCCGTAGACACCGATCAATGGTTGGAAGTCAGCGGGATCGACCAGGTCGATCTTGTTGATGCAGATGACGGCGCGGATGCCTGCCTTTTCTGCCGTGATCAGGAACCGGTCGATCAGGTTCGGCTTGAGGGTGGGTTCGGCAGCGCTGACCACGATCAAGAGCTGGTCGACGTTGGTCACGATGACATGTTGCCGGCCCTTGCTGGTGCGACTGAGAACACCGTGCCTGGGTTCAATCCGTTCGATCAGGCCCTCGGTTTCGTTTTCAGCGCGAAACAGCACGCGATCGCCCGCAGCCACCACGTGGCGTTGATCCGTGCTGAGAGACTTAAGTAGCTGTCGGGTGGCGCATTGAAATCGCTGGCCATCCTCGGTTTCCACTACGCTGGCCAGGCCGTGCACGCTCAGGACCCGTCCGGCCAGGCAGTGTTCCTCGTCCACGTGCAGATGAACTGCGAAGCCACTGGTGTTTTCATCTGCGTGATCGCCGATGATCGTCTTGTGGCGTGTCAGATCTCCCTTGCCACTGATGCGTTCGGTGTAAGTGGTGGCTTCCTCGTCGAACCCGTGTTCTTCGTAGTCCCGGGTCAGGTCACCCTTCCTGGCCCTTGGTTGATGGTTCTTTCGGAACTTGGCGCGAATCTTTGATTTCTTGGGATCGCTTGTCATCGGTGGATGGCACTAGCTCTCGTTGGGATTGGGCGAAGGGGGCTGACCGTCGTGAGGTTGAAGATCATCGCGATGATGGTCCCGGGTGACTTGTTGTGCCTCCGCAGATGCGTCGCCACTGGTGGCTTGGGAAACGGGAGGGATTACCGTCTGGGCTTCCTCGTCTGGTTCGGCACGTTGCTTCGTGCTGTGGACCGATGGTCCGATGATCTTGGCAATTGACGGCTCATCCAGCTCTTCTTCCGAGAGGAGTGTTTCGGCGAGGTTTTTCAGGTCCGCTTCGTGTTCCTTGAGCAGGGTGTAGGCGTCCTGGGACGCGTTGTGCAGAATCGCGGTGACCTCGGAGTCGATGATCTCCATGGTGTGTTCGCTGAACTGTCGTTGTTGGTGGATTTCACGTCCCAGGAATGGATCCTCGTCGGAGGTCTTGTAGCTGACCGGTCCCAACCGTTCACTCATTCCCCAGTGGGTTACCATCCGTCGTGCCATGCTGGTCGCACGTTCCAGATCATTTTCAGCACCCACCGTAGTCTCATCGTAAATTAACTGCTCCGCGGCCCGACCGCCGAGCAGCACGGTGAGGTGGTCGCGTAGTTCGTTTTCGGACATGCTCATGCGGTCTTCTGAGGGTACGGTCTGCGTCGAACCCAGCGATCGTCCGCGGGGCACAATGGTCACCTTGTGGACCGCATTGGCGCCAGCCAACTTCCAGGCTGTCAGTGTGTGACCGGCTTCATGGTAGGCAGTTTTTTCTTTTTCGTCTTGCTGGAGCACTTCTTCCCGCTTGGCTCCCATCAGGATTTTATCGCGGGCGTACTCGAAATCCTCTTTTTCCACGATGCTCTTGTCCTGGCGAGCCGCCCAGAGAGCGGCCTCGTTGACCATGTTGCGAATATCGGCTCCCGTTAATCCGACGGTACCGGCGGCCAGTTGCATAAGATCGACGTCCGCTGCCAATGGTACGTCCCTGACGTGAACCTTGAAAATGTCGCGGCGTCCCTTCAGGGTAGGCCGGTTCACACTGACGTGACGGTCGAAACGTCCAGGTCGCAGCAAGGCAGGATCCAGCACGTCGGGACGATTGGTAGCGGCCAGTACGATCGTGGAATCATTCTGAGCAAAGCCATCCATCTCGCTGAGGATCTGGTTAAGCGTTTGTTCACGCTCATCGTGGCCCCCACCCAGTCCCGCTCCACGTTGACGGCCGACGGCATCGATCTCGTCCACAAATATAATACTGGGAGAATTTTCCTTTGCTGTCTGGAAAAGATCGCGCACGCGACTGGCGCCGACCCCGACGAACATTTGAATGAACTCTGAACCGCTCACCGAGAAGAAAGGTACGTCGGCTTCTCCTGCGACGGCCCGCGCCAGCAGCGTTTTGCCGGTGCCAGGTGGGCCATTGAGTAGTACTCCCTTCGGAACCCGGCCGCCGAGTCGTTGGAACTTGGTCGGATCCTTGAGGTAATCAACAATCTCGGCGAGATCGGCTTTGACTCCCTGGAGACCGGCGACATCCTTGAAGGTGATAGGTTCTTCAGCTGTCTCGTATCGTTTGGCAGGACTCTTGCTGAAACCAGAAAGGAATCCACCTCCCATGAGCTGCGACTGGGAACGTCGATAGGAGATCCAGAAAAAGAGCAGGATGCCTACCGGTAGCAGCAGGAAGAACATCCAGAGGATGTTCATCGAGTTGTCCGGTGGCAGACTTTCAAATTTAACACCGTTCTCGCGTAAGAAGGCCTTTAACTCAGGGAGCGATTCTCCACTGGTTGCCAGGTAAACCATGAAGGTCTCGCCATAGCGTACTTTGCCCTTGGCAACGGCATCTGATTTGGTCTTTGCGGCAGGGTCTGCCGGCTTGGAATCGGTGTTGGAGCCACCAATGGGCGGGCGAATCGGGGACGGTTTTTTGAACTTGCCGGTCAGCCGGCCCTCGCCGATTTTTACGCTCGCCACACGGTTGGCCTTGATATACGATTCAAAACTGCTCTCGCCGATCTGGTCAGCAGCATTGAAGGCCGATAGATAGAACATCCCAATAGCAAACAGGATGATTAGGAAGAACCACATATTCAGACTGCCACGGCGTTGTGGCTTTTGAGATTGTGGGTTCTGAGGTGCGTTGGACATGAATTAGCCTCTGGCGTCGCTGGTGACCGCCAGGGCGATCAGCTCTGGTGTTTCACGGTCAGGCATGATATAGCCCATTGTATCCGAGGATCGCCTGAATTGGTACGCAGGAAAATGCGGATCTACCCCGAGAGACGGCTTTTTTCGTTTCCCGCCAGTTTGACCGGAATGATTTATCTGACCATGACATCCCATGATACCACCATTGTTGACTCTCGTTCAAATGGGGTGGTTGCCGTGATTTACGAAGAGGCACGTTTTTTCGTCATTCGGCGCGGGTCGGACGTCATAGCCCCGGGGAAACTCTGTTTTCCAGGTGGCGCCGTACAGCCAGGTGAATCGAAAAAAAAAGCCGTCGAAAGAGAAGTTCGCGAGGAACTGGGTGTCGACTGCCGGGCGCGGAAAATGATATGGGAAAGTGTGACACCCTGGAATGTGTCCCTGAGTTGGTGGCGTATGGACTGGAATTCCTCCGCGCAGCTCATGCCCAACGCTGAAGAAGTTGCCTGGGCTGGCTGGTTTAGCCTGGAACAGTTGGTCGCTGCAGATGATTTGCTGGAGAGTAATCGCCAGTTTCTGGATGCACTTCAGCAAGGCCAGTTGGCAATCAACCTGGTGTGAGTGGGTCTGGGAGCGGGGTGGTCTCTGGGGGTTGGGTTGCCGCGGGTGCGGACACCTCCTGCGGGTCCGCTGGCTCGGTCGGTGTCGTTTTGAATCGAGCCGCGTGAAACTGGCGATTGAACAGGTTCGGATCAAACGGATCGACGGTATGCGGAAGCCTCTTGGGCGGCACCGTTTTCTGTCCTGGTTGAGCAGTGGATTGCCGCGTACCGAGGGAGCCCTTGTCGATGGGAGTGGTTGGGGTTACCGGCGTTGGGCCACCCACGAGGTCTGTTTGATTGCTGGACGGTACGGGTAAGGGGCGAGACTGGGAAAGGATCGTCGCTGGCGGTTCGATTTCCCGCGGGACGGAGGGACCGGTTTTTCGTGATGTGTTGCGGGCCCAGTTGACAAGTCGCTGGTATTGATCCCATTCACGCTGGCTAAAGAGTGTCGGGGCTCCACCGTGTGGGGCCGTGGTGATATTAAGCAAGGGGCTCTGGTCTGGATTCCGGGGTGTCAATGTTTTCCAGGTGGAGTAGAAATTGCGACGGGTGTAACGAGTGGGAATGGCCCGCCCTCGTGGAGGCGCAATTAACTTGAAGGATGTCTTGGACTGGGCGCCATGGCACGTGGTCGTGCTGCAAGTATTAAGCAGCAGCGGTTGGACGAAACCCGCAAACTCCTGCATGTTGATACCGGAGATGTCTTTCAAGAGCGTGTCCATTTCGGGACGTGTGCCTGGTTGCGGAGCTGGAGTGAGCGGAATCACGGTTCGTGCAACGGGACGCCTGGCGAGATCCAGTCGTCGCTTTAGATCGGTCCAACGCGCGCGAGCTCGGGGTTGCAGGGGCCGTGGGTGCAGCAACTGTTCAGCTTGCGGCAGGAGTCCGTGTCGAAGAGACCATTCCACCAGGTCGAACTTTCCATCGATATCGGTGGGTACGAGCGAGGAGTATTTTAATTGGTAAAGCTGCTGAAGATTCTGTCCGTGGAATTCGACGGAATTCACGCGGATACGAATCTCGGCTGATTCGCCGAGAGTGACCAGGTAACGATCACCATCGCGAAGTATGTTCCCGGAGATGATCTGGCCGTTACGCAAGGCGAGCACGCCCGGTGTGGGACCGCTGAGGGGGCTTTGGGCCGAAGCAGTGGCGATGGTGAACGCACTGAGCAGCGTCAGGAGATAACTATGGGCAGGAACGGATTTCATGGTCGTGGGACGGTAGGTAATTCGGCTGTGACGGTCAAGATCAACTGCCTCCGGCCGCTCTGTAGATCGGTCATCATGGCGTCACGACCAGGGGCAGCCTATAATGGCCACTTGAGCTTGTGGCACGAGGTCACCATGCTGGTAAGTCCCGGACAAGGAGAATGTTAGGTGAATCAGGATAGTAATGATCCCCGGTGGCAGGTGCTCTATGAAGGTCGCGTTCAGGGCGTCGGTTTTCGCTACACGGTTTCGACGATTGCGAAGTCTTTTCCGGTCAGAGGATATGTTCGGAACCTGCCTGATGGTCGAGTGGAAGTGATTGTGGAGGGGAAGAACAGCGACGTGGATGGGTTTCTAGGGGAAATTCGGGCTGCCCGGGCAGCTGGCATCAAACGAGAAACACAGTCCGAGGTGCCTGGCACCGAGGAGTTCACGGGTTTTGCTGTCCGGATGTAAAACATTTCAGTTAACTGACTTATCTCGACGAACCAATTCCTAGGGGCTCCGTAGAAGGAAGGTCATTCCTGGGCCCCGCGGAGAGGTAACCTGATTTCGGGCGAGACAAATAAGAATCATGAATGATTTACTGTTGCTGTCAGCAATGTTGGAGTTGAGTGAGAAACTGGTCAGCTGGTTGACCCCGTTGTGGTTGCTGGGGGTTGGCGTCGTGCTGGGCCTGGTCACCTTCCTGGTGATCTGGGCAGTCGCCGCAGTCATCTCGCGACTGGGCCCGATCGGTAGGATCGGTGAAGATCGTGGTCGAACGGTCCGCTGGGCGACGGTTTTGACGCTGGTGTTGGGATCCATCGGGATCGGGCTGCTGGCAACAAAACAATGGGACAACCTGGTCGGCGGCAACGAGGGTAGCACGCTGGCGGCACTGGGGCGATTGGTGAGCCTTGCGCTCCCGGGACTGGTCGCTTTATGGTTAGGGATTTTCGGGTTCCTGATGCTGGTCTGGCGCCGTACCGTACAGGAAATACCTCAAGCGATTATCGAGGGGGTCCTGTGGCCTGTCCTGGTGGCAGCTACCTTCCTGGTGGGTTTTGGGTTCATGGGGTTCTTTGCTACAGAGAAGCCGGTAGATATCCTCAAGACGCTCGGACGTTTGAATGCCGTGGGAACGAGTGTCCATGAATTTTCCCTGAAGGCCAGCCCGGAGGTTGAGGAAGCGGATGTTCCCTTGCAGGCACGACCCGTGCCATTCCGTTACAGCGAGATCGTCTCCCTTTCGGTCCGTACGGATCAGCGTATCACGGTGACCCGGGATAGCGCGTCATCTGAATCGTTTGGGCAGAGCGTGGAAGTTCTTCCCGAGGAGGATTTTGAGGTTTCGTTGGTAGCTTTACTGTCAGGGTCTGAAGGCGGCGACGTGATCGAGCAATTACATTTCGGCAATCCCAGCTCCACCGAGGCCCAGGTTAAAGTGACCGTGCGAACCGCAGTGGTCTATCCCCAGGTGTGGGTGATACCGTGGACAGCGGGCTGCCTGGTGTTTCTTTTCCTGTTGTATATCGTACAACGCGTGGCATTCCCGCGACTCTCGGCCGTGGCGTTGTCCACTTACAAGTCGGAGGTAGCACAGCCGCTTTTCTCGATGTTACTGGGAATCGGTGCGTTGGCCTTGATTCTTTTTATCTGGATTCCCTACAACACGTTTGGCGAAGATATCAAGATGCTCAAGGATACCGGACTTACCTTGATCATGGTATTAAGTATCTTGCTGGCCCTCTGGGCGGCCAGCACGTCGGTCTCGGAAGAAATCGAGGGGCGCACGGCGCTCACCGTGTTATCCAAACCGTTGACGCGACGCTCTTTCGTGCTGGGTAAATTTGTTGGCATTACCTGGACGGTAGCCCTGATGTTTATCGTGCTGGGCGTGGTTTTTATCCTGGTAGTAGCTTACAAGCCGATTTTTGATGCCAAGGAGAATACCACAGCAACGCCTCCCTGGCAGCTTTGTTTCCAGGAGATGATGCACGTGGTACCGGGTTTGCTGTTGGCCTTTATGGAAACCGTGGTGCTCACCGCCCTCAGCGTGGCGATCTCGACGCGATTGCCCCTGCTGGCAAATTTTACGATCTGTCTGTCAATCTATGCCCTCGGGCATCTGACGCCGATGATCGTGCAGAGTTCGATGGGGAGTTTTCCGATCGTTGGATTCTTTGGCCAATTGATTGCTACGGTCTTCCCGAACCTGGACCACTTTAACATGCAGGCGGCCGTGGCTGCCGGCGTGGGGGTACCGTCTGCTTACCTGGGCTGGGCGTTCATCTATTGCCTGATCTATACCGTCATTGCGGTGCTGCTGGCACTGGTAATGTTCGAGGATCGCGACCTGGCATAGTCGTTGTCGCGGAGCGTATTAGCCGGCCTTGCGCCGGGGAAGCAGCTCTTCCGCTGGATCCTGAGTGGGAAACCCGCTGGAGTGCGCGAGTGTTTTTAGGGCGGAGAGGTCAGCAGCTCGGTTGGGTCCCACCTGCTGCTGGTGAGCAGCGATTTTTTGCAGGATCTGTTCCGCCACGGCGATCGTGTTGCGGGCCTGCCAGCCCGGTACATCG
>Ga0163108_10000906_pt1 | contig 21734 bp, 19 predicted proteins | sample Fk1155metaG_FD_109644 | JGI IMG/M metagenome (GOLD analysis project Ga0163108, IMG submission 109644) | Marine microbial communities from the Central Pacific Ocean - Fk160115 155m metaG | ecosystem: Environmental > Aquatic > Marine > Oceanic > Photic zone | place: The Central Pacific Ocean...
CTATCCAAAAATTTATAAAACTTTTAAAATTTGATTTAACTCGAGCTCAAAAAAAGGTGCTTGGAGAAATCATGAACTATTTGGAGAAAAAAGAACCCATGAACTTATTGCTACAAGGCGACGTGGGGAGTGGAAAAACGGTAGTCGCTTTAATCGCCTTGCTCACTGGAGTAGATAACGACTGTCAAGTTGCTCTAATGGCTCCAACCGAGCTCTTAGCCGAACAACATTTCCTGAGTATCGGTCCATTTTGTGAAGCTTTAAATATAACAATCGAACTTGTCACAAGTTCGGGATCCACTAAAGACAAATCTCTTATCCTGAATAGTATTGAAGATGGCACTACTAAAGTTATTGTCGGAACTCACGCACTTATTCAGAAAAAAATAGCGTTCTCAAACCTTGGGCTCATTGTTGTTGACGAACAACACCGATTCGGAGTATTACAAAGAGAAGCTCTAAGTAAGAAAGGCCTAACACCTCATGTTCTTATCATGACAGCAACACCTATTCCGCGTTCTCTGGCACTTACGCTTTATGGTGACATGAATGTTTCTTTCTTAGATGAGTTTCCACCTGGTCGAATGCCCATTGAGACAAAACTATTTTACGAAAATACACGCGACACAGCATACGCTTTGTTAGAAAAAGAAATCAAATTAGGTCGTCAAGCCTATGTAGTGTGCCCGCTAATTGAAGAATCAGAGTCCATTGATTTGAAAGCAGCAATTAACGTTAGCGATGAATTACAGAACAAAAAGCTATTAAATTTTAAAGTCCAGCTAATTCATGGAAAACTTAAAAAAGAAGCGCGGCAAAAAATTATGGCTGAATTCAAAAGTGGGGCAATAGATGTTCTAGTCGCAACAACTGTCATTGAAGTAGGCATCGATGTCCCTAACGCAACTGTTATGCTAATTGAACACTCTGAAAGATTCGGTCTCGCGCAACTCCATCAATTGCGAGGAAGAGTAGGACGCGGAAAGCATGCATCAAAATGTCTCCTTATAGCTAGTCATGCACTAACCAATGACGGTAAAGCGAGATTAAATGCAATTGTCAAGTCACGAGATGGATTCTCAATTGCTGAAGAAGATTTACGCATACGGGGTCCAGGAGACTTTACGGGTACACGCCAATCGGGAATACCATTGCTAAGAGCTGGCAATTTACTACGTGATATAAAGCTTCTCGAATTATCGAGACGTGAGGCAATCGAACTTATCGAAAAGGATCCTAGATTAGAAGCGTCGGAACACCTAAAGCTAAAAGATGCTCTTCATAATACTTTTAAAGATCAAATGAACCTGATGAAAGTTATCTAAAAAACTGCCTTTCTTATAGGACGATAAAAATCAAATATATATTCTAGCGCAGGTCTCTAAAAAAATAAAAACTTGTACCGTGGTAATTTTTTAAAAAATTTATTTACACTATGAGTTTAACCACTAAGTTAAAATCTAACCCAAAGATATTTTGGGAAATAACGCTCCTTGTCTGCATGTATGGAGCCTATGCAGTACTTAATATTTGCAGGACAACAGTTGTTATATCAAGCCCCGCAATGCTAGAGGACCCGGAACTAGAACTTAATAAAACCATGTGGGGAGCTATCCTTGGTTGGGGAACTGCTGGGACATTAATTGGAAAACTCACAACAGGAATCATGGCTGATCGCCTTGGAGGACGTAAAGTATTTTTTATTTCTATTAGCTTATGCATGTTAGCTACGGCAATGTTTGGCATGGTGTCAAAAGTTTTTTTCTTTTCTATTGCGTTTTTTATTGCCATGTTTGCAAAGTCAGCTGGTTGGCCTTCTATGGCAAACCTTATCAGGAGTTGGTATCCCAAGTTTTGGCGAGGAAGGATATGGGGCATTCTTTCCTCCAGCTCAATGTCGAGCTCTCTTTTCACATCACTTGTAATGGGAAGTTTACTTCTTGTGGTGTCTTGGCGCTGGGTAATAGCCTCATCTATACCAATAGCAGGAATATTTACCATACTATTACTTTGCTACCTCAAACAATCTCCTACTGATGTTGGGTTAAAAGCTATGCCATCTGTGGATGGAGATGACAATAGTGATAATCCTAACAAGAGCCACCATCTTGATAATGCAACCCTAGGAGAAGCACTTACAGTTTTTATAAAAAGCTTTAGATTCTGGTTAATCTGCATCAGCATAATGTCCTTGACCATTCTCATGGCTTTTCAGAGCTTTTTACCTCTTTATCTTAAGGAAGTATTTAATCTCTCGGCAGGAAAAGCGGGTATCGCTTCATCAGTTTTCCCTTTGGGTTCTATGTTTTCTGTACTCATAGGAGGGTTTGTTTTTGATAAACTTACAAAGAAAAGCCGTGTGTTTGTTCTCGGTGGTATGATGGCTCTAGCAACCGGATGTATTATTACTTTATTATTATTACCAACATCTAAACTTCAAGAAACTAGCTTACTTTGGGTCGCCTTGACAGCAATTATGACTTTCGGTTTGATGATTGCACCCTGCTATTTAATTCCAATGAGTGTATTTTCTTTAGATTTTGGTGGTAAACATTGCGGAGTTCTTGTAGGTATAATAGATGCTGCTGGATATCTAGCTTCCATGACATTTGAGTTTTTAGGAGGTGCTGTTGCTGATCAAGTTAATGGTTGGCAGGAATTTCTCCGAATTATACTCAATGTTTCAATTACTGGAACAATATCTCTGGTTATCTTTCTTATCATTGACCACCTTTCTCTTTCCAAGTTAAAAAAGTCGTCTAAAAATACTATACCTATATAAAATTTATGCAGAAAAATCATACAAACCTTTCACCACATAAGGTCAATCATTTAAAAGGTTATAATATAAATACTTTCGATAAAATTCTCATTGCGGCATTACTTTTTTTAAATATTTGGCTTTTTACAAGTTGGAGTGCAGCATTTGACACCGGTAACTGGGTTGAAATCACCGTGAACCAAAAAGAAGTAATTCGTTTACCGCTTGGCAAAGATCAAACTACGCATGTAAAAGGGCCTCTTGGTCTAACCGAAATTGAAATCAAAAAAGGACAGGCTCGGATCCTTCGTTCACCATGTAAAAACAAAGTATGCATCAAATCTGGATACATTCGCTATGCTGACAGGCTTGCCGCATGCATCCCAAATCGTGTCATAGTTAGAATTGTTGGGGAAAACCATCGTGGCGTCGACGCCGTAGTAGGCTAAACCATTATATGCAAAAAAAAATCACTCCTAGACAAAGTCATAGAAAACAAATTAGCTCTCTTGCAAAATCAACGAAACTAACGATATATTCTCTCACCTTTTTTTCTTACATTATTATCGTTTCCAGTGGATTTGCATCAAACTTTCTAATCCATCATACATTGACTGTAATCGTGAACTCCGAACAATCTAACGCAGACATCTATGATGTCATATCAATTCCACGAAGTATAATTCAATCTTCTCCTAGTTTTCGATTAACTAAAAACTCAACAATTAAGCAGGTTACTTTTAATGGAAAAAATATTCCAACTGAGGTTTCTGATGATGGTTTCGTGAAATTTAAACTTTTACAACATATACAGGAAGGCGCGGTTGGTCCTTTTAAATTAGTCTGTAACTATAGCCTACCTCTAGCGGTTACCAGTAACAACATGCAAACTTTGTTCATTTCGGGTGAAGATTTTTTCTACCCACAACCCGAGATTATAGACAAAACCAAACCCAAAGTTACCTTTCAAATCAAGATTCAATCACCCTCAAACATAAAAATAATAAGCCAGGGTAAAAAATTAAAAGATATTACAAAGAGTGGAAGAAGAACTGTTGTATGGGAAGAAAACAAACCACAAGAAGAAATCTTGCTCATAGCAGATCATTATCACGAATTTTTAAGTCAGCATGAAGAGATTGATCTGTATGCATACCTTCGTGATTATGATAACGATTTGGCTAAGAAATATTTTAAAGCAACTAAGTCCTATATTGATTTGTATTCCAAACTGATCGCTCCATACCCATATAAGAAATTTGCATTGGTGGAAAACTCACAACAGACAGGATATGGAATGCCCTCGTTCACGCTACTCGGATCTCGCGTGATTCGTTTTCCGTTCATCCTTCATACGTCGTATCCTCACGAAATTTTACATAACTGGTTTGGCAATGGGGTTTACATTGACCCAAGTTCTGGAAATTGGGCAGAGGGGCTAACTAGTTATCTTGCAGACCACCTACTATTAGAGCAAAGCAGGAAAGGAAGGCAATACCGGTTTCAGGAGCTAATGAAGTATTCAAGTTATGTAAATGAAACAAATGATTTTCCTCTCATTAAATTTAAGGGCCGCGACAGCATGGCTTCACAGGCAATAGGTTATAGCAAAATGTTAATGGTTTTTCATATGCTACGCCTTGAAGTAGGAGATACAGTTTTCATAAATGCGCTACGAAATTTTTATAATAACAATCAATATAGTCATGCTGGATTCAAAGACATACAAGGTTCATTCGAAAGTACGAGTGGTCGCAACTTGGAAGAATTTTTTAGCCAGTGGATTTTACGTAAAGGAGCTCCTCAATTAAATCTTCTCTCGGTCTCGCAGACTCAGCAAAATGGGAAACACCACCTAAAACTTGAAGTTAAACAGATGCAACGCAGCCCTACCTTTAAATTCCGACTTCCTATTGCCGTATGGCTAATAGATAAACAAAAACCTAGAATTAAAAATATAACTATCTCGAAAAGACAGCAGACGATACTCTTTTCTTTTTCAAGTAAGCCTCTAAAGGTTACGCTTGACCCTTATCATGATGTGTTTCGCCGTTTAAACCCAAAAGAAGTGCCACCTAATATTGGAAGCGCCTATGGAGCGAATATAAAAAAAATCGTGCTCCCAAAAAATAACGTTTCGAATGAACTACGCATTGGTTATAAACTCTTTGCGCAATCTATAAAAACCTCATCAAGCGCATCAAATAATAGCCTTAAGCAAAATCCAAAGCATATAAATCAAACTAGCAATTTATGGGTATTCGGGAAAAACAACAAGCTTTCTAACCAAATACAAACTCAGCTCAATCAGTATGACGTGCAATTCGATGAACAGGGAGTTACTCTTGATGGAAAATATTTTAATTGGCAAAATCACTGTTTTGTATTCACACTTAGTCATCACAATTCTGAGAACGAACAAATCGTATGGATTGTGGCATCATCAAAAAAAAGTATCCCCGGATTAATTCGTAAATTGCCTCATTACAGTAAATACGGATATCTTGTATTCGAGGGAGATCAACCTAGCAATGTTGTCAAGGGAACATGGTCCTCAAATGGAATCGGAGTTCACCACACTTTCATAAAAGGAACATATCCCCTACCCTCAAAAAAACCCTTAGTCCAAAAAAACCTAGAATAGAATAACTATGAAAATTCTTCATAGTAATTTTAGTATCATTATCAATCTTTCAAACAACTATTTACTGTGCTCTATCTAACAAAAAATAAAACTTTTATCTACGCATTGCTAGCAGCAGTGGTAGCCTCAGGGTTATTGTTATTAGACATAGCTATTCCTCTTGGAGTGGCCGATGGCATTCTTTACATCGCTCTAGTTCTAATAGCTTTCTTTACGAAAAATAAATATTTCATATACATCAGTGCTGTTACAGGAACCTTACTAACGATTACTGGTTTTTTTATATCTCCACCTGGAGGCGAACTTTGGCAGGTTATCGCAAACCGATCCCTTACCATACTAGCGATCTGGGTGATTGCTATACTATGTCTTTCGCAACGCGGTCATTCTGAAAGAATGGAAGAGGTTCAGAATAACCTTGAAAAAAGTGTTCAGCAACGAACCGCTGATCTTAACAGATCCAAAGCTGAACTTGAAAGAGAATCGGCCTATGTCCAACTTCATAAAGATGTCGCTATCGCGGCCAATGAAACTATAGGGTTGAAAGACACCTTAAAAGTATGCCTTGAAAAAGTCTGCGCTCATGCAAACTGGTCCGTTGGCCACGTGTATCTGCTTACAGACCAAAACTCAAAATGGCTAAAGACTGCGAAGGTCTGGTTTATGGAAAACCCTAGCCGTTTTGATACTTTTCGAAAAATTTCCGAAGCGACTCCATTTGGACCGGGTATGGGTCTTCCTGGCCGAGTCCTTGTAAGTAAAAAACCTGAGTGGATTATAGATGTAACCAAAGACACTAACTTTCCAAGAGCAAAGTTGGCAGAGAACATAGGAGTCAAAGCGGGATTCGCATTCCCGTTATTAATAGGCAAGCAAGTGGTAGGCGTTATGGAGTTTTTCTCTGCTGAAGCTGCGGAACCAAATAGAGACCTAATGAAAGTTATGACAGAGGTTGGAATCCAACTCGGTCGAGCTGTCGAACGACAGTGGGCAGAGGAAGATGTTCAAAACTCAAATGAACGACTACGTAAACTATATCAACGACTAGAAATGATTCGAGAAGAGGAACGCACGCGTATCGCCCGAGAAGTTCACGATGAATTAGCACAAATCCTGAGCACACTCAAACTGGAACTTTCTCTCCTTGATAAAAAAATGGTTAATGACAAGGCACCCTTGCGTAATGACACGCAAATGATGCTGGCACTTATCAATAATACGATCCAGACAGTAAAAAGAATCGCTATGGATTTACGACCACCGATACTAGATGACTTGGGACTCGATGAAGCTATTTTGTGGCAGGGGCATGAATTTGAAAGGCGTACAGGCATTCACTTTGACTTTGAAGTTTGCTTTGGTAATGTAGAACTGGATATGGACCGCTCAACTGCCATTTTCCGAATTTTCCAAGAAACTCTAACCAATATACTTCGTCATGCTAAAGCCAAAAATATTAATGTTCGTATGCAAGAAGAAAATGATATGGTTACTGTTGAAATCGAAGATGACGGTATTGGAATAACCCAAGATCAAGTTTCTGACAACAAGTCACTTGGGCTACTTGGCATGAGAGAGAGGGCCCGTGCGTGGGATGGTGATGTAAACATTCGAGGAATGCAAGATCAAGGAACAACTGTAACCATAAACATTCAACGGAATTAAACATGAACGCAACTGAGAGCAAATCAATCAAAATAATTATTGCAGATGACCACCCCTTATTTAGGCGGGGGCTAAAACATGCCCTAGAGGAAACTAGTGATATTGAAGTAATTGGTGAATCTAGTAATGGAGATGATCTGCTTTCTCTTGTCAAAAATTGCACACCTGAGATAATTCTTTTAGATATAGCTATGCCAGGAAAAAGCGGTCTAGATTTATTAAAACAACTCAAAAACGAACACCCAAAACTTCCCATCCTAATCCTCAGCGTTTATCCCGAAGAACAATATGCAGTAAGGTTTCTCAAAGCTGGGGCATCCGGCTATCTTAATAAAGAAAGTGCCGCTGAAAAATTAGCTGAAGCAATTCGGAAAATCGCTGATGGCGGAAAGTATGCTAGTGTTGAAGTCATAGAAAAACTTGCATTCGATTTTTCTAACTCAGAAAAACCCGCTCATGAGACTTTATCTGATCGTGAGTATCAGGTGTTCGGAATGATTGCTGTTGGCAAATCCCTCACGGAGATTGGAGTCGAACTTTCTCTTAGCGTAAAAACAATCAGCACACACAGAACGCGCATTCTTGAAAAAATGAAGATGAAAAAAAATGCAGAACTCATTCACTATGCAATCACTCGAAACCTTCTTTAATTAAGAGCATCATTATATTCTGAAACAAACAACCCCCCTCCCTTTTCAGGGGGTTTTTCTTACACATAAAAAAAGAAAATTCCTACCACCCAAAACCTCTGAGATACCGCCTTAAAATAATAAGCCTTGAACTTCTATTTTTTCAGCCCACCGTTAAAAAAAAATAGCTAAGAAAAAACCTATAAATAATAAGCTTTGAGCTTATATTTTTTTCAGCCAAAAACTGATATTCATAAGTTGGTAAATCCTCTAGAATTTCTCATGTTTAACATCCCTACCGTCTTTAAAAAAATAGTAACCTGATAAAGCATCTAGATAGATTATGAAAAATATTTTTCAAACTAAGCGAAGTGTTTGGCTAGTGCTTTTTATTACAGTTTGCATTATTGCAGGGTTTGAAGGCAGTGCAGAATCTATAAGTAAAGTAATCCAATTAAAGTCTTCAGGAGGGCAATTAGAAAAAATTCTAGTTGCTAAAAATTCGGAAGTCCAATTAAACAATGGTTCGGGAACAACATTTCATAATTTCATGGTCATTCAATTATCCACCGGGAAAAGAATGGTATCCATAGAGGACATAAAACCAAGTGCATCTTTTAATCTAGCCTTTGACCGTGAGGGAACATACATAGCATGTTACTCAGAGGATGGCTCAAAAGTGTTGAATACGAGCACCTGTTTGCAAATTGATGTTGTCGGACTTCGGTCTATTTAATACTAGGATGGAATTTCCAAGATATTTAATTATTAAGTAACGCGTAGTAGGTTTTTGATCCAAAACTTTATCTTAAGAGGAGAAATGGAATGAAAAAGATTTTTGCACTAACAACAGTATTTGTTGCATTCATAGTTTTTAATGCATCAGCAGAAACTATCAACAAAAACCAAACCGCATCTTGTAACGATGCAAAGACAATTACTCTCGAAGTAGCAAACATTCCTGTCGAGAATAACGACAAGTTTGGCTACACCTCCAATGATCGTGGAAGCGCAAACGTAGCAGTATGGAAATCTTCCAACTTTACCACTGTCCCAATAGCACTTGGTGCAAAAGGGGATAATAACGCTGCTCTACGTGGACAAGGCAAGTTAACCAAATTTAAATGTAAAGATACAACCCAGTGTATTCCTGGAGCTATAGACAATATTTCTGCAGGTGTTGGTGAACGTTTCTATGGAAATATTCCAGGCAAAAATAAAGTTGTTTTAACTTCTCAACCAGAGTTCAGTCGTGGTGACTCTATCGGTGACATCAGTGGTTTGGTTAAGATCACCAACCATGGTACTAATCCAGTTAACGTTACCTGTGGTTAATATAATTCAATAAAAAGGAGCTTTATTGCAAGTTTAGCTCTTACCCTGAAAACAGCCGACTTATCCAAGTCGGCTGTTTTTTTCCCCACCTGATTAGTTCCCCAAATAACATTTCATATTCTTAATTTTTATTCCCCAATATGTTAGAGTAACCAGCAACTCAATCTCAAAAAAGGAATTAAGCGTGAAACTCTTTTCTGTTATTCGCCTACTCTGTTTTTTTATTTTATTTTTTTATTTAATACTTTCAGGAAACCTCCCCCCCGCTTTCGCTGACCAGATTGCTAAAAAAGGTGACAAAGTATCCATAGAATATGAAGGCTCTCTTGAAGATGGGACAGTGTTCGACAACTCTAAAAGTCATGACAAACCATTTCAGTTTATTGCTGGATCAGGGCAGGTAATTCCAGGTTTCGACAAAGCGGTTATTGGAATGAAACTTATGGAACAAAAAACATTTACCCTTAAACCAGCTGAGGCCTATGGAGAAATAAACCGGAAACTCACTCATAAAGTGCTCCGCTCTAAACTACCTCCTAAACCAGAACCCAAACCGGGAATGGGACTCATGATGGGCGGAGGGCCAGCAGGAGCAACAAGAAGGGCACTTATCACAGAAGTTACAAAAGAATATATTGTCATAGACATGAACCATCCATTGGCAGGTAAATCGCTCACTTTTGCAATTAAATTAATTAAAATTTCAAACTGAGTTTAACTTTGGATAAAAAAGACACAAACGTGCATTTCGTTTTACTTTCCTAATATTAATTAAAGATATTTTTATACCTTAATTTAAGTGTACTCTTTAGCGTCTGAGTAACTATTTACCGAAAGTTCAACCATGACCACCCCAATACGAGTTCGTTTTGCCCCCAGCCCAACAGGGTACTTGCACATTGGCGGTGTTCGTACAGCTCTATTTAACTGGCTGTTCGCTCGTCATCATAAGGGGAAATTTATATTAAGAATCGAAGACACCGATGCATCACGCTCTACTGAAGAATCGATTAAAGAAATTTTAGAGTCGATGAAGTGGTTAGGTCTGGACTACGATGAAGGCCCTTTTCGTCAAACTGATCGCCAATCTATATATAAAGAAAAAGTAGATCAACTTATAAGCGAAAATAAAGCCTACCCTTGTTTCTGCACAATGGAAGAGCTGGATCAAAACCGAAAGGAGGCGCAATCCAAAGGCCTCAAACCAAAATATAGTGGAACCTGCCGTAACCGATCCGACCAACCTAAGGGAATCCCTTTTGTCATACGCTTCAAAGCACCCCAAGAGGGCTCGATCGTCATCAAAGACTTACTGCGCGGTAATGTGACTTTTCAAAATGAGGAACTGGATGACCTTATTATTCTACGATCAGATGGCACGCCCACTTACAACTTTGTCGTCGTCGTCGATGATGGCCACATGGGAATCACTCATGTTATTCGAGGTGACGACCACTTACCAAATACACCCAGACAAGTGTTGCTTTACGATGGACTTGGGCTTTCTCGCCCAGAATTTGCGCATATTTCAATGATTTTGGGTACAGATAAAACCCGACTCAGCAAACGCCACGGTGCAACCTCCGTACTTGCCTATCGTGACATGGGCTATCTCCCTAATGCTCTCATCAATTACCTTGCGAGACTTGGCTGGTCTCACGGCGATCAAGAAGTATTCACTCAAGAAGAAATGATTCAGTTTTTTTCGCTGGAAAATGTCAACACCTCCGCAGCAATATTCAACCCAGACAAACTTCAATGGTTGAATCAGCAATATATCCAAAATACTGGCTCTATAGATCTTGCCATCAAATTGGAACCTTTTCTGATTAAGGAGGGAATTCTAAATAATCAACATGGCCTCAGCAAAGAAGATATCGCAAAACCGATTCCATCCCTTAACCAAAGATCTCAAACACTGATTGAAATGGCACAAAAATCAGCCTTTTATTTTAAAAAAGAACTTACATTCGACGAGAAAGCTAGGGATAAGTTTCTAAATAAAGATATCAAACCACACATCGAAAAGCTCATTATTGCTATCAATGACATAGCGATGTTAGAACACAACCCTCTAGAAAATCTATTCAAAAAAATAGCTGAAGAGGCTGGACTTAAGCTTGGGAAACTGGCTCAACCGGTACGTGTAGCGCTTACTGGTAGCACTGCCAGCCCCGGGATTTATGATGTTGTTTTATTGCTCGGAAAAACTACAACGCTGAAACGCTTGAATGAAGCCATAAGTTTTATAGACAAAAAAGACTGAAAATCAATCCTCCCTAATTACATTAAAATAAAAAAACCTAACCCAAGCCCCTAAATTAAAAGAAGATATAAATCAAAAACCTTGCATTCAAAGGGGACTTAATCTCTATTTGCTAATAAAAACGCAAGCAAGGAAGTCATAGTTTTTATTTGACAATACAATATATTGTATATATTTTAAGCAAAGGCACTAGATAGAGAAATATCTTCCCTCATAGCCAATTCTTTTATAAGGCACCTCACCCAAACCAAGGACACCTTATGGATAGAGACAGAGACTCTGTAGAATCTCAGCTACGTACGAGATGTAATATTTTAGAATCGCAAGTAGAGACGCTAACAAAACAAAAATCAAATCCTCCAAAAAATCCTGACATAAAGAATGATATTCAAACAGTAGAATGGAAAGAAGTTGTGGGAATAGGAAGATTCCCCACATAGACATTTATATTTTTAGAGCACCCTATCATCATAATGATAAAGGAGAGCCTATGGTCAACCCTCACCAGTACATTGAATATTTAAATACTACCGGAGCAGATATCGATTTAAAATCTCAAGCCCTCAAACCATCAGACCTACCAGATCAACTAGATAAAACTCAACTTAAAGCGCATATAGCAAAAGGATTACCCTCTATCGATACCGCAAGAATTGATGACTTACCGTTTAAAATAAAAAATGACGAATGGGAATGGCAAGAAATCGAAGGCGTAGGAAAATTTCCAAAAAATTACAAACCAGATTTTTTAGATTTCGATTAATATCACCACTACCTAACTAATCTCTGCCTCTCAACCATTTTCGATTTCCTATTATTAGTTTCCTTTGGCACCCATTGTCACTTTTAAGTTCTATGCACAAGATTTTGCTTATAATTTTAGGCTTAAGGCTGGCATGAATAAGAGAGTTGTGTTTTTTCTCTCGTGTCCTTGCTTTAATTTATGGCTCTAAGGGGCTCTCCCTCGATAAAAAGATTAGCCATCCTCAAAAGCTATCGAAGTGAAGCAAAAGAAGTCAAATTATGGTTTGAAAATTGTGGTCAATGAGTTTTCTTGGCAAGTATTTCTGCCGCAAAGTAGCCGGGAATTGGAATTTGTGTTGACAGCCTCATAAACTCTATAGGTTTCCATTTCAATAGGTTTTTTATTCCTGTACATTTTGTCAACAATTTAATAAAAGGATCGAGTAAAGGATAACGTATTCGGGGAGCACTAGATTTTACAATGGTAAAGCCTAGTGGTTTAAGTACTCCTTCAAGCTCTTGAATAGATTTATACTCCTTTAAGTGTGTGGGCTCTAGAACGGTTTCTCCCGAGGCATTTTTATAAAAATACCAAGCATGTTTGGCTTTGATGACAGAGGTAACAAAAAAATAACCTCCCGGTTTTAAGGTGCGATACACCTCTTCGGCAAAATTCTTATCATCAACATGTTCAATTACCATAGTACTAAAAATAAAATCGATGCATGAATTTTTTACGGGCGTTTCTATGATATTTCCTTTAACGACATTTAGTTTCGGGACCAAAGTTTTAGATTGCAAGATAGCTGGTTCTGCTTGTTCGATTCCAAATAGTTTGGCTTTAGAAAGTTGAGCAACATTGTGAAGAAGCGTTCCCCCTCCAAAACCATAGTCAGCAACTAAATCAGACTCTTTTATGTGTTTGAGGCATAGTTGCCACATTTCATTATCATAAATGACAAATTTAATATTTTTTGGAGACCCGTAGGAGTTACAGTATTGTTTTTCAAAATATTGCTCTGTTTGCAAGGCCGTACTATGTTGTTTCATTAGTTTTATTATCGGTCAGGTTTTAGCTCCCATTCTCATGTAAAGCCATAACTGGATGAAGAGTTTTTTTACTTTTAAATTTAAAGCTCGATCTAAGGAACTTAGCCGCTATCTTTGAATCTACTTTCCTCCACGTTTTCCAGAAAGGAAATATGCGACTCCAGCAAAACCATATCTTTTTTAATTTTGCCAAGTAATATCTTAATATCAGATTCAGACTTCCCCAACCTTGCTAAGTCTGGGTCTAGTCTCAGTCTCTCCTTTTCTTTGATATCCTCCATGTTGCTAATAATCACACCGATAAACAAATTGAAGAAAATAAAGGTCGCAAGTAAAACAAAACTTACAAAATAAAACCAACCTAAAAAAGGGAATGCGATCGAACTTTTACACAACTCCTCCATTCCAGAATAGCCATAGTTTTGGCAACCGTATATGGCGGTATACATTATATCTGTCCAATCCTCTAAAGTTGCTACACGAAACAGACTCAAAAGTGATATATGAAGACTTTCAAAATGAATGGGATCATTTTCACGAAACAAGAAAGTTCCCAAACAGGCATAGATGTAAAATAAAATAAATAATAAAACACCAATATATCCTAAAGATGGGATACTTTTTAAAAGTGTATTCACGATCAACTTTAACTCTTGGATAGTGCCGACAAGCCTTACAACACGCAATACTCTAAGAAGCCTTAATACAATAACTGACTGTCCATCAAACGGCAGGAAACAAGCGCTTACTATAATAAAATCAAAGATATTCCACCCATCTTTAAAAAAGTCATGAACCCTTGGTGTAAATGAAATTAGTTTGAGGACAATTTCAAAAACAAAGAGTCCCAAAATAATACTATCCAAGGAATGTAATATCGTTCCGTATTCCTCGGAAATTTTAGGGTACGAATCTAAACCCACCACTACGCCTGACAAAAGAATTATTCCTATGAAAAACATTTGGAACTGTTTTGATTCAGTAAAAATTTTTAGTTGTTTTTGCATCGTGACTCCAAAAGTTTATCTATACAGATATGAAGAAAATATCCCAAAGTCTTTCATTTTTTGGGAAAAACAACTCCTTCATTTTTAATTATAAATCTATTTATTTTGCTTTGTAATTTTTGCCCAAGTATCCCTCAATGTTACAGCTCGATTAAATACAGGGCTTTCAGGAGTAAAATCTTTTAAATCAGCGCAAAAGTAACCCATCCGTAAAAATTGAAACTGGTTACCTGGTTTTACATTGGCTAGAGCAGGTTCAATTTTACAGTCCTGCAAAATTTCCACCGACTCTGCATTTAGCGAGTCCGTTAAATTAGGATGCTCTTGATCATAGGCTGGATTTTCATTTATAAACAGATGATTATATATTCTCACCTCTGCTTTTCTTGCTTGTTGTGCCGATACCCAATGAAGCGTACCCTTAATCTTTCGTCCGGCCGTAGCACCACCTGTTTTTGAATCCGGGTCATAGCTACATTTCAACTCAGCAATAGACCCATTAATATCTTTTATTACTTCTTCACATTTAATAATGTAAGCATGCTTAAGACGTACTTCTTTTCCTGGAGCAAGACGAAAAAATTTTTTTGGTGGATCTTCCATAAAATCCTCTTGCTCAATATATAGTTCCCTGGAAAATGGTACCTGCCTGACACCAGACTGTGGATTCTCTGGATTGTTCTCGGCCTTGAGCATCTCTACATGCCCCTCAGGGTAGTTTGTAATAGTTATTTTTAAGGGTCGCAAAACTGCCATCACCCGTGTAGCCCGCTTATTAAGATCTTCTCTTAAGCAATGCTCCAACAAAGCCATTTCGACAGTGCTATTAGCTTTGGCCACTCCGATACGTTCACAAAAATCACGTATCGACTCTGGAGTGTAACCACGACGCCTCATTCCCGATAGAGTCGGCATACGCGGATCATCCCAACCCGAAACATGTTTTTCATTTACCAATTGTAAAAGTTTACGTTTGCTTAACAAGGTGAAGCCGAGGTTGAGACGTGCGAACTCTATTTGTTGTGGATGAAAAATATCGAGTTTTTCAATTATCCAATCATAGAGAGGACGGTGATCTTCAAATTCTAAGGTACAGATCGAGTGTGTAATTTTTTCAATCGAATCAGACTGGCCATGTGCGAAATCGTACATTGGATATATACACCAAGCATCTCCAGTTCTATGATGTTTTACTCTAAGAATGCGGTAAAGAACGGGGTCGCGCATATTAAGATTACCTGAAGCCATATCAATTTTCGCACGAAGAACTTTGGCACCGTCAGAAAACTCACCATTTTTCATCCGCGCAAACAAACCCAGGTTTTCTTCTACAGAACGATTGCGAAATGGGCTGTCCTTCCCTACTTTTGTTGGTGTGCCACGATACTCTCTTATTTCATCAGCGTCTAAGTCATCTACATATGCCACTTCTTTTTTAATTAAGTATATTGCCCAATCATACAGTTGATCAAAGTATTCAGACGTATAGGATATTTTATCCTCCCAACTAAAACCCAGCCATTTAATGTCATCAATAATAGATTGAACATAGATCGACTCTTCTTTGAGTGGGTTCGTATCATCAAAGCGCAGGTTACAAGTTCCTCCAAACTCCATAGCAAGACCAAAGTTGAGGCAAATGGATTTTGCGTGACCTATATGCAGAAATCCATTTGGTTCGGGCGGAAAACGAGTACAAATACGTCCTTCCCACTTATTAGATGCTATGTCTTCTTTAACAATTTCTCGAATGAAATTGGAAGGGGTTAAACCAGTGTCTTTTTCTTTATTCATCAAGGTTTTTATAGATTCGCGTCGGTTGCATAAAGGAAGGGCATTCTACCACAACCAGAACAATCAAATAACATGCTTAACTCGCAAGCTCTGATATATCCTTTACTTTTACTTTTTCTTGAAGGTTTTTCGCCTTGAGGGCATCCTCCAACATAAGAACACAGAACGGACAAGACACAGCAATAGTATCTGGATTAGATTCCATAAGTTGGTCAATGCGCTGGTGGCTCATTCGTAAACCCGTTTTCTCTTCTAATAAAAATCTACCCCCACCTGCGCCACAGCAAGTTCCACGTTCTCTACTTGCGTCAACCTCAAGAACTTTGCCAGACTCGGAGTTATGGGCTATTATTTCTCGTGGTTCGTCATACAATTTATTATGGCGACCAAGGTAGCAGGAATCGTGATACACGACATTGCCCGGCTGCTTTCTTTCGCCAATACTTTTACCGTTTTTTACCAGATACTCCAGCAATTCGGAGTGATGTATAACATCGAGCTCGACACCAAATTCAGAGTACTCATTCTTAAGCGAATTAAAACAATGTGGGCAATGAGTAACAATTTTCATTATTGACTTTTCTTTAAATAGTTTGGCGTTTCTTGATGCAAGCAAATCAAAAAGATATTCGTTCCCCGCACGTCGAGCCGGATCACCCGTGCAGCCTTCTTCATTACCAAGGATAGAAAAGTCAACTCCCGCAGATTTCAACGAATGAACCACTGCCGTAGCAATTTTTTTTCCTCGATCATCAAATGATCCGTTGCAACCAACAAAGTATAAATATTCGGTCGGGTTATATTTATCCCAAATTTTGAGACCCAGATCCTTTGCCCAATCAGAGCGAGTATTACTACCAAAGCCCCATGGGTTAGATTGGGTCTCCAACGATTTAAAGGCATTGACAAACTCCTTAGGATAGCGATTTTCCATGAGGACAAGCCCGCGCCTCAAATCAACCACCTTATTAACATACTCAATCATGACCGGGCACTCTTCTTCACAAGCACCGCAAGTGGTGCAAGACCAAAGCGTTTCATCATTGATCACGCTACCTAGCAAAGTTTGAGTATCCTGTCGTTCTAAAATATTATCAATTATATAGGGGGTTTCGTTATTCAGATGGTCGCGTAAATCAACAGTCAACTGTTTTGGTGATAGCGGTTTATCGCTTGCCAGAGCCGGACAAACGACATCACATCGTCCGCATTCGGTGCAACTATGTAGGTCAAGCAGTTTTTTCCAAGAGAATTCATCTATTTTTGAAACACCATACCTTTCCTGCTCATCATCCTCAAAGCCAATACGGTGAAGCCCGTTACCGACTTCTGGAACTCGCGAAAAAAATACATTTGGAATTGAAGTGACGATATGTAGGTGTTTTGAACTGGGGAGTAAAGTCACGAAATATAAAACACAAACAATATGAGTCCAATAGGCTAGATTATGAATATGTATCACAGTATCGGCATTAAAAACCTTTAGCATTGGCGCTATTAAGCTGCCAACCCAAATCGCACTAAGAGATAGTTCCGGGTTTCTTGCCTGCCATCCCGCATCAAATAAAGCATCACTAACCATTATTAAAAAAATTAAAGCAAGAATAACAATACCTTCAATCGACAAAGTGAGCCTTTCAGGCCTTGTTACCACCCGCCTATATAAAGCATAGCTAACTGCTAAACCCACTAGAACAACAAACAGATCTTTTATAAAAGCGTAAGATGTTGTGATTCCACTTGCACTAAATTCCACCGTTGGGAAAAAACCAATGAAAAAAAACCACCCTGCTCTTACAAGTAATATAATAAACCCCCAGAAAATAAGTGCATGCATCCAACCAGATTTTTTTTCTTTCAATATCTTTGTTTGGAAAAAAGCGATACGAATTGTGTTCCATAACCTTGTTATGGGTTCATTAAATCTATTCTCAGCCGCCGCCTGCCCGAAGATTTTAAACTTGGGCCACAAAACGAAAAAAAACCGGGTAACGGCTAGCGCTATAAAGAAACATAAGACATAAGGTTGCAAGTCCTGAGAAACCCACTCGAATGCGCGGTTTTGTGAAGAATTCATCTAAAGGCTACCATCTTCAAAAATTAATAATTACTAAGCCTGAGAACAAGAAAATAACAGACAAAATCATAATACCCAAAGGAGATACCAGAAACTAGTCCTTTGATTTTTATTGAATTACTGAAAAAAAAACACTTTCTATGCTATATTGTTAAGATTATAAATATGGTTTTTTAAAAACCATAACTGGCAACATACCCCTATTTATAGGGAGGCCTTGCAAAGCAGTGAAATTCTTTTCTTGCGTAGTAAAATTAACTTTTCTTGCGTGTGCTTGTGGTGGTGTGACGCTAACAGCTACTAACGCCATCGCAATTCCCATAGGAGACGCGTACGAAACTGGCCAGGCTGAGTTTCAGGTTTCTCCAGAGTTTAATCCCAGAAATGAAGCTGTATCTGGGTTTCATTCGTCTTTACACCCTGGTTTAAACGACAAAATAAATGAAGCTCATCCTATTCCTGATTATATAAAAAAAATTTCTCAGGATCAGCCTTTCCCAATCTTTTATCAACAGTTGCTAAAGATCGAGCCAGTAGACCAGGTACAAAGCAAAGTTTTTGACAAGCAAGCCTTTCGTTCAATACAAAGAATAGGCGTTTTAGGTTTTGAGAATAAGACTGTCGATCCGTTCAAAGACGATAAAGCAGGCTATGTAGTAGCAAAACAGGTTTCTAGAGAGTTACAGACTCTGAAGAACTATTTTATTATTCCACCCCTGATGACTAATGAAGATGCACGAATCAGAATAGTCACACAAGCGACCGACACTAAAGCGAGGAAGCTTCCTCAGACGAACAATCAACCTGTCATACCTGTTTTACCTAACTTAAATAAAAATGAACCGGTTGATGCTGTTATGATTGGAGCTGTCACTAAATATATGAGTTCGTTTCAAAACCGAAGGGGGGAAATAAAAAAAAGTCTTTCTGGAAAAATTGAGTTTGGAACATTTTTGGTAAGCACGAGCACGGGAAAAGTGGTTTGGGGATCTCGTTTTATTGGAACACAATCTACGGGTCTTTTTAGCTCTGGCACAAAGTGGCTTAGCAAGCAACAACTGTCCCAGAGAGCCATGAAAAAGGTACTAAGGGCCTTTCATGAAAACAGCAACAGCTTGAAATAAAAATAATTTTGCACAAAAACATTATGCCAAAGACCGACCCACCTAAACAGCAACAGCAAAACTTAGGACAGAGAGACGAACCGGTGTTAAAAAAAAATAAGCTTTGGAGAAATTTATTTCTTCTCAACCTCTGTATAAGTTTTTTGCTCATCGGCCTTTACTGGGTCCCTGTTAAAATGGTTCAACTAGAAAGCTTTGTGGATTCACCTAGCGTGAACCTCCCTAAAGAAGGTGTCGTTCCAATTAGTAATACTACTTCAGCTCAATCCATAAAAGGTTCGGCACCTAAAAATATTATAGACACTAAGTTAACCGTAATTAATGCATCTTCTGAAAACGACTGGGTATATTTCGATTTTTCGAGAGGACAAGTGGTTAAGATTCATGATAAGACATCGCTCGAATGGGATTTGGCATTTCGCAGAAGCAAAGTTATCTCCAACGGAGGAGCTACCAATAAGCTAGGTAAAGCGGGGTTAATCAACCTAGGTTCGCTACATTTCGATCAAGTGGTAGATGTTCCGCTTAATAATTATACTCCGGACACAGCCACAAAAACAGAAACAGAAAATTCCATTCTTTTGAAATGGTACTCTTATAATTACATCACTCATAAGCTTTCAGCTAAGTCAAACACCTATGCTTTACAAACAGCTGACCAAAAATATGTAAAGGTTAAGTTTCTTGATTTTTACTGCGCGAATAAGGAAACAGGATGTATTAAAATGCAGTATGTATATCAGGATAATGGTTCAAATCAATTCACCAAACCCGCTTCTGGCTAAATCTGACCAACGATATTCTTCCCCTCATTTTAAAAGCAATCTGGGTATGTTCAAGAGGCGACGAACATGCTATTTTGTTATACACGAGTTCGGGTGGTTTTATTTTTAAGATAGGCTAATTTTCATTATTGGAGGACGCTATGGCAACATTGAAGGAACTATTGTTTGGTAAATATGCAGGCGAAGGCCTCAACTTCGTAATTGAAGAGATGCAAAAAAAATATAGCCAAAAAAAAGGCCGTCGATTTAATCATGACAATATCACCTATGAGATAAGCCGTGGCGGAGTGGTTGATGAAAGCATGCAATTTGCGATAAGTTCGAAGATCCCTCAGGACGAACTCAAGAGTAATAAAGATATGAAAAGCTATTTTGCAGAAATCAAAAAACTAGCAACAAAGTTTAAAAAGAAGCCTATTACTATAGAAATGGAAAACATTGTACTGGACACAAAAAAAAATACGGAAAAAGAGAGAGATTATGTAAAACTGCTTTATAGCTACCCATTGAATGACCTATATAGTGACAAGGTAGTATCTGAAAAGGCCCAAGAAAACAAGTCTACTTTGAAGGCTCGTGGGGCATTGACACAACAAGGGAATATAGCCCTTCAGCTAGTTCAAGAAACCACCCAAAGTTTCGCCCGCCAAAATATTGAGGACTTGATTAATGCCAATAAACTGGTAAGGACAAAAATCTCTGGTTAAATACCTGTATGAATAAATTAGCTTATTATCTTGGAAGATCTTTGCAACTATTGGGACTTGCCACAATCACCTCAGTAGTGATACTTTTTTTTGGTAGGTGGAAAATGGAACCTCTTCTCTATCTATCAATAATAGGAATAGTTGAGTTTTACTGTGGGACCTGGCTTCTTGAAAGACAACAATCTTAATGAAAAATTAAACTCTTGATATAATCTTAAATACTGAAAGCTACCCAGAGCTTTCTATTTTTTACCTTCCAAAAAAACATGAAAGAGTTACTAGCTCAACCTGGTTTTCTAGCCCCTTCTGGCACATTTGGAGCGGACCTTAGCTATCTATTGGCGGTGGTTTTTACAGTCATGTTTCTTATAGCTTGGGCATTAGCTAAAAAAGGGCTTGGCACCCAACATCACAAGCTAATCTTCGTGTCTATGGTGTCAATGCTAATTTATTTTATTGGCTACTACTATGCCCGACAACTGGGCGTACTCACTCTTGAAGGAAAAGAAGGCTTTGGAGGTCCACAAGATGTTTATAACAATATTTTTTTACCCACTCTAACCACGCACTTGGTCTTAGTGTGCCTTGGGCTAATTTTATCTATATATATGATTTTTCAGGGGTTTCGTGCATGCGACAAAATTGAAGGTAATTATATTCTCCAAAGTCGGGAACTTCGAGCGAACCCAAAGGTTTTTAAATATACCATAGCCATACTTGGAGGGCTTTGGGCAGGAAATCAGTTGATTCTCACATTCGTAAGGGACAAATCTTTTGCCGCCGGCTTAGCCTGGGCTATCATTTTTGGCGTTATCGGCTTGGTAGTTTATCTTGAAAAGTTTATCGAAAAATTGATTCCTGATGGAGCTCGTAGACATAGACTGCTAGGCAGAGCGACTATGGTAATTTTTGCTTTAATTTTAGTGACTAGCACACTTGTCTATTTAATGCTGTACGTGATTTATCCAAAAACATAGTCAAGGAAGACTGGGTTGGGTAAAACAGGGCAAAAAGTATAAAAATGTCGAAAAGTAAGGAAAAACCAACCTTAGATCAACAGGGTTTTCCTCTTGACACTTTTTGAAATCCTGTGGTAAAGTTCGCGGATTAAATGATCTCGAAGTACATAAGGAGTAGATAAAGGGC
>Ga0163108_10000907_pt1 | contig 21722 bp, 20 predicted proteins | sample Fk1155metaG_FD_109644 | JGI IMG/M metagenome (GOLD analysis project Ga0163108, IMG submission 109644) | Marine microbial communities from the Central Pacific Ocean - Fk160115 155m metaG | ecosystem: Environmental > Aquatic > Marine > Oceanic > Photic zone | place: The Central Pacific Ocean...
AGACTAAAGATTTATTGAAAAGTATATTTAATTTAATTGACGAATATTCTGCCAGCTACAAAAAGGAATAATAGTTTTTTAAGACCCACACATTAGACAATCGTCATCTTCGTTTCCCTTAGACTTGTCAAGTATTTCTTTAAGCTCCTCTGGGCTAAGTGGTTTTGCAACAATTTGTTTGCCTTTAGCACCATTGCTTTTTTTACTAGTTGCTGCAGGGGCTGCTGCAGTTACTTTCTCAGCAACAGGTTTTTCAACTTTAGCTTTTTTTGAATTATCAAGAGTGAATTTAATAGCGTCTACTGCAGATTTAGTTCTCAGATAATACATACCTGTTTTAAGACCAGATTTCCATCCATAAAAATGCATGGATGTAAGTTTAGCAGTCGTCGCCCCTTCCATAAAAAGGTTTAGAGATTGTGATTGATCGATAAAGTAGCCTCGATGCCTAGCCATATCAATAATGTCTTTCATGCTCATTTCCCAAACAGTTCTATAGATTTCTTTAATTTCATCAGGTATTCCTTTAATATTTTGAATAGAGCCATTTGCTTGCATTAATTCTTGTTTCATATCTTCATTCCAAACACCTAGCGCCACAAGATCTTCTAAAAGATATTTATTGACAACTATAAACTCTCCAGATAATACTCTTCGGGTATAAATATTTGAAGTATAAGGTTCAAAACACTCATTGTTCCCTAGGATCTGAGATGTTGATGCAGTAGGCATAGGTGCTACTAGAAGAGAATTTCTAATCCCATGCTTTTTTAATTTTTTTCTAGCATCTTTCCAATCCCATCTACCACTTAACTCTTCATCTTTAATTCCCCAAAGATTGTGTTGAAACTCACCTTCGGAGATGGGAGATCCCTTATAGGTTTTATATGACCCATCTTTTTCAGCCTCTTCAATGGAAGCCATAACAGCTGCATAATAAATGGTTTCAAAAATTTCTTGATTTAATTGTTTAGCCTCATCACATGTAAAAGAAAATCTAAGCTTAATAAAAGTGTCTGCCAAACCCTGAACACCAAGGCCTATTGGACGGTGTCTAAAATTTGAATTTTCAGCTTCAATAACAGGATAATAATTTCGATCAATTACTTTATTAAGATTTTTAGTCACCCTTTTCGTTACATCAAATAATTGTTGATGATCAAATTCATTTTCTTTAATGAACATTGGCAGTGCAATGGATGCAAGATTACATACAGCAATTTCATCTTTTGAGGTATATTCAAGAATTTCAGTACACAGATTAGAGGATCGAATCGTACCCAAATTTTTTTGATTTGATTTCCTATTAGCTGAATCCTTATAAAGCATGTAAGGTGTTCCAGTCTCAATTTGAGATTCAAGAATTTTGTCCCATAGCTCTCTTGCTTGAATAGTTCTTCTGCCTTTACCCTGTTTTTCATATTTGGTGTAAAGTTTTTCAAACTCTTCATCATAACAGTCATATAATCCAGGACATTCATTAGGACACATTAGAGTCCATTCAGCATTTTCTTCAACTCGTTTCATAAAAAGATCTGGAGTCCACATGGCATAAAATAAATCTCTGGCTCTCATTTCTTCTTTGCCATGATTTTTCTTTAACTCCAAGAAATCAAAAATATCTGCATGCCAAGGCTCAACATAAATTGCAAAAGAACCTTTTCTTTTTCCACCGCCCTGATCAACATATCTGGCAGTATCATTAAAAACTCTTAGCATTGGGACAATTCCATTTGAAGTTCCGTTTGTACCTGCGATGTATGAACCCGTTGCTCTAATATTATGAATAGAAAGACCAATTCCTCCTGCAGATTGAGAAATTTTTGCGGTTTGTTTAAGAGTATCATAAATACCATCTATACTATCTTGCTTCATGGTAAGCAAAAAACAAGAAGACATTTGAGGTTTTGGCGTTCCGGCATTAAATAAAGTAGGAGTTGCATGAGTAAAATACTTTTTTGACATTAATTCATATGTTTCAAAAGCAGAATCTAGGTCACCAAGGTGAATACCAATAGAAACTCTCATCAGCATGTGCTGAGGACGCTCTGCAATCTTACCATTTAGCTTAAGAAGATATGATCGCTCTAATGTTTTAAAACCAAAAAAATCGTATCCATAATCTCTATTATAAATTATGTTTGAATCAATTTTCTCAGCATTTTTATTTATAACCTCATATACTTCATCTGCTAATAAAGGTGCTTTTTTTCCAGTTCTAGGATTAACATATTCATATAAATCCTTCATTGTTGAAGAAAATGATTTTTTAGTGTTTTTATGTAAGTTAGAGACGGAAATTCTAGAGGCTAGCTGGGCATAATCGGGATGAGTTGTAGTCATAGTTGCTGAAATTTCAGCAGCAAGATTATCAAGTTCAGAGGTTGTAACTCCATCATATAAACCTTCGATTACCCTCATAGCAACTCTCACAGGATCCACAAGATTATTTAAACCGTAGCAAAGGGTCTTAATACGAGCAGTAATTTTATCAAACATTATAGGCTCCTTATGCCCATCTCTTTTTATTACATACATAATTATTGATTAAATTTTTTAGACAACATAACTTGGACTCTGGAACGAATTAACTGGTTAAGCACAAATAATTATTTAAAAGTCTGCGTCAGTTGTAAAGTTTGTTTCCTTTTTTTCCTTATTCAAAACTCCTGCTTTTTGATATTCAGATACTCTTTTTTCAAAAAAGTTGGTTTTACCTTGTAGCGAAATCATATCCATAAAATCAAATGGATTTGTAACATTATGTTTCTTTTCGCACTCTAATTCAACAAGTAATCGATCAGTAACAAATTCTAAATATTGAGTCATGAGTTTTGCATTCATACCTATTAAACTTACAGGGAGGGATTCAGTAATGAATTCTTTTTCAATTCGCAGTGCGTCAAGAAGAATTTCTTTAATACGTTCTTTAGGGACTTTATTAACCAAGTGATTGTTATGAAGGTGTACAGCAAAATCACAGTGAACTCCTTCATCTCTGGAGATTAATTCATTTGAAAAAGTTAATCCGGGCATTAAACCACGTTTTTTAAGCCAAAAGATAGAGCAAAATGATCCGGAGAAAAAGATTCCTTCAACTGCGGCAAATGCAATTAATCGCTCAGCAAAAGAATCAGAATCAATCCATTTTAGAGCCCAATCAGCTTTTTTCTTGATGGCAGGGAAAATTTCTATTGCTTGAAATAATTTTGTTTTTTCTTCCTCATCTTTAACATAGGTGTCAATTAAAAGAGAATATGTTTCAGAGTGAATATTTTCCATCATTATTTGAATCCGTAGAAAAATTTTGCCTCTGAATATTGAACCTCATTTACAAAATTTTCCGCCAAATTTTCATTTACAATGCCATCTGATGCAGCAAAAAATGCTAAAATATGTTTGATGAAATATTTTTCATCTTTATTAAGCTTGGTATTCCAATCATTCAAATCTTGATGAAGATCAATCTCTTCAGCTGTCCAAAAACTAGCCTCCATTTTTTTATACCACTCCCAAATATCATGATGCTGGATAGGGAAAATTACAAATCGATTGGGATTTTCTTGGAGGAGAGGTTCTTGCGCAGCCATTTTATTTAGGTTTTATGAATAATCAATAAATTATTTGAATTTTACTCTAACAAAGATTCTAATTTGTTTCCAAAAAAGAAAGCTTAACTTTTCCACAAACTAGACAAGTTTTTAACAAAATGATTTTTTATCTAAATAATTTTTCTTGTAAATTTTCTCTAGTTTTAAATACCACTCTTTTCCAAATTTTCTTTCTAGAGCTTCTTTTAAAAACTCAAATACAGGAACTTTTAGTGATTCTCCTAATTTACATGCACTACTACATATGTTCCATTGATGATAATTTATAGCTGTAAAATATTTATATTTTTTAATTCTTATGGGATACAAATGACATGAAATAGGTTTTTTCCAATTAATTTTTCCGTTATCATATGCTTTTTCAATTCCACATTTTAATGAACCATCAGAACTTAAAACAGAATATGCACACTCTTTATTTTCAACTAAAGGAGTTTCATAATCACCATCATTTGTTTTAAAAAAAGCACCTTTTTTAGATAAAGCTTTTTTGCCTTTTTCAGGTAAAAAGGGCTTAATCCTTTTAAGATCTTTTCCCAATAATTTAGTTTCTTTTTTTTCTAAAGGAGCTCCTCCATATCCCTCTACGCAACATGCTCCTTTGCAAGATTTCAAATCACAAACAAATTTTTTTGAAAAAATTTCTTCTGAAATCAGAGTGTTTTCAATCCTATACATGCTCAGTTGATTTGCTTTTTAAATTTATTCGAAATTAATTTTTTTTTCCTTTTTTGATTAGAAAAAACTAATCTATATTTGCTCCCTCAAAAAGATGGATGTGTTTGATTTAAAAGAAATTTTTACAGCTAGTATGGTCCTGTTTGCTGTCATCGATATTATTGGCAATATTCCTTTGATTATTTCATTAAGGGAAAAAGTTGGTCATATTCAATCTGGAAAAGCCTCACTTATTGCAGCACTCATAATGATTTCCTTTCTTTTTGTGGGAGAAGAAATTCTTAATTTAATTGGAATAGATGTAAATTCATTTGCTGTTGCTGGATCAATTGTGATTTTTTTTCTAGCCATAGAAATGATTTTAGGAATATCATTATATAAAGATGATGTTCCTGAAACTGCATCAATAGTTCCGTTAGCTTTCCCTATGATAGCTGGCGCAGGAACCATGACATCTCTTTTATCTTTGAGAGCAGAGTACAATGTCTATAATATAATTGTGGCTATTATATTAAACATCATCATAGTTTATATTATTTTAAAGTCTTCTAGAAAAATTCAAATCTTGCTAGGCAAGCAAGGGATAAGTATTATTAGAAAAGTTTTTGGAATTGTTTTATTAGCAATTGCCGTAAAACTATTTGCTTCGAATATTGGTAAAATAGTTTGAGAATATATTATGATTTTTAACTTCACAAGATGAAACTCACAATCAATTTATTTATCCTGATCTCAATTTTTTTATTTGTATTTAATTTATTTCAAATAAATTTTAAAGAGTTAAGCAATGATCAAAACACAATAGCAATTATTGGGATTTTTGCTTCAGTTTGTGCTCTATTAATTTTATTAATTTTTAAAGCCTCAAAGAAGTTTTTTTGAAAAATTATTTGATAGGTAAGTAAGTTAGTTCAACTCCAGCTTTTTCTAAAAACTTAAGTCCAGACGAATCTTTGTATTTTTTTGAATAGACTAAACGAATTATACCAGATTGATGAATTAATTTGCTGCATTCTTTGCATGGAGAAAGTGTGATATATAGAGTTGATCCTTTACAAGATTGGGTTGATCCGGCAACTTTTAAGATTGCATTTGCTTCAGCATGAAGAACGTACCACTTGGTATAATTGTCATCATCTTCACAAGCATTTTCAAATCCAGAGGGAGTTCCATTGTATCCATCAGATATTATCATTTTGTCTTTTACAATTAGAGCTCCAACTTTTTTCCTTCTACAATGAGACAATTCTCCCCACGTTTGAGCCATTCTTAAATAGGCTAAATCATATCTTTTTTGTTTTTTATCTAGCATTTAACTAATATACATTATTTAAATAATAGGATATTATGTTTGAATTCATATTTAAAAAGGGAAATTATCAAAAGACATTCTCAAAGCTTGAAAGAGAATTATACCAGAGATAATTATTTCCCATTTTCTGGAGTTAAGTTTTAAAAAATTTACAATGAAATAATTTAGCATTATTATTATTATCACGGTTAATAATTGTGCAATTTCAATACCAATGGCAAAATTTAAAAGCGCTACAATTGCACCTTCTTTTGATATGATTTGTAAAAAATAGAATCCAAATCCAAATCCGTGAATGATGCCAAAAAAAAGTGTGATAAGATTTACTAAAATTTTTAATGAGGACTTGTGATTCTTATTAATTAAAACAGAGAGACATGTTAGAGAAATTGTGACAGGGATTAAAAACTCTATTATATCAGAAGATATTTTTATCCATTCAAAATAAGAAAAAAAGAGGGCAAGAGAATGCCCAAGGGTGAATAGACTGACCCATAAAAGTAATTTTTTCCAATCCCGATATTGAAAGGGTATAGCAAGTGCAATTAGAAAGTAAAAGTGATCAAGTCCATTTATATCCATCACATGTTCATATCCCAATTTAATATATAACCAATAGAGATCCATTTAATCTAATTTTGATTTTTTTTCATTACAATTAATGATTCATATGCTTTTCTAACTTCCCTAAACTTTTCTTCTGCTCCTTTAATCATTGCGGGATCATCACTTTGTATTTTATCAGGGTGATATTTCTTAGCCATTTTTCTATATGCCTGTTTAATTTCATTTATAGAAGCTTCAGGTCTAATTTCTAAAATTTTGTATGCATTGTCAGTGTCTTTTATAAACATAGCTTTTATACTCTCTAAATCAAGAAGATTTATTCCTAGATTACTCCCAATCTCTTTAAGTTTTAAAAGTTCAGAATTTGAAACATTCCCATCTGAATTTGCAATCCCAAATAAAAAATGAAGGATTTGAAGTCTAGTTTCATATCTGGAATAGGTTTTGAAGAAGTTTGTAAGTGAGTCTGTATCTTGAATCTTATTTTTGACTTCAGCATTAAATTTTTTGAAAATATAGTTAGTTTTCTCTTTGCCGTATTGTGATAAATAAAAACTTCTAACATAAGCTAATTCTTTTTCTTCCACTTTACCATCAGCTTTGATCAAAATAGCGGAAAGAGCCAGAAGGTTTAATTCAAATACTTCTTTGTTTGAAATATTTGAGTAAAATTTTATTGATGAATTTTTTATCAAAGATTCAGTAACGCTGCCTATGAGAAATCCAATGAAAGCTCCTGGAATTCTGAAATAAATAAAGCCTATAAGTGCTGCCATCCACTTCATCGTTGATAAAAAATAAAGATAAAGATACAAATGGCGGAAATAAAATAAACTTAGACTTTCGTATATTTGCTTTAAAAAAAAATAATTATGTATCCAGAAGAAATTGTTAAACCAATGAGAGAAGAACTTACTTTAAAGGGTTTTAAAGAACTGTTATCGCCACAAGATGTTGATGATATTCTTTCTAAGGAAGGCACTACTTTGATTGTAGTAAATTCTATCTGTGGTTGTGCCGCTGCTAATGCAAGACCTGGTGTAATAAAATCTCTTTCCAATGAAAAAACTCCTGATCAATTAGGTACTGTTTTTGCTGGTGTTGATAAAGAAGCAACTGATGCTGCTCGTTCAAAAATGATGCCTTTCCCTCCATCATCTCCAAGTATAGCTCTTTTTAAAGATGGTGAATTAATTCATATGGTAGAGAGGCACCATATTGAAGGGAGGCCAGTGGATTTAATATCTCAAAACCTTATAGGTGCCTATAACCAATTTTGTGCCTAAAAAATATAAGTTGAATATTATTTTAATTTAATTTTCTGTGAAGAAAATTTTAGCCTATCCCGTAAACGTTATTTACTATCTCTTTTTTGGTTTTCTTTTAACTTTTTTTGAGTTAGTTCAAATTATTTCACTCAAAATAGGTGGCCATATAGCTCAGAAAAAATCAGTTGACTATTTAAATTATCTTTTGCTAAGGTGTATTAATTTACTAGGCAGCTTTGTCGTTTTTCATAAGGGATCTAAATTTCCAGAAAATGTTCCTCTAATTTTTATTTCAAATCACCAAAGCACTTATGATGTTCCTCCACTAATTTGGCATTTAAGAAAATATCACCCTAAGTTTATAAGTAAAATTGAGCTAGGTAAAGGAATTCCTAGTATTTCATATAATTTAAGAAATGGTAAACATCTTTTAATTGATCGAAATGATTCTGAAGGATCTATAAAAAAAATTGAGGACTTTGCACATTTAATTGATGAAAAGTGCTGGTCTGTAATAATTTTTCCTGAAGGGACTAGAAGTAAAGACGGTAAGCCAAAAAAGTTCCGTAAAGGAGGACTTTTGACTTTATTTAAAATTTTAAAAAGAGCTTATGTTGTTCCAATAAGCATAAGTAATTCATGGAAATTTGCTAAGTACAGATATTTCCCAATACCTCTCGGGATAAAAGTTCTTGTTAAAACTTATAAGCCTCTTAAAGTTTCTGATTTTTCTGGTAATAAGTTAATTGATAAGGTTGAAAAAATAATTCATTCAGGAATTTGAATCATTTTTTTAAATTTTTAAAAGCTTGGCTTCCTTTTATTTAAAAAGGCAAAAACTCCTTCTTTAAAATCTTTAGATTCAAAACATTCTGAAAATTTTTCTTTTTCAATTTCAAATCCTTTTAGATTTTTTTCGGCTGCGTTGATAGCTTCAATTGCTTTTGCAATTGCGTTTGGAGAATTTCTCATAATTTTCTTTGCTAATTCAGTAATGGAGCTAATAAAATTTCCTCTTTCAACTACTTTGTTTACTAACTTAAGGCTAAGAGCCTTTTGGGAGTCTATCATTTCTCCAGATAATATCATTTCCATAGCATTAGTTTTTCCGACAAGTTTAGTAAGTCTTTGTGTTCCGCCATATCCTGGTATTAAACCAAGAGAAACCTCAGGCAAACCCATTCTAGCAGTATTTACAGCAACTCTCATATGACAAGCCATCGCAAGCTCTAGTCCTCCTCCAAGGGCATATCCATTTATCCCGGCAATAATTGGTTTTGGAAAATTTTCAATTAAATCTAGAACATTTTCTTGTCCTTTTTTTGCTAACTCTAAACCTTTATTTCTGTCATATTTTGAAAATTCATTAATATCAGCCCCAGCAATAAAAGCTTTCTCACCACCGCCTAGAATAACCAGCACAAACACTTTTTTATTATCTCTCAGATTTATTAGGCTTTTCCTAATCTCTTCAAGCATTGAAATGTTTAATGCATTTAGCTTTTCTTCCCTATTTATTTTAATCCAGGCAATTTTATCTTGAATTTTTATTTCTAAATAATTTTTTTTCAAAATTTAAATTTTAAGAGTTATTGTAAATTTAGTTCCTTTTGAACTGGAAGAATAATATATTTTACCTCCATGAGAGTTAATGATATTTTTAACAATACCTAATCCTAAACCCATCCCCTTTGTTTTAGTTGTAAACTTAGGTTCAAAAATTTTATCTTTAATTGATTTAGAGATTCCAACCCCATTGTCAGAAAAATTAATTTGGACTTCTTTCATTAGTTTTTTTATTTCAACTTTTAACTCGGCTTTACTTTCAGCGAGGACTGATTGAATACCGTTTTGAATTAGATTTGTCATAACCCTAACCCACTGAGTTCTATCAAGGTTAACAAAAATTTCAGGATGAGATGAGGTAAAGTCGATTTTACTTTGTTCAAATATTTCAAGAGATCTTCTGCTGATTGCAACAATATCTAGGGATTTTAACTTTGCTTCAGGAAGTGCCGCAAAATCAGAAAAGGCATTTGCTACATCCTTCATGGTATCAATTTGTTCAATTAGTATTTTAGAAAATTCCTTGATTTTTTCTTCAGAATAAGGTTTATTTTTGAGAAATCTTTGCTCAAAGCTTTGAACGGTTAGTCGCATTGGAGTCAAAGGATTTTTAATTTCATGCGCGACCTGTTTCGCCATTTCTTGCCAAGCTTGTTCTCTTTCTTGTATAGCTAATTTTTTTGCACTTTTTTCCAGTTCGTCAACCATGTGATTATAAGAATTTATTAGACTAAAGACCTCCTTAGTTGCATTTTTGAGATATATCTTTTCATTTTGTTCGAGAAGGCCTGTTTGATCAATTTTTAGTCGAATTGTTTCAAGTGGACGTGTTACATATTTAGAAATAAAATAAGCGAATAAAATAGCCACTATAAGCATTGCAAGATAAATTTTGTAAAGGCTGTTCAAAAATTTATTTAGTTCGTTTTCTGAAAATGAGACATCTTCGAAATAAGGAAAAAATAAAACTCCATATGGGGCTCCATATGAGTTGAATAATAGACTATAGGAAGATTGAAATTTTCCAACTTCATCATTATTTTCTATTAAGACCCTTTTTTCAATGCTAGAGTTAATTTCAGTTAATATGGATTCACTCAACTTGTAATTATTAGCTATTATTTCTAAGGGTAGAAATGAATTAAATAGCGCATCACCTCTTAAATTAAAAACTGAAAAATTTACATTGTGAATTTTCATTATTGCGGTAAAATCATCTTTGTATTTAATCCAATGATCATCAGACTTGTTTTCTAAATTATTTGTATTTACAAGATATGATATTTGGTTTCTAAGCTGAATTTCTTTTCTATTAAGCCTAAAAAGATTGTAATCTTCAGATTCATTTTGATATTGAAAATAAGTAGCTGTCAGTATTAATAAGCAGGCAAGTAAAACTAAAAAGATCATAGCGACAAATATTTGATTTCTCAAAGAAATTTTTGCTGTGATTGAAGGAATTTTCACTATTTCTATATCAGTAATGGTGGCTTGAAGTTGCAATATAGAAAAAACATGAAAACCGAATAATGATTAAAAATCAATTTTATTAAAAATATATTAATATAAAATTTAATTTTTAATCGAAAAAATCAAATAATTAACCAATTTATATTAAAAATAATAATAAAAAATGACATAAATATAAATTTTATAGTATTTTTTAAAAATAATAATTTTAGATTAAAAGCATTAAAACACGTTAATAAGTATTTTAAAATTCCTTAATCCCTGAAATGATTAAAATGAATTTTTTTATTGGTAGTATAAAATTCAAATTTGTTTTAATTTCGTTACATGTTTAGATTTCTTTCTACTTTCATTTTTATCCTTTTTTTACTTTTTTCTCTATTGTATATTTCAGATTATAAATATCTCTTAACTGGAATTTCAAAATTTTACTTTAAGGGTCATATAACAGCATTTTTAAATGATTATGAATCTTTTGATAATCGTTTAATTAGAACATCTGAAAACACGCAACCGTGGGTTAGGCATTCCATGTATAACAAATTTGAATATGATTCTGACTTTTTGAACTATCATAATAAAACTAAAACAGTTGCCTTTTTGATTATTAAAAATGATAGTCTTCTATATGAAAAATATTATGATGACTATGACAGAAATACAAAAAGTAATTCTTTTTCCATGTCAAAAAGTATTGTTTCTGCCCTTATGGGAATGGCAATACAGGAAGATTATATTAAAAATATAGATCAACTGGTAGTTGATTTTTTACCTGAGTTAAGGGGCCCTTATGCTAACCTTTTAACTGTAGGAGATCTTTCAAGTATGGCTTCAGGATTAAAGTGGGATGAATCCTATTATTCACCTTTTTCAATTACAACGAGGTCATATGTTGAAGGAGATTTAAATAAATTAATTTTAAATCAGCCTATTAACAAAAAACCTGGAGAATCTTATAGTTATTTAAGTGGAGCAACTCAATTACTGGCAATGGTAATTGAAAAAGCAACAGGTAAAAAAATAAGTAATTATTTATCCGAAAAATTTTGGCAGCCTATGGGAGCTGAAAATGACGCTTTATGGCAGATTGATAGCAAATCGGCTGACATGGAAAAGGCTTATTGCTGTTTAGCATCAACCGCAAGAGATTTTGCTCGATTTGGAAAACTATATAAAGATTTTGGAAAATGGAATCAGACTCAACTTTTGGATTCACTCTTTGTTTTGAAATCATTAAAGCCTAGATTTAATGATTCTCCTCATTATGGTTACGGTTGGTGGTTGAAAAATTATAATGGGTATAATACTTTTATGATGAGAGGTCATTTAGGGCAGTATGTAATAGTTATTCCTGAAGAAGATCTAATAATTGTAAGATTAGGCCATTTGAAAGATAAGAAGATTGAAAATGAAGATTTTACTAAAGATATCTTTGTTTATATTGATGCGGGGATTGAAATTAATGAAAGTAAAACGATTAAATGAAAATCATGGCGCTGGATCAGGGATTTCATTATGAATTCTCTCTATTTCATTTAGAATAGATTTTGAGAGAACTATTTTAAAAGAGCTTATATTTTCCTTTAGCTGATCCATATTAGTAGCTCCTATAATATTACTACAAACAAAAGACCTGTCATTAACAAATGATAAAGCCATTTGTGTAATTGAAATCCCATAATCTAAGGCCAATGACGCATATCTTTCTGTAGCAGCAATACTTTGTGGACTTGAGTATCTTTTAAAGTTTGGAAATAGCGCTAAGCGTGAATTTTTTGGTTTCTTATTATTTAAATATTTCCCTGTTAAAACTCCAAAACCAAGAGGTGAATAAGCAAGGAGTCTTATTTTTTCTCTATGACATATTTCTGAACTTCCAACTTCAAATTGTCTATTTAAAAGTGAATAGGGATTTTGAACTGTAATCATTTTTGTTTTTAAACTTTTAGATGAATTCAAGAAGCGCATTATTCCCCAGGGATTTTCATTTGAAAGTCCTATATATCTAATATTACCTAGTTTTAGATGATAATTTAACGCGTCAAGAACTTCTTCAAAATTTTCCTTCCATGGATCTGAATCTGAATAAATAAAACCACGAAGACCAAAGGTATTTGTTCTTCTTTCCGGCCAATGTAGCTGATACAGATCAATATATTCTGTTTGTAATCTTTTTAAACTACTTTCTATAGCTTTATCAATATGCTTTTTCGTAAAACCCATATTTTTTCGAATATGTTTTGTATAATCACCTGGACCTGCAACTTTTGAAGCTAAAATTACTTTGTCTCTATTTCCTTTTTTCTTAAGCCATGTACCAATTATTCTCTCCGTTTCACCCTGAGTTTTTGCAGAAGCAGGTACGGGATATAATTCAGCCGTATCAAAAAAATTAATTCCATTCTCAAAAGCATAATCCATTTGCTCATGACCTTCTCTTTCAGTGTTCTGATTTCCATATGTCATTGTACCAAGACAAATTTTGCTTATTTTAATTTCAGTATTTGGTAACAAATTGTATTGCATCTTAATTTTTTTATAAGTCTAGTTCTAATCCAACAGGGCAATGATCAGAATGATAAACTTGATTTAAAATATAGGATTGAGAGATTGTTTTTTCTAAATATTTGCTTACCATTATGTAGTCAATTCGCCAACCTTTATTTTTTACCCTGGAATTTGCTCTATAACTCCACCAGCTGTATTTATTTGGCTCAGGATTTAAATGTCTGAACGAATCAATAAATCCTTTAGAAATGAAATTGTCTAACCACAAACGTTCTTCAGGCAAAAAACCTGAAACGTTTTTATTTCTAACAGGATCATGGATATCAATACTTTTATGACAAATATTATAATCACCACAGATTACCAAATATGGATATTTTTCTTTCAAATTATCAATATAAAATTGAAATTGATCCATAAAATTAAATTTATATCCTAATCGAGAAACATTAGTACCTGATGGCAGATACAAACTGATTACTGAAAGTTTTTCAAAATCTATTTGTAATACCCTTCCTTCATTATCAAAATATTCATTACCGATTCCCATTTTGACATTTTTTATAGCGATTTTTGATAAAATAGCTACTCCACTATAACCTTTTTTTTGGGCAGGATACCAAAAACTTTTATACCCTAATTCATCAAAAAGTTTTACATCAAATTGATTTTCCATTGCTTTTATTTCCTGGAGACATAAAACATCTGGACTCTCAAACTTAAGCCAATCTATAAAGCCTTTTTTTATCGCTGCTCTTATTCCATTTATGTTATAGGAAATTATTTTCAAATTTGATTTTTTTAAATTTAATTAAACCAAAATCTTATATTAATATTAGGTCAAAAATTATCAAAGATTTTTCAAAAGGTTAAGAATGTTTGAACTTTTAGCAATTGTAGAATTAATGGAGTCAATTTTAATTCTTTTTTGCTTCATATCATCTCGATATCTTATAGTTACAGTTCCATCCTCAAGAGTTTGATGATCAATAGTTACACAAAATGGAGTGCCTAAAGCATCTTGTCTTCTGTAGCGTTTTCCAATAGCATCTTTTTCATCATAGGCAACATTAAATTCATACCTAAGGTCATTAAAAATTTTCTTCGCAATTTCAGGTAAACCATCCTTTTTTATTAATGGTAAAATAGCAATCTTAATTGGCGCAAGAGATGGAGGTAACTTTAAAAAAGTTCTGCTGGAGCCATCAGCTAGAATTTCCTCTTTCAGTGAACTTGAAAATAATGCCAAAAACATTCTGTCAAGGCCTATAGAGGTTTCAACAACATACGGCACATAACTTTCATTTGTTAAATTGTCAAAGTATTTTAATTTTTTTCCAGAAAACTTTTCATGATTACTCAAATCAAAATTTGTTCTCGAATGTATCCCTTCCAGTTCTTTAAATCCAAAGGGGAATTTAAATTCAATATCACAAGCTTCTTCAGCATAATGAGCAAGTTTTTCATGATCATGAAACCTATAATATTTTTTATCTAAGCCAAGGGAGAGATGCCATTTCAGTCGATTTTCTTTCCAATATGAATACCATTTTTTTTGAGAACCTGGTTTAACAAAAAATTGCATTTCCATTTGTTCAAATTCTTTCATTCTAAAAACAAATTGTCTTGCAACAATCTCATTACGAAAAGCTTTACCAGTTTGAGCTATTCCAAAAGGTAATTTCATTCTGCCACTTTTTTGGACATTAAGGAAATTAACAAAAATACCTTGAGCGGTTTCAGGACGAAGATATAACTCCATTGCATTATCTGAAGAGGCACCAAATTTAGTGCTAAACATCAAATTAAATTGTTTAACTTTTGACCAGTTTTTAGAACCAGATTCAGGACATGAAATCCCTAAAGATTCAATTAAGTCTTTAACATCATCTAAATTATTTTTTTCAAGTGATGTGTTTAATCGGGTTAGAATTTTTTTTGTCTTATTATTATATTCTGCTATTTTGGGACTAGTTGAAACGAATTTTTCTTTATCAAAATCCTCTCCAAATTTCTTTTGAGCTTTTAAAATTTCCTTCTCTATTTTTTCTTCAATTTTATAAACATAGTCTTCCACTAAAACATCTGCTCTATATCTTTTTTTCGAGTCTTTATTATCAATAAGAGGATCATTGAAAGCATCAACATGACCAGAAGCTTTCCAAGTAGTTGGGTGCATCAAAATAGAAGCATCTAAACCAACAATATTTTGATTTAAATGCACCATTGATTTCCACCAATATTCACGAATATTGTTTTTTAATTCAACTCCATTATGCCCATAATCATATACAGCATTTAGACCATCATATATTTCACTTGATGGAAAAATAAATCCATATTGTTTAGCATGAGAAACTATTTTTTTGAAAGAATCCTCTTTTTTACTCATGATTCAAAAATAAGTCTTTTTAAATTTTAAAAATTCATTAATGTTAAAATATTTATTTATAAATGATTAGCTCAATTGATTATATAGGATCTAATTATAATATTCTGTTACTTTGTTCTACTATTTTTAGACATGAATTTTTTTTTTCGAATAATTTTCCAAATTGCACTTTTATTTTTTATTATAAGTTGTGCCAGGAGAAGTTCCCCAACAGGTGGACTCAAAGACACTATTCCTCCAGTACTATTAAGGGCTTATCCTAAATTGAATAGTACTCTTTTTGATAAAGATGAAATAGAATTAGTTTTTGATGAGTATGTGCAGATGAAGGATTTAAAAAGACAATTAATTATTTCTCCGCCAATTGAAAAAAGCTATTATAAAATTAAACCGCCTGAATCATCTATTTCAAAAAAGATAGAGATTGAACTATTAGATAGTTTAGATAAAAATACTACTTATACTTTTAATTTCGGGAAGAGTATTGCAGACTATAACGAAGGTAATTTGTTGCCCTTTTTTTATTACGCTTTCTCAACTGGACCAGAGCTGGATTCATTGGAAATAAGAGGAAAAATAGACGATGCTTTGCAAAAGGAGACAGAACCTTTTATTTCAGTTTATTTATATCCTGCGGATAGTACTTTTAACGATTCAACAATTTTTTTAAAAAAACCATTTTATGTCACAAGTACACTAGATTCAATAATTTATAATTTCAAAAATATACGTGAAGGGGAATACGAGATTATTGCCATAAAGGATGAAGCTGCAAATTATCTATTTGATCAAAACATAGATAAAATAGGATTTACAGAGAAACCTATAAGGTTGCCAAAAGACAGCATAATTGATTTAACAATTTTTAAGGAAACCGAAAATTTTTCTTGGGGACGTCCCTTTTTTGTAAATAAAAATCGTCTAGGAATACAGTATTATGGAGATTTAAAAAACATGAAGGAGCTGAAATTAATTTCTGAAGTTCCGGAAAAGTTTATTTCTTTAGTAAATAGAGACAGGGTAAAGGATACAATCAATTATTGGTTTAAAGGATTAGATGTTGATTCTTTACAATTTTCTCTACAAGGCATTGATACAATCAGGAGTTCAACGGTTAAATTTAGAGAAAACAAAAAAAAAGATTCTTTGATTATAAAATCACTTGGCGGAGGGATTATTGAATTTAAAGATACTTTTAAAATATCATCTAATATTCCAATTTTGAAGATAAACAAAGAATTTATTCATATTCAAAATATTGATTCTACCAAAATTCCCTTTGAAGTTAGTTTAGATAAAAATTATGATATTGTAAATATTCTATTTAAAGTTGAGCCAAATGATGAATATGAAATTTCAATATTTCCAGATGCCATTAATGATTTTTTTGATAACTCAAACGAAAGTCTTTCATATAATTTACAGTCCAGAGATATTGAATATTATGGTAATATTTTTATACAAATAATTAGGGAAAATGATGAGAGTTTTATTCTTGAATTACTTGACAAGGATTTCAATGTAGTTCGAAAAGAAAAAACATCTGATGAAGCAGATTTATATGTTTTCAGACACTTACCTCCAGGTGATTATTACATTAGATATATCAAGGATTTGAATAATAATGGCAGGTGGGATACTGGAAATTATTTAAAAAAGATCCAGCCAGAAAAGGTTTTATATTATCCTAATGAATTGAAACTAAGATCAAATTGGGATTTAAATGAGAATTTCTTTATAGAAAAAAATTGATTAAATAAAAAAATTAGTTTTTATATTTACAAAAAAAAAAATGGGCGTAGGAGGATTTGTTATATGGTGTGCAATTTTATGCTTATTTCTTGGCATTATTGCAGAAATTCATTCTCGCCTATAACTTTTTAAAATTCGAAGATAAACACTATCTTCGCAAAGCATTTTGAATAAATAATCAGAGGCTCTTTTAAGTTGCCTCTTTTTTTTGGATGGATTTTAATACTAGGATTAAATATTACCTTGAAAATATTTTGGAAGAAAACCCAGATATTTTTTTAATTGATGTTGATATTAGAAGTAATGATTCTATCAAAATTGTTATTGATGGTGATAATGGAATTAAGGTGCAAGATTGCATAAAAATTTCTAGGGCAATTAAAAGTAAAATTAATGAAGAAGACAAAAATTTTTCAATAGAGGTAACTTCACCAGGGATTGGGGAAAATTTAAAAATTTCTAGGCAGTACAAAAACAATGTTGGCAGAGATTTAGAATTGAAGTTAGATGACGGAACTTTTATTGATGGAAAATTGAAAAAAGCAAATGACAAAAAAATTGAGTTAGAAATTTCAGGAATAAATTCAAAAAGCAAAGGGGAAAAATATCCTAGAATTGAAAAAGAATCATACTATTATAAAGATATAAAACAAGCTAGATTAAAAGTGAAATTTAAAAATTAAGTAATGGAAAATTTAAATCTTATAGAATCATTTTCTGAATTTAAGGATGAAAAAATGATTGACAGAGTAACCTTAATGGTTATTTTGGAAGAAGTGTTTCGGAATACTTTGAAGCGAAAATATGGGTCTGATGAAAACTTTGACATTATTATAAATCCAGATAAAGGAGATTTGGAAATTTGGAGAAATAGAATTGTTGTTGAAGATGGTAAAGTTGAAGATCCAAATATGGAGATAGAAATTACAGAAGCTAAGAAAATAGAACCCGATTTTGAAGTTGGTGAGGATGTTTCTGAAGAGGTAAAACTAATAGATTTAGGCAGGAGACTGGTTCAAAGCTTAAGACAAAATTTGGTAGCCAAAGTCTTTGAACACGATAGCACGAATACTTTTAATAAGTTTAAGGATAGAGAAGGAGAATTATTTACTGCAGAGGTTCATCACGTTAGAAATCGTGAGGTTATATTAATGGATGATGATGGCAATGAAGTAATTTTATTAAAAGATAGACAAATACCTAGTGATTTTTTTAGAAAGGGAGATAGTGTAAGAGGTATAATTGAATCTGTTGAGTTAAGAGGTAATAAACCAAGGATTCTTCTGTCTAGGACATCACCAATTTTTTTGGAAAAACTTTTTGAACAAGAAATCCCTGAAGTTTTTGATGGCCTCATAACTATTAAAAAAGCTGTTAGGGTTCCTGGAGAAAAAGCAAAAGTTTCTGTTGATTCTTATGATGACAGAATTGATCCTGTTGGGGCATGTGTTGGAATGAAAGGATCGAGAATACATGGTATAGTTAGAGAATTAGGGAATGAAAATATTGATGTAATAAATTACACAAACAATTTGCAATTATATATTACACGTGCATTGAGCCCTGCAAAAATAAACTCTTTAAAAATAGATGAAGAGACTAAGCAAGTGCAAGTTTTTCTTGAACCTGAAGAAGTATCTAAAGCCATTGGAAGAGGAGGACACAATATAAGATTAGCAGGTAAATTAACTGGTTATGAAATAGATGTTTATCGTGAAGGAATAGAAGAAGATGTTGAACTTTCTGAATTTAGTGATGAGATTGATTCTTGGGTTATAGAAGAATTTAAAAAAGTAGGCCTAGATACAGCGAAAAGTGTACTTGAATTAGAGGAAAAAGATTTAGTAAAGAGAACTGATTTAGAGGAGGAGACTATCGCTAATGTTCTAAAAATATTAAAAGAAGAATTTGAAAAGTAGATAAAGTATATGGGAGATAATCCAAGTATTAGGTTAAATAAGGTTCTAAGGGAATTAAATATTTCTCTTGATCGTGTTGTTGAGTTTCTATCGACAAAAGGTTTTCAAGTTGAGCCAAGACCTACTACTAAGATATCTGAAGAAATTCACAATATTTTATTAGAGGAATTTAAAACAGATAAATCAAAAAGAGATGCCTCAAATGAAATAACTGAAGAAAAAAAGAAAGAAAAAGAATCTAATCTTCCTTTTGATGAAGAAAAGGGAAATGAGATTGATAGCTCAATTGAGTTAAAGGATAAGATCAAAGGATCTAATTTTAGTTTGAACGAACCTGTTAAGATTGATAAAATAGATGTTGATTCTGGGAAAGTTTCAAAAGAATTATCTTCTAAGTCTGGTTCTGATTCTCTTAAAGAAAACCTTAAAACTGACAAACCTACAAAAGAAACGTCAGTTTCTAAAGATGCTGGTATTTCTGAACAAAAGGATCAAAAAACAAATGGCACCGGGCATATTAAAACCGAATATAAAGTTTTATCTGGACCAAAAGGGGTAGGTGAAAAAATTAATTTAGATGATGTAAAAAAGAAGGAAAATAATGTTGAAGAAGCTAGAAAGAGGAGAAGAAAAAGAATTAGTAAAGAAACAAACAAAAAAGAATCACAAAATAATTTAAAAGCAAAAACTCCCAATAGAAAAAACAATAAAGATGAGATTTCTGATGAAGATGTTCAAAAACAGGTTAGAGAAACATTAGAAAAACTCCAAGGTAAATCCTCAAAATCTAAGGGAGCTAAATACAGAAAAGATAAAAGAGATCAGCATAGGCAAAAATCTGAAGATGAAATAGCTGAACAAGAAGCCCAAGAAAAGACAATTCAGGTAACTGAGTTTATTACAGTTGGTGAAGTAGCAACTCTTATGGAAGTCAATATTAATGAGATTATATCAGCATGTATGTCTCTTGGTATAATGGTAACAATGAATCAAAGGCTTGATGCAGAGACTCTTTCAATTGTTGCTGATGAGTTTGGATATAAAGTAGACTTTGTGAAGGCTGATCTGGAAGAAGAGATATCTGAACATGTTGATAAGGATGAAGAATTATTGCCTAGACCTCCTATAGTTACTGTAATGGGACATGTTGATCATGGCAAAACATCATTATTGGATTATATTAGAGAAGAAAATGTTATTGCTGGTGAATCAGGAGGTATTACTCAACATATTGGAGCATATTCTGTAACTTTAAAAGGCGATGAAAAAATAACTTTTTTAGATACTCCTGGCCATGAGGCCTTTACTGCAATGCGTGCAAGAGGTGCTCAAATAACTGATATAGCTATAATTGTTATAGCTGCCGATGATTCAATAATGCCTCAAACTAAGGAAGCAATAAGTCACGCCCAGGCTGCTGGTGTTCCAATAATCTTTGCTATAAATAAAATTGATAAATCTACTTCTAATCCTGAAAAAATTAAAGAGGAATTATCTGCTATGAACCTTATGGTTGAAGATTGGGGGGGAAAAATACAATCCCAGGATATTTCTGCACTCAAAGGAAATGGTGTTGATGAATTATTAGAAAAAGTTTTATTAGAAGCTGAAATGCTTGAATTAAAAGCTAATCCAAATCGTAAGTCAACTGGGACTGTAGTTGAAGCATATTTAGATAAAGGGAGAGGATATGTTACAACTATTTTAGTTCAAATAGGCACTCTAAAAATAGGTGATTATTTCTTAGCGGGTAAACATAGCGGAAAGATTAAAGCAATTTTTAATGAGAGAGGTAAAGCTTTAGAAGAAGCACTTCCTTCAACTCCAGTCTCTATTCTAGGTCTTGATGGAGCTCCACAAGCTGGAGATAATTTCCATGTTTTAGAAGATGAAAAAGAGGCAAAACAAATAGCTGCGAAAAGAACTCAACTTGTAAGGGAACAAAATGTTAGGACTCAAAAGCACATCACATTAGATGAAATTGGAAGAAGAATAGCTTTGGGTGAATTTAAAGAACTCAATCTAATTTTGAAGGGAGATGTTGATGGATCAGTGGAAGCATTAACGGATTCATTTCAAAAATTATCTACTGAAGAAATACAAATAAATATTGTTCATAAAGGGGTTGGTGCAATAACTGAATCTGATATTTTGTTAGCCTCCGCTTCTGATGCTATAGTAATTGGTTTCAATGTTAGGCCTGTTGGGAATGCAAGACTTCTTTCTGAAAAAGAACAAATTGACGTAAGATCTTATTCGATAATATATGATGCCATAAATGATTTAAAAGATGCTATGGAGGGCATGTTATCTCCTGAAATTAAAGAAGAAGTTACTGGAACTGCTGAAGTTAGAGAAATATACAAGATTTCTAAACTAGGGACCGTTGCTGGCTGTATGGTATTAACAGGTAAAATCTATAGAGAGTGTAGCGTTAGATTAATTAGAGAGGGTGTTGTCCAGCATACAGGGGCCTTAATTTCTTTGAAGCGTTTTAAAGATGATGTAAAAGAAGTCAATAAAGGATATGATTGTGGACTACAACTTAAAGATTATAATAAAATAGACGTAAGTGATACTTTAGAGTTCTTCCGGGAAGTTGCCGTAAAGAAAAAACTTTAAAGTTTTAGCTTCAGCAAAAATGCTGAGGGATATTTTTTCTTAATTTCATTTAGTTTA
>Ga0163108_10000908_pt1 | contig 21701 bp, 17 predicted proteins | sample Fk1155metaG_FD_109644 | JGI IMG/M metagenome (GOLD analysis project Ga0163108, IMG submission 109644) | Marine microbial communities from the Central Pacific Ocean - Fk160115 155m metaG | ecosystem: Environmental > Aquatic > Marine > Oceanic > Photic zone | place: The Central Pacific Ocean...
ATCGATTAATCTTTTAATCGTTCATCCCCCTGGCATGGCTTGGCGGTAAAATATCTTTGAAGATGATAAATGATCATTAGTTCATTTATTTCTTTATTAGAGAATAAAAAAAGCCCCCAAAAGGAGGCTTTTTCTATAGAAATTTATTATCGAAAAGTACTATTTTACAATAATAATTTGTTGTTCACCAAGGTGAATATCGTTTTGATCAACAGAAAGCATGTACTGCCCGGAATTTAATTCCGTAGGAATAATTACCATGTGATTGCCAGCATTGAAATGGCTGGTTTTCTCATAAACAACCTTTCCTGCAAGATCATATATTTTAAATGTGAGATTACCTGCTTCAAAAAGATTTACAGGAACATTGATCATTCCATTGGAAGGGTTCGGGAAAACACCAAGTGTTGATTTTTCTATCTCCTCTATTTCGGAGCTTGCAACCACTTCGATGTAAATCACATCATCATACATGAATGTGCCATCCATCAATCTCAGTACAACCAAGTATGGATCAGCACTTACTTCACTCATAGTAGGTGTCCAGCTAATTATTGCAGCTATCTCATTTCCATTACCTGTTGAGTGTTGGTAGAAATTTGGTGGATTTGACAATAGGAATGGTTTTCCATATGCCTCAAAGCGAATAACATCGTGTAGATCATCGTCTTCAGCCAAAAGCGTCAGATGTTGTAATTGATTTATTCCAACAGTCCATCGGGAATAACCATTTACTGTTGGGATTTGCCCAAGATTAGAGAATCTAGGCATATTTCCTGCTGGTAATACAATAAATTGCATATCACGTCTTATTTCTCCAATTTTTACTCCATTTCTGAATTCTTCACAAACAACGGTATACACCCAATTACCCAGCATAGAAGCTGTCCATGAAATAGTACCAGTTATTGGGTCAATAGAAATCACACCAGTAGGATCAGAGGGAGGGTCCGTGTATCCCGAAATCTGGCTTCCATTAGCTGAATTATTTGATGATTCATGCGGAGTTCCAAGATACCAGCTTAAAGAATCTCCATCTACATCATATGGAAGCGGGCTGTATTGCCATGGCGTGTTAACTGGAAGATAAACTACCGGTTTAACCATGAAATAGGGCGTTGAATTTCCTTGGGGGCTAACGGTGACGGTTGTAAACAACCTCATGTCAACCTGAAGAGGTGCTGGTAGATTTTGAATTGCTCCATTACGGCAGCAGTTATCCCAGCTGATGGTGTATTCTCCTGCACCTGGAAGTGTGACAGTGTCAGAAAAGAAATACATTTCAACTCCGTATGGAAAATAAGGAAGCAATGTTCCTTGCTGAAAACCAAATATTGGATGGTTCGCATTGGGATCCATATTGGTTGTTATTGTATTAATAATAGACCCGTTATGCCAGATGTTAAATGTTTGAACAGAATCGGTGTTGATTCCTACGGTGTCTCGATACATGGTGAGAAGAATTCTGTAATTATTATTTCCATTATGTTCTGCAATAATCTCACCTCCCATAATATGAGTGGCTAAAGCAGATAAACTAAGGGATAAAATAAAAACAAATGCAAGTAGTGTTTTTTTCATAGCTTAATGTTTAAGTTTTTAATTAATTATAACTAACTCTTATTTAGTTGCCGTAATATAGTGATAATTAGTTGAATAAGCAAGGGTGATTGTTTGTCTTAAGGGCTTGGGAATTAGTAAATAAAACAGTAAAATACACGCTTCATTTTTGACTATATATTATAATAAAATCTAAATCCTAAATCCAATTTTCATATTACCATAAATATAAAAACTTCTAGTTTGTGGGTTTGAATTCCCAAAGCTACTATCCTTCCATTTACCTTTAGCTGGACCTATATCAAATCCAATATTTATTTTGTACGGTGAAAAATAGGTGACACCTAAAGGAATATATGCTACCGTTCCTCCACCAACATCAACTAGAGCCAAGGAAGAGAGCTTGATCCCAGTGTATAGGCAGGATTTAGACTCTTTTATTTTAAAAGGGTAGTACGTTAATCCTGCCCCAATGCCAATAAGGCCGACACCAAGTTCCAAATGGAATCGATCTCCCATATTAAGATCATAGGTAATTCCTCCAAGAGATGCACTTCCCATTATATTCAATGAAAATGCATTTTTCCCTACTTTTTCTTCCATTTTTTGACTATAAAGTTTAGGGGAGAGAAAAATAAACATTAAAAGAGAAAATAAGATCTTCATAAACTTCTATACTTAATGATATATTCTTAAACAATGATAAAACATTAATAGTTAGGTTACATTAAGTTAATTATTAAAAGCGATAATCCTGTTTAAACATATAATATTTTGATGAAAAAAAGACTAAATTTACAGAATCATCAATATTTAAAAATGCTGAAAAAACTGTATTTTTTGACATTATTATTGTTTGTTGTCTCTTGTAATGAAAAAAATAAGAACACTCATCCCAAATTTGAGGATTTTTCAGAAGAAATAAAGATAAAAAATGTAAAACTTAATACCGATGGCGGATATAAGAATAATCAAATTTTTGATAGGCCTATAGACTATTCAAGTTACGTTAAAGGTAGTAAGACAGGAGTGTATTTGCCATTGATTGGCGATACGATTAGAAGATTTCACCATGAAAAAATAAATCCGGAATTTATTCACAAAAAGAATCCTTTAAATCTTCATAAGATAAAAAAAAATGAACATTATAATGTTAGCTTTCTTAATGAAGATTCTTTAAAAAAGGTATATCTAACAGATATAAAAAAGTCACAATTTGTCATCCATCCGGATGGAAAAAAAGTTCCGTGGGGAACGCCATATAAGATAAAAAATAAAAAAAGAATTTATCCAGATGAGCCAACGATAAAAAAAGCATTGGATTTAGATTTGAATGAACAGGTAACTAATTTTATCCAATATTATACCGTTGAAAACGGGCTTGTTGATGCAGATATAGTTGATATAATTAGAGATAAGGATGATAATGTTTGGATTGCAACAGAAAAAGGGATTTCTAAATTTGATGGAGAATATTTTTATAATTATTCTCAGGATAATGTCCCAGTTTCAAGGATTATTACAAAGCTATTTCTTGACAGCAAAGGCAATATTTGGATTGGCACAAAGGAGAATGGTGTCATGAAATATGATGGCAATGGATTCATTAACTTTACTACTGAAGATGGCCTTTCAAGTGACACAATAAGGGATATTGCCGAAGATAAAAAAGGAAATATATGGTTTGCAACAGAGAGGGGCCTGTGTTCATTTCATAATAATTCATTTACTAATTATGGGACTATTTTTTATGATTTTTTAATTAGAAAGCTAAAAATTGATCTTGATTATAAAAAATCCTTGCTTTATGTAAACAAAAATACATTAGCTGTCGAAATTGATAAGTACAATAATTTATGGATTTCATCCTATACATTAGGTCTTATTAAATTTGATGGAAAATCATTTTCTTTGATTCGAAGTGATGATGGTTTATTAAATAATTCCCCCATGTCATTGTTGAGTGATCAAAAGGGCAATCTTTGGATTGGATATGACAATGGAGCATTATCAAAATTTGATGGAAAAAAATTCATTTCATATAATGATAGTTCTGGAATAATAAGTAAAAATGCTACTATTTTAAATATGGATTTAGGTTCAAATGATGCGATATGGCTGGCATCTCAAAATTCAGGATATAGGTTTAAGCATAAAGAAATTATGAGCATGGATAAGCAGTCTGGTTTGAGAAGTAATGTGGTCACTTCTATTTTAGATAATGCAAATGGAGTGGTTTTTTTGGGAAACAAAAAGCATGGATTGGCTATCTATAAAGAAAAAAACTTCAAAACATTAAAAAAAAGAAACAAGCTTTTAGCTCATGACATTTCTGATGTTCAAATGGGAAAAGATGGTTCTTTGTGGATAAGCTACTGGGGTAGATCTAAAAAAGAATCTGGATTTGCAAAGATATCAAATGATTCCATTACAAATTTTGGAATATCAGAACATGTCAAATGTGTCTATGAAGATGATAATGGAAATGTTTTTATAGGAACCGAAAGCGATGGATTTTATTTATTTGATGGCCTTTCTTTTTATAGATATTATATGTATTATAATGTCAATCTCGCAAATGGAGATGGACTAATCCCAACGATAAGCTCATTTGCTCATGCAGATGAAGAAAGTGTGTGGATAACTTCTAATATGGGCTTGTATAAATTTAATTGGAAAAATAATTTATTACTTAAATATAAAGGAGTGGATATTTCTGAAGGTTCTGCTTCCGTTGTAGATGCTAATGGTAATGTATGGATTGCTTCTGAGGGAGCAGGGGTATATAAAATAAAAGGAGATTCGATAATTCAATATACCGAAAAGGAAGGGTTAGCAAATAACTGGGTATCTTCAATTTCAGCATCCAAAAATTCGGGTGTTTGGTTTTGCACCGAATCAGGAGAAGTTTCAAAATTTGATAACAATCGTTTTGTTCACTTTTACAATTTGCCCAACCCCATTGGAGATAGCGACTCCTCAATTTTATTTGTGCAAGAAGATTCAAGCGGTAATATATGGTTTGCTAATTTGTATGATTTATATTCCTTTGATTTCAAGAATAAAGATCCTTTATCAATAACAAAACCCACGGATATAAAAGTGTCCTATTATAATTATAAAGATGGGTTTTCACATGATTTCATGAATTCAGATAATGCGGTGATAGATGAAAAAAACAACCTTTTTATGGCTAGTTCAGGAGGTCTGACAAAGTTTCAAATACCCAACAATAAGGAGAGAAAGGTTGTTGCTGCCCCAAAATTAGTCGATTTAAAAATAAATAATAAATCATATAGCTATACTTCCCAAAATAAAAAGAAGTTCCAAGGGTTTTATTTTTCAAAAAAAATACCCTTTTATAATGTGCCTTTGGGTCTTGTTTTGAATCATGATTACAATCAATTAACCTTTAATTTTACTTCAATTGATTGGTCTTCTCAGCATAAATTAAAATATGCTTATAAGATTGAAGGTTACGATGATAAGTGGAATATAACAAATCAAACAATAGCCAATTACCGTAATCTGCCATCAGGAAAATACACACTTAAAGTTATTGCAATTGGTGAAAACACACTATCTAGTGAAGCTTTAGAGTTTACTTTTACCATTTTGCCACCTTGGTATCTTACTTTCTGGGCTAAAATCATTTATGCTTTATTAGGATTGGGTATTATATATTTAATAATATACATACGAACTTTAAGCTTAAAAAAGCGCCAAAAAGAGTTGGAGATTCAAGTGGATAAAGCAACTAGAGATAACATTAATTTATCCAATGTCATGATTGAGCAGGAAAAATTAATTCTTGCAGGAGAAATAGCAGGAACAGTTGCCCATGAATTAAACACCCCATTAGCTGCTATTGTTGCATCAACAAAAGGCTTACAGGAAAATTATCTTTTATCTTCAGAATTGCTCAAATCTTCAAGCAAAGATGATATAGACTTTGCGTTTAATTTAAATTTTGATTTCTCATTTTACATTTTTAAAAGTGGAAGAGAGGCGCATAAATTAAAAAAAGGAATATATAATCAATTAATGGAAACCTATAATTTACAAGAAGATCAGGCTGCCATTTTAAGTGAATGGTTTTTTAAATCAAGAATTGATGTAAATAATTCCAAAACAATAAAATATATTCTTGACTCCACGAATCCAATTGATTTGTTAAAATTAATTACCGCTATAGCCAATACAAAATATTTCCTTAGCACTGCTTTAGAATCTTCAAACAAATCTGCTCTGGTAGTTCAGGAAATCAAAGAATCTATTGATATAAACTCGAATCAGAAGAACAGCAGAATTAATTTAAAAAAGAATATTCTTACAGTGGTTAAGCTTTTTAGCCATGAGATTAAAGATTCTGCTGAACTTATAATAGACATAGAAGAAGGTGTCTATATTTTAGGTTGGGATTTTAAGCTTTATCAGCTATGGTCAAATCTTATAAAAAATGCAATTTATGCTGTTAATGAAAAAAATGAGAACAGAAAAATTAAAATTTATTCTAAATTAAATGCAGATAAGGTGGATGTCATTATTGAAAATAATGGCCCGAAGATTCCAGATGAATTATCAGACAAGATTTTTGATAAATTCTATACTACAAAAAAAGATAGAGGTTCTGGTTTGGGCCTTGGAATAGTGCAAGGTGTTGTGGAGGCTCATCAAGCAGAGATCGATTTCTTTTCTGAAGAAAGTAAAACGCAATTCAAAGTAACTTTTAGTTGTATAGAGAAATGACAGATAAAGAATACATTAGAAATTTAAGAAAACCTAGCATTAAAAAACCGCTTAAAATTTTAATGAGTTCTTGTTTATATGGAATAAAATGTGGAGTAGATGGAACAGATTATAGTTCTTACCCTGATTTTTTCAAAGCTCAAAAAAAAATAAAATCATTTGAATCCAAAAAGGTTAAAATGATTTCATTTTGCCCAGAAGAATATTCTTTTGGAACACCTAGAGAAATGTGTGATATCTATGGAGGCAATGGAATGGATGTGTTGGAAGGAAAAGCAAAAGTGCTAACTGAATCAGGTTTCGACTGGACAACAAAACTCATTGAGTCTTCAATTAAAATGCTCGAAATTGCCAAAAATGAAAAAATTGATTTGGCAATAATGACCGATGTGAGTGCTGCATGTGGAAGTCAGGTAATCTATGATGGGAATAGAAAGGTCGAAAACCCTGTGGTTCAAATAGGGATGGGGGTATGTGCAGCTCAATTAATCAAAAATGGATTTAAAGTAATTTGTCAGCGTGATTTTGAAGCATTGGAAATTTTATTTTCAAAAATTGATGAGAATTATGTAGTCGACAAAGATGCCAAAGACTTTGATAAACAAGAGTGGTATGTAGATTATTTTCAGAAATAATAACCATACAAAAATAGAGATCTAAATATATAGTTATATTTAAATAAAAAAATGAAACACTTTTTATTTATAAGTTCTTTATTATTTCTAAATTCTTTTGCTTTTTCTCAGTCGATAGTTATTACCAGAGTAGCAGGTCCCATTACACTTAGTGAACCCGTTTTTGATAGTGCTCATCAGCTAAATTTAACTAGAGGTTTGTTTGCCGATGTTATCGTAAAAGGGAATTCTGTCTGGACAACATATCAGATTGCTCCAGACACAACATTGTCATACGGAAAAAGTGTTTGGTACAAAAAATTTGATAGAAATTTATTTATGACACAGGGACAAACCAATGGGATAGACGTATTTGCAGATACTTTGTTTAGCAATGATCTTGGAGATCATCAGTTTTCATTATTAAATGATACTTTATACACTGTGGCAATTATTAAGAATCATGATTGGGTTGGAGTAATGAAATACGATACTTTATTTCAGCGTGTTGGAGGACCAATTTATGTTGGTGATTTATCAACGGATGTGTTTTTTGATATGGGCATAGGAAATGATGGAACCAATGTGTACACACAAATACAATATAAACCCAACCCAATTCAGGAATATTGGGGAGCGAAAGTATTTAAAATTAACCCTGCTCTTACACATGTGCTTGATTCTGTAATTGCATATCCTGACACGGGTTCTTTTGTTACTGGAACATCAATTGTATACACACCAGCTGGAGAAATAGGAGCTACAGAAGACAAATTAAACATTTTCAGTACAGATAAAATGTATGACATTCCAAATCCAGTGAACATTCACACATTTGCTGTTCGCCCTGATTTGTCATCAATTAATGGCTCAACCCAGGTTGTTATAGCCGAGGACAAAGATGTGTACTGGCCTTGTGGGGTTTCTGTAAATTATGATCATGATTTATGGGTTATTGGTTATACCAAAGAGATGAGCTTGAATGTTTTTCCTGGTGAAGAACTAGGCGCTTCTTTTGTAAAAGTATTTGATGCAAACTGGTCTTTAGTAGATTCAATTTCTTTAAATAACGGAGACTCTACATTTAGGGTGATGACAGAAACGGTTGGGGATGATATATATGTGGTGTATGATGAAATGAATAAAGCAGGAAATTCGCCAAGTTCGTCTACAAAAATTGAACATTTTAAAATAAGCACTACAGCATCTGATAATATTGGAATTAATAAAGATGAAAATATTACAATTTATCCCAACCCATCCAAAGAAAAATATAATGTTAGTGGAATAGAAGAAGAGGCAAGACTTCAAATTTTTGACATTCAAGGAGAGCTTGTTGAAGAGTTTAATGTAAATTCTTCTTTTTGCTTTTCGATTGAAAATAAAGGTCTTTATCTTATCAAGATTCATTATAAAAATAATGTGATAACAAAAAGAATATCTAAGGTTTGATTATCTTTTAACTAAGTTATTATTCTCTTACTTGTTTTATTTGAGTGCTATTAAATAAAAGCCTGAAATGATACAATGTTAATCTCAAAAATTACATTTATTATTTAAATTTTGTTAAAGCCACAATTTTTGCTTGTAACAAAATGTTATTGTATTGTTTTTGAAGAAATAATGAAGATGAAATTGGATAAAAAAATAGTCAAGCGAATTGCTGTAATTACGTTAATATTAGTTGTCGTTTTACCATTACTATATCTTGGAGCAGTGTTTGGATTTTCAAAAATTCAAATTAATTCGGACTTCGTAAATAAAAAAAATAAAAAACAATCGATTGAAATTTACCTTAAAAACAATGGTGTACATGCCGATTTTATTTTCCCGATAAAATCAAAGCATAAAGATTGGAGTGATGAATTTGCAATTGAAAACACTATTGCAAAAGATACAAATTCTAGGTATTTGCAAGTGGGATGGGGGGATAAAGGGTTTTATTTTAATGTTTCAGATTGGGACAGTTTAACCTTTCGCGATGTATACACAGCAGCTTTTGCTTTAAATGAATCAGCACTACATGTTAAGTTTTTAAGAAATGTAAACATCAGTAAAAAGAAGGATAGAGAGTGTGTGAAATTACACATCACTCCGAATCAATATAATAAACTAATTAAGTATGTAGAAGAAACGATTGAAAGGGATTCAAAAAATAAGTCAATTCATATCGATAATATAACCACGTATGGACCAAGAGATTCTTTTTATGAAGCTAACGGAAGGTATAGCCTTTTTCACTCCTGTAATACTTGGATTAATGTTGGGCTTAAAGAGGCATCACTACCAGCGCCTTTTTGGACTGTTATGAGTGGGCCTATTTTTGAGTGTTATTAAGAGTGGTTAAATTAATCGGATTTACAATTTTTATTGATATCCACAATAATCTCTTCAGGAGAGAGGTAAAAATCTTTTTTCTTTTTCTTGTATTGTCTTGATATCTTTTTGTTTCGATGAAAAAAATTGATCCCATCAAGAAGTTGAGCTCCAAGCCCATGTTTAATAGTCACTCTATCTGCTTCTCTTTCTGTTTTTTTCATGTCTTTTTTACTGAAAACATATGAACTGATAAATCGGATTAGTTTTTTGTTGTCTTTTTGGGAATAATCAAGAATATGAGCCAGTTCATGCCCAATCCAACCAACAAGAGAATTAAAGCTAAGGTCTCTATAAAACATTCCATTAATTTGCTTGTCATTGTTGATCAGAATCTTATACTTCCGGTTTCTTTTTTTTCTAAAAATAAAATCTGCCTCTGGTTGTGCCTGCATTGTGCTAGCAATTGGCTTTAATTGTAAACATATTTTTGTATTGTAAAGTTCTGGATAATGAGAAAGAGCAACATAAAAAGCCAATTTTAAGATCTCATCTTTAGTGTGTAAATGTCTTTTTCTTCCGTATTTTTTTTTGTAAAACTCAAGAGAATCCTGGTATTGGCTTAATTCATATTTTGCGGTGTCACAATATATGTGTGGTTTTAAACTAGATTTTTGGGCAAATGCATAAGAACCAATAAACACAAAAAATGCAGTAAAATAAACACCTGACTTTAGCATATAACAAGTTACAAATTATGTTTTATAAAATCGTAGTTTTTTAAATCAACAAAAAATTAAAACTTAAAAAAATGTTACTCTTTTATTACTTTTTTAATGAGTTTGATGTTGTTTTTGTGGATTATTTTGAAAATATAGATTCCGGGTTCATTATGAGAGATATTAATGGAATTGGAGTTTGATTGTTGTAAAAATTTTCCTGATATATCATACACCTCAACACCCAAATAATCAGAATTGTTTGTTTTAATATTTACAATCGAAGAGCTAGGATTTGGATATAAATAAGAAAGTGGTATTTGCTTATCAGCTATACCTTGTTCGCTTTTAATGAAATGATAATAATTGTCATCAGAGCTAACAGCTGTTCCTCCTGAGATCGGCTGTATATTTGGAGATCCTGCAACAGCAATGGCATTTGAGCTGTCTACTTGTACACCCAAAGTAACTTCTCGGTCAATAAAAGGACTTTGTCTCTGATCTACAATGAAGATATCGTTACTTCCTTGTTCAAGCATAATGGACCAATAGGTGTAACCTGAGCCCAAAGTTAGTGAGGCAAAAAAAATCCAGTGTTCTTGATTGGGAGGATTTCCGTATGTCTTTGTAACGATCGCATCGTTTGACCCTGATGCGTTAATTCCCCATATACAAATTGATTTGTCAGGTATTTGTTGTGAAGGCAGAATTTCGGGAATAGTGTCCGGTGCTGTGATATTGGTGTTTACATCAAAAGTTAATATTCCCGATGAAGATACTTTGTAAGTTGTTACAGGTACTCCGTTGAATTCAAATGAAAATGGAATGCTTTGAATAGAAGACCATACAGGAGTTGTGCTTGTGCCCTGTATTAGAGTCCATCCATAATTATCAATAAGATTACTGCCCTGACTGTTGATGGCAGGAATGCAAATCTGAGTGTTTGATTCGCCAGGATTTCCTTGATTGTTTAGGTATGGAATATAATAGTATTGAGCACTAACAAATGCAGAAATAAAAAGCAGTATGCTCGTGGATAATAATTTTTTCATTGAATTTCTATTTGTTTGGTGATACGCTTTTTAGAAGACAAGTAATAAATGTACAAATCTAAGATACAAATAAAATAAATTATAAATTGTAACTTTATTGGCATGCGCTGTCTTATTCTCTTATTCTCCACATTTATTTTCTTGTCTTCATTTTATTCTCAAAATAACGATGAAAGGATAAATACTTATTTACAAAATAATTTTCGAAATATAGGGTTAACTCATGCTGATATATCTAATATTAGAATATACAACCAGCATGCGGATAAAAAACTTGATTTAACTTATAAGTATGTAGTTCAAACCTACAATAAGCTCGACATCTATAATTCCAATGCTGTTTTTGTAGAGAAAGGAAATGCTGTTTATTTAACAGGAAATCGTTTTGTCAAAAACATAAAAGAGAAAGTAAACTCTACTGAATCGGTTCTATCAGCAAAAGAAGCGCTTGATATTGTTGTACGTGATTTGGGTATTAATAATGGTGTAAAGTCCAATCCTGAGTTAATTTCAACCAATAAATTTCTTTTCAGTAAAGAAACTTTTTCTCAGCAAGACATTCCCGTTAACTTAATGTATGTTCCTTTTGGAGATGAAATAAGAATTGCTTGGGATGTAAGTATATCAATGGTGGATAGCAAACATTGGTGGAGCGTTAAAATCGATGCAATAACAGGAGAGGAGCTTGATAGGGTAGACTGGGTAAATAATTGCAGCTTTGACCATGTCTCTGCTGCAAAAAAAACAGTATCACCACCACCAGCAACAGATGAATACAATATCTTTCCATACCCAGTGGAAAGCCCCAATCATGGAAGTAGAAATTTGGTGGTCGGTCCATATAACACTGTAGCTTCTCCTTTCGGATGGCATGATACGGATGGCAGTCCTGGAGCTGAATATACTATTACAAGAGGAAATAACGTGTTGGCATGTGAAGATCAAAATGGAAATAATGGGACGGGTGCAAGCCCTGATGGTGGAGCGCTTTTGCAGTTTGATTTTCCTTTAAACTTTAATCAGCAACCTTCAGGATATATTGATGCTGCAACAACAAATTTATTTTATGCAAATAACATGATGCATGACATATGGTATCATTATGGTTTTACATCAGCTGCAGGAAATTTTCAACAAAACAATTATGGACTTGGCGGTTCGGGCTCAGATTATGTCAGGGCAGATTCACAAGATGGTAGCGGAATGAATAACGCCAATTTTTCGACTCCACCCGATGGAAGCAAACCCAGAATGCAGATGTTTTTATGGACTCCTCCTCCAAATGGAGATCTCTTAACTGTCAATTCTCCCGGATCTGTTTCTGGAAGCTATTATGCTTTGCCTTCTGGTTTTGGTGCAGGAATTTCATCTACTCCCATCACATCTGATTTGGTTATTTATAACGATTCTGTTCCGGATAATTACGATGCATGCGAATTACCGATAAATGCTTCGGCTTTGAATGGAAAAATAGTTTTAATCAGAAGGGGTACTTGTACATTTGTGGATAAAATCCAAAGAGCTCAAGATGCTGGAGCGATTTCTGTTATTATGGTGAATAATGTGTCTGGTAATCCCATTACCATGGGTGGAACAAGTTCCACAATTACTATTCCTGCTTTGATGATAAGTGATGTGGATGGAGCAGCGCTTATTTCAGAAATAGAATTGGGTGGAACGGTAAATGCAACTATTGTTGATTCGAGTTTAAGTAACTATGATTTGGATGGAGATTTTGATAACAAAATTATTGCTCATGAATATGGCCATGGAATATCTAATCGTTTAACTGGTGGGGCGTCCAATACTAATTGTTTGGGCAATGATGAGCAGATGGGGGAAGGTTGGTCTGACTGGTTTGGTTTAATGTTAACCCTTGAACCCGGAGATCAGTCAACGGATATTCGTGGTGTTGGGACATATGTAAAAGGAGAGCCTGTAACTGGAAATGGAATACGTCCCGCTCCTTATTCAACTGATTTTTCTATAAATGGATATACCTATGACGCCACCAATAATACTGCTTCAATTTCCAAACCTCATGGTGTTGGTTTTGTTTGGTGTACTATGCTATGGGATATGACCTGGGCAATGATAGGAAAATACGGTTATGATCCTAATATATATACTGGTTCAGGAGGAAATAATATGGCAATGAATCTGGTAATGCAAGGAATAAAATTGCAGCCATGTGGTCCGGGTTTTATTGATGGAAGAGATGCCATACTTGCTGCAGATAATTTACTTTATGGAGGAGCAAACCAATGCCTTATATGGAATGCTTTTGCAGCTAGAGGATTGGGCTATTCTGCATCTCAAGGAAGTGCAAATAGCAGAACGGATCAAGTAGAGGCTTTTGATTTACCTCCCGCTTTTTATAATAACTCTTCAGTGGATGTACAGAACTCATGTGATTCTTATACCTGGATTGATGGAATAACTTATACTTCAAGTAACGATACTGCGACATATATATTAATTAATTCACTAGGCTGTGACAGTACGGTAACGCTTGATTTAACAATTGCGAATTCCACAACAGGAATAGATGTTCAAAACACCTGTGACAGCTACATTTGGATAGATGGAAACACTTACACATCAAGCAACAATTCTGCGACACATGTATTAAGCAATTCTGTTGGCTGTGATAGTACCGTAACACTTGATTTAACAATTACGAATTCCACAACAGGAATAGATGTACAGAACTCATGTGATTCGTATACCTGGATTGATGGAAATACTTACACTTCAAGCAACAATTTTGCGACACATGTATTAAGCAATTCTGTTGGCTGTGATAGTACCGTAACACTTGATTTAACAATTACGAATTCCACAACAGGAATAGATGTACAAAATACTTGTGATTCGTATACCTGGATTGATGGAAACACTTACACATCAAGCAACAATTCTGCGACACATGTAATAAGTAATTCTGTTGGCTGTGATAGTACGGTAACACTTGATTTAACAATTACGAATTCCACAACAGGAATAGATGTACAGAACTCATGTGATTCGTATACCTGGATTGATGGAAACACTTACACTTCAAGCAACAATTCTGCAACACATGTAATAAGTAATTCTGTTGGCTGTGATAGTACAATAACACTTGATTTAACAATTGATACGGTGAATAATGCAATTTCGAATAATTCTCCTGTTTTAACAGCTCAGGCTTCAAATGCCACATTTCAATGGTTGGATTGTGATAATGCTTTCGCACAATTACCCGGTGCGAATTCCCAAAGTTATACCGCATTAATCAATGGGAATTATGCAGTTCAAATCACTCAAAATAATTGCATTGATACTTCGTCATGTGAAGTGGTAAATAATGTTGATTTAAATGAAAATAATTTACATGAAATACGTCTTTACCCAAATCCAACTTCAAATAACATATACCTAGATGGGCTCGAAAATCTTTCTGAAATATATTCTATCCGAATATACGATAACAAAGGTGCTTTAGTCAGGGATGTTGATGTCTCTCAAAATTTTCTTGAACTTTCTTCTTTTGCTACAGGAGTATATACTTTGAAAATCCGTCATCAAAATGGCATATTGGTGTATAAAATTGTCAAGCAATAATTCTTATAAATTTAGAGATGAAAAATTCTGTTGTGCTTATTGTCTGCTTATTATTTGCTTTGATTTCTTGTGATAAAGAAGAGGATAACTCATCGAATACTCTTCCGAATGATTTCAGGTCTGTTTATCTTGGTAATTGGCATTTCACCTATTTAAATGAGCACAACGAGTGGGTTGATAGCACTGGTTCTTTTAATTCCTGGACTGATACTACAGATTATCCAAATGGAAAGATTGAGTTGGGCTCAGAGTCAAACACCCTAAGAATTATTACTACTGGTATGGGTGCAGGCTATGAGTTAGTGCTTGATGAAAATGGCATTCTAGAGCATCAATTGCATAGTGGTACTTGCTCTCAAGGAGGTTCGATTACCGAAATTGATTTTATTTATCATAATGGTTGTACTTCTGCTTCTTTTGGAACAAGCACTCAAAAGACTATTGGGTTTAAATTATAAGCAGTTTTTATGAGAACTCTTTTTTGTTTGGTTAATTCTATTAATTTTCCTGCAAAAAAATAGCCAACACGATGAGTGAATATCTTATTTTAGATGCATTAAACGGGAATGAAAAGTCATATTACTTCAACCAGAAAGAAGTATCTAAAACGACAGCAAAATAGCACAATAAAACTTTTTTATTAAAAAAAACGTAACTTAATATAGGAACAAGATTATATATCGTATAATTATTAAAATGTTTAGTTATGTTTAGAAAATGTTCAAATATCCTTGTTGGTGCCTTACTAACAACCGGATTGCTTTTTAAATTTATGTACTGGCCTTATGCTGGTGAATTACTTTCTGCCTCACTTATTGGCATAGTTCTTTTGTCGCTTGATTATGCGATTCAAAACAGAGGGCCTAAATTATTATCAAGAAACCTTTTATTGATAATGCTAGGGGTGATTTATGTGGCTGCAGTTCTTTTTAAGACTTGGCATCTGCCTGGTGCAGGGGCCATGCTTATTGTTTCCATAATTGGATTGTCGATAGGTCTGATAGAATTTGCCTTTTGTTCAAGAAAATCCTTGAATGCTCTTTTGCCTGCTTTGTTTTCAATCACCTTATTTTTTACTCTTTTTAGAATACTTCACTGGCCTAATGAGCCATCATATGTTCTTTATGGTTCTTATTTTTCTTTTGCTCTTTTAGTTCCCGTTCTTATGTTTTTAAAAGGCTTCAAATTAAAAAGCTCAAACACATCCTTAAGCAATCATTTTCTGTTGATAGGCTCGCTTTCTTTGGTGCTTTTTGTTGTGCAGGTTTTTGCAAAGGCTAATATTATGGGCAAAATAGATTGTGGCATTGAATACAAATACTTGTGGCTCATTGAGGTATATTTGTATTGTACTATGGTTCTAGCTATTTCAAAAACCTTAAAACTGCAGGAGTTAAAACAAAATTTCCTTAATGATTATAGACTTTTAAACTGTCTTAAAGGAATTTACCTTCTTTTATTAGTGGTGATCGGGATGTTGGTAGCTGTAAATTAAAACTTGCTTTTGCTTCGATTTTTCTTTAACACTTTAGTTCATTATTTGTATCTTGTATTCGATAAGTTGAATTATAAGTTATAGAATGCCTAAAAATGTGTTTTAATGAAACTACTTTGTTCCATATTATTTTCTTTTATTTTTATTTCTTTAAATGCCCAAAAAGCTCCAGAAATAACTCCCGATGGTGGAGGAGAGTTTGTTTTTGAAACCACCGAGGACAAATGCCTCAGTGCTACCGATCGCATAGCGATTCAAAAGAAGATCAAAAAAAACATTGAAGGCTTAAAAAAGAATGGAAAATATCGAGAGCCTTCTCAAAAGATGCTTGTGAATTTTGAATGGCCATTGCAAAAAAATTCGGGTTTAAGTTTCAATAATTGTTTTGCGATTTCAAATTTTGTGGATCAAGATCCAGGTGCTGGAATTCTAGATCATAATTGTACTGATAGAACTTATGATGGCCACAATGGCATGGATATTTTTACATGGCCTTTTCCATGGTACCTTGTAGAAAATGACTATGCCGAGGTGATTGCAGGAGCAGATGGCGTTATTGTTGGGAAAAGCGATGGGCATGATGATGACCATTGTGCTTGCATAGGTACATGGAATGCGGTATATGTACAACATTCTGATGGTTCAATTGCTTGGTACGGGCATATGAAAAAAAATTCTCTTACCTCAAAAATTGTTGGAGAATCTGTAAATAAGGGCGATTTCTTGGGAATTGTTGCAAGTTCAGGTTGTTCCACCGGACCACACCTTCATTTTGAAGTGCACGATGATTTGGGAAATATTATTGACCCATATACCGGAACCTGTAACAGTCTTAATAACTCAAGTTGGTGGTCAGCCTCTGCTTCTCAGGCAGCCTATCGTGTTCCAACTGTAAATGCTCTTCTTACGCATGATGCAGTACCAGATCATGGTTGTCCTGGTGTCAATGAAAGTCCGAATATGCAAAATGCTTTTGCTCCCGGAGATCTCATCTATTTTGCAACCTATTACCGAGACAGATCTAGCGGAGATGTTTCTACTTACACATTGCGTAAACCAAATGGTTCCGTGTGGAATTCATGGACACAAACTGCTACAAGTACTTTTAATGCTTCGTGGTGGTATTGGTCATTTAACCTGCCTCCTTCAGGGCCTTACGGTAACTGGGCTTTTGAGGTAGAGTGTTATGGACAGACCGTTTCACACCCCTTTTTGTATAGCGATGCTATTTCTGTGGATGAATTGAATTTGTCAAATCCTGTTTTGCTTAAAATAACGGATCTTTTGGGTAGAGAGGCTAAACCAGATTCTAAAAATCCATATCTCTATTATTATAGTGATGGTTCTGTTAAGAAAATGATTGTAGGAGAATGAAATATTATCTAAGCGTATTAATTATAATTGTTTTTTCAAGTGTGTTTTCACAACACCAAATAGGACATTTTAACACCACCTATCAAGACCCAAGTAGAGGCAATAGAGACATCGAAACCGAGGTTTATTATCCAGCAACATCAGCAGGAGATAACACGCCAATGGCATCGGGTCAATTTCCGGTCGTTGTATTTGGACATGGCTTTGTAATGGTTTGGAGTGCCTACCAAAATTTATGGGAAGAATTTGTGCCCAATGGCTACATCATGGTTTTCCCTAGAACGGAAGGGAATATTGTTTCCACCGATCATCAAGAGTTTGGCTGGGACTTGCAGTTTTTAGTAAACAAAATACAAGAGGAGGGAGCCAACAATCCGGCTTCTCCAATTTATAATGGGGTAGCAAATAACACCGCTTTAATGGGCCACTCTATGGGAGGAGGTGCTTCTTTTTTAGCAGCAGATTCTTTGTGTACAAACGGAAATTCAAATCTAAAAACCCTTGTTGGGCTTGCTCCTGCAGAATCCTCTACCAATGGGGTTTCTTCCATCAATTCGGCACTAAGTGTTACTGTTCCGTCACTTGTTTTATCGGGTAGCCAAGATGGCGTTACCCCTCCAAACGATCACCACATTCCCATGTATGATTCGTTAGCATCATCTTGTAAAACATTTATTTCCATTACCGGTGGAGGACATTGTTATTTTGCAAATTCCAATTTTAATTGTGATTTTGGCGAATCGACTTCTTCAACAGGAATTTCAATCAGCCGAGCAGAACAACATGCCGTTACTTTTGATTTTGTAAACTTATGGCTCGATTATACCCTAAAAGATAGCTGTGATGCTTTAACTGCTTTTCAAGATTCTTTGACTGGTTCCAACAGAATTACCCACAACCAAACTTGTAATTTAAACCCTACGCCAAGCATTTCAGAAAGCGGGGGTGTTCTCACTTCCAGTCAAACCGGAGTAGGTTATCAGTGGTATTTAGACAATACAATTATTGCTGGAGCCAATGCAGTAAACTATTCGCCAACAAGTGGCGGATACTATACCGTTCAAGTATTTTTTGCAGGCGGATGCCCAACTATTTCTGCGCCCTTTTTGTATAACGATGCTATTTCTGTGGATGAATTGAATTTGTCAGATCCTGTTTTGCTTAAAATAACCGATCTCTTGGGTAGAGAGGCCAAGCCGGATTCTAAAAATCCATACCTCTATTATTATAGTGATGGTTCTGTGAAGAAAATGATCGTAGGAGAATGAACTTGAACTCTTTTAAGCTTATCTTGTTTTATATTTTTAAAATACAAATGAATAAAGAAAGCCACTATCGAGTGGCTTTCTTTATAAAAGGATCTTTCTATTTTGTTTGTTTCTTAAATCCGCCGAACTTATAGCTTAGATTAATATCTAAAGATGGTATTAATTTTAATATATTTCGTTCACTATAAATATATGCTTGTTGATCATGTGATTGCATCGTTTTATGTTTGTTAAAACAAATAGGAAATGTTAATTGTGTAGTAAGGTTCAATCTTTTTGTTAAATAAAATTCAACGCCGAAAGTTACATCTGCCCCTAAGATAAGACTTGCTGGATATATTATATCTGTTTCTCTAACAACATATGGCTCTTGTAATTCATGAGAATGAAATACTTTAGATGAAAGTTCAACAAAATCACGGTAGCCTATAATAAGATCAGCACCAACAAAAGCATTGATCTTTTTTAATTTTAGCTGCTTTTCAACACCCATTCTTAATTTATAATCAGCAAAGCCACTGTGCCAATTATTCATCATATAATAATCAGAAGGATCCCCTATAGAATCAACAATCATTACATGTTTAGTGGACCACCTATGCCTATTTAGACGACAATCAAAACTTGATCTAAAATGTAATTTATCCTGAGTTCTTCTGTATTGTAAGCTTATCCCTTTTCCTGTCAATAAAGGAGTTACATTTACTCCTATTGTATGTTTTCCAAAACTAGGATTAATAACAGAATCATTTTGTGCTGTTAAGATTCCCATTGAGAAAAGTGTTACTATTAATAAAATATACTTTTTCATAATATTTAGTTTTTAAATTAATAGAGCAAATTTAAACTGTATGTAAGCACCATAAAATAGGTGTTATCACTTAATTTACTACGACTTTAATCGTATTTATCTGTAATTAAGACAGATTGCTTATTAATTATATAGAATCAACTCACACCCCATACCCCCTAAAACTATACATCGAATAAGAGGTGTATTATTGATTAAATCCCATTCGTTTTTCATCATAATTTTTCGTTTGTAGACCAAATTTATAATCGCAAACCGTAATCTTTTTATGTTTTTATTTAAGTAGTTTATTTTGAGGGCATTACACTCTTTTATAAGTGCTAAAAATACCCCTAAAAAGCTTGTTTTTACGCCTAAAAATAGCTATATTTAGTATATAAATAAGGGGGTAAAAAGTTTCGTTTTTTAAGGCCTTTAACACCCCGGAAAAACCGCAATAAATGGAAATTTTAAAAACAGGACATATTCTCAAAACTGATGAAAAGAATACTGCAAAAATTAAAACGATTGATGATCTAAAAAAGTTATCAGAAAAATTAAAAGGAACACCTGAAGACTTTAAATACTATGGCATTGTCATTAACTGGGATGAGGGTGCCAGTAAAGAATTCAATGATGAGTTTAAAAAAATCATAGAAGACAAAATAAATGGATGGCTTAAGGCCAGCCGTGGACTTAACGTATGGAGAAACCAAGCCACTCGAGATGCAAACTGGTTAGGATATAAGTTTGGTAAAGGAATCTTAATTGAATACAGCCAGAACTATGTACATAGATTCTTGAATATATTGCCCGAGTTTGGGCATACGTTTGAATCTTATGCAGAGCAAGATAAAAAGTATGGGTTACCAATACATAGAATTGTTCCAAATGAATATCAAGAGCCTAAAAGCATTGTGGGTACAAATCCTAATACAGGAGAAAGCTATTACTTATCATCTTCAAAAAGATACAAAAGCATATCTCAAAAAAAAGCGCTAAAAAGTGAGGTTTGGAGTGAAGCATATTTAAAAGCAAACGGAAAATCTGTTATAGAGGATTATTGGTATTAGATAAAGATTGAATATGCCTTCTTTAATGGTTTAAATTGCCAATCATTGTAGCTTTCAAATCCATCAAAAACACCTGGATTTTTAATACCAAAATAACTTGTTATTTTTGTTGAATAAAGTATATATTTAACATTCATTTTTTTAAACGACCTGTTATGAAAACACTTCTTGTTGTATCTGTATTGTATTGTAGTTTTGCGATCCAAGCACAAATAAAAAAATCTCCAAATACATCTACTGACATGAAAAATGTCAACACTGTGCAACACCAGGGACGAACCTATAAAACCGTAAAGATCGGAGATCAGGTATGGATGGCCGAAAACCTGCGCGCACGAAAGTTTCGTAATGGAGATTTAATTGATGAAATAAATGTACCCGATGATTATAATGATATAGATTCTTGGTTAAAGTTGGACAATGATGCACCCGCATGGCATCATCCTACTAATGATCCTAATCGTGGGAAAAAAGTGGGATTTTTTTACAATCAGGAAGTTGTTGTAGATGAGCGTAATATTTGTCCGCAAGGATGGCATATCCCTAGACTTCTCGAGTGGGATAAATTAATTGAAACGTTGGCGAAAACAAAAAAGAATAATGATTTAGCGCCCGAATTGATTTTAAATATTGATGAATGGAATACAAAGAATGGTATTTATTATGAACATTGGAAAAAATCAGAAAATGCTTCGGGATTTAATGCAGTAAAAACTTGGGGAGAACAAACAAATCCTTACACTGGCGTATTTGTCCACTGGTGTTATGCACATTGGTGGACTCAAACCATATGTGATGAAACTACTAATGAACGTTATCGCTTTGAATTATCCTCTGAACTTGATGGTGGATATGTTTCATGGAGCATCATTAGAAATAATCGAAAGGTAACAACAGGTTCCACTAGCACTCCAAATACAAGAGGAACAATGTCCATCCGCTGTATTAAAAACAAGAAGTAATCATAATAGAATGAGAACTCTTTTTTATCTTTTCCTTTCACTTTCTCTTTTTGCACAAAACCCAAATCCAAGTGCCACTCTCGATGCGGCAATTCAAAGCGAGATGAGTACTCGACATTTCCC
>Ga0163108_10000910_pt1 | contig 21690 bp, 15 predicted proteins | sample Fk1155metaG_FD_109644 | JGI IMG/M metagenome (GOLD analysis project Ga0163108, IMG submission 109644) | Marine microbial communities from the Central Pacific Ocean - Fk160115 155m metaG | ecosystem: Environmental > Aquatic > Marine > Oceanic > Photic zone | place: The Central Pacific Ocean...
TCTTTAAGCCCGTTCAGTTTGAGCACTGGTGCGACTTTATCCACTACAGTGACCGTCCGCACCACCGCTGCAGCGGCATTGCCGCTGTTGTCCTCTACGCTGTAGGTGATCGTGTATACACCCGGTTCGTCGGTATCGACGGCTCCCGTGGTTTTAATCGACTTCGTGATATCGCCGGCCACGTCGTCGTGCGCGGTTGCACCTGCATCCACGTAATCTGTCCCGGCGTTGATTGTGATCTCTTTAAGCCCGTTCAACTTGAGCACCGGTGCGACTTTATCCACTACAGTGATCGTCCGCGCCACCGCTGTAGCGGTATTACCACTGTTATCCTCTACGCTATAGGTGATCGTGTATACACCCGGCTCGTCGGTATCGACAGCTCCCGTGGTTTTAATCGACTTGCTGATGTCGCCGTCCACATTGTCGAACGCGATCGCCCCGGCGTCCGCGTAGTTTTCTCCGGCGTTGACCGTAATTCTCTGTGTCCCGTTAAGCGTTAGTACCGGCGGAATCTCGTCAACCACTCGGACCGTCCGCGCCACGAGGGCGGCAGCGTTTCCGGAGGCGTCTTTCACGGTGTAAATCAACGTGTAAACTCCCGGTCTATCCGGGTCGACAATCCCAATGCTCTTGATCGACTTCGTGATGTCGCCATCCGCGTTGTCGTATGCCGTTGCCCCGGCATCTTTGTAGACATCCCCGACGTGGATAGTGATGCTCTGCTGGCCTTTGAGCGTGATCACTGGTGCGGTTTCGTCCGTCACGTTAAACGTCACTTCGGCCAGCTGTTTGTAGCCGTCGTTCTCGAGGTATCTCGCGACATACTCACCCGCCGGCAAATCGGAGACGAACGTGACGGAACCGGCCGCAGGCCCTTCGCCGGCAGTCTGTGTCCCGTTGACAAACGCCCACAACAGGCTGGGCACCTTGGAGGGAACCATTTCCGGCCGGTAAATAGCGACCCAGTCCTTGGAATTGCCGGGGCCATTGGCAAAGTGAATCGTGATGGCGTCGCCCGGCAGGTACGCCTCACTCCCCATCGTAACGCTGGGAGGCTCCGCAATGGAGAACTCCACAGTGGCCAACTGCTTATAGCCGTCATTCTCGAAAATCCGTACCACATAGCTGCCCGGCGGCAACTCGTCCTTGAACACGATCGTCCCATCGGTGCGACCCTTCCCTGCTGTCTTGGAGCCGTTAACGTACGCCCACGCTGGCGCTGCAGCGGAGCCGGGGATCATGTCCGGTCGATAAATGCCAATCCAGTCCTTGGGATTGCCAGGGCCTTCGGCGAAAGTGACCTCGATCGGTTCGCCCATCGCGTAAACCTCGCTGCCGGTGACCAAGCTCACAGGCGGCGGAGTTTGCGCGGCGATGCGGGCGGAGAAATTTCCGTGACCATCGGCGGGATTCTGTAACTGCCAATCCGGCGAAGCTTTCGTCCCGGCGTTGAGCCAGAATGTATTAGCGCTGGTACCCTTGGCCGGCTCGTCGTGCTGGAGCAAGCCGACTTTGCCGATGTTGGTGAGGCCGGTAAACTCAAGTGCCCATGTCACCGAGGTGACTGCCTCGGGTACACGAACGCGAAGGTCGCTGACTGTCACCATGTTGTAGCCGGCCCGGAGCGAAAAGGCGTCGCTCTCGAAGAGCAAATCGTCCGGTTTTTTCGGACCTCCATCCCCCGCCACCGGACCGTTGTTAGCGTAAAAACGCAGCATACCCTTTTGGGTGGATTCGAACGGATTCAACGCAGCGAAGTACTCGAACTGTATCCGGTTGATGACCCTCTGGATGCCGTCGAGGGTGAACTCGTCGCCGACCTCGTCCGTCGCAAATTGAATGTCGCCCTTGACGCCGCGCGCGTTGTCGTACACCACCGTGCCGCCGGGTTTCAGCGTCATGTCGCCCCGAGGATCGACCGGCACCTCCGCCGTCGCGTTGCTCTCGCCGTCGTTGAGGTAAAGACGGACCTTGCCCTTGGGGATGTCACCAAAAGGGGACAGCGCGGCGTAGTACTCGAACTGGATCGCCGTCAACTCGCTATTGTTGCCGTCCAGAATCACCGTGTCACCGACTTCCCTCGATGAGAGGTAAACCTTGCCGAGAGATGTCTTGGCATTCTCGTAAATCACCTCGTCGTCATCCTTGCCGACTGGCACGCCGGCCAGTCGCGCGGCAAAGTTGGACCCGTTCTCGGTCGACCTAAGTTCCCACTCGCCATTGGCCCTCTCCCAAAAGTCGTCGTGGTTGTCACCAAGCGTTGGCGGGTCGTACAGCAACAGGCCGGCCCGACCGACGCCGAGGTTCAGGAACTCGACCGACCATGTCACCTCCGAGGTGCCCTCCGGTAAATCCACGCCAAGCCCGTGGATGGTGACGGTGTTGTATTTGTTTTGCAGGGAGAAAGTATCACTCTCGAATAGCAGAGTGTTCGGCTGATGCGCCACCGGCCTGATCTCGGTGATGACCTGAAAATCGATGGCCACCGATGAGATGGTTTGTGCGCGCGCCTGACCCTGAGACGCCATGACGCCGCAAGCCAGAAGACATCCCTGGATTAATTGAACTCCTTTCTTCACGAAAAATAAAATCATGCCCCTCCGCTCGGCCGAGCTTCAAGCCAAGCGCGTGGCTGCGTCAATGAAAGAGAGGCCGGCATCCCGCAAAAATCATTCCGCCACCATGAGCCCGGTTACCTTGGCCAAGGCCTCGTCCAGCTTGGTGGCGTCCTTGCCGCCGCCGCGAGCCTGTGTTGGTTTGCCGCCGCCCTTGCCGCCGACAACGGGAGCGATGGTCTGGATAATTTTCCCGGCTTGGATATGATCCGTCAGCGAGTCGGCGACGTTGGCCAGCAGCAGCACCCGGCCGGTAGTTGCCGCGCCCAGCACGATGACGCCCTCAAACTCGCCCTTCATCGCATCGGCGACGGCTTGGGCAAAATCCCCGTCCACTTGGCCAAGGTTAGCCGTGACAACAGGCACGCCGCCGATCGTCTCCGCCCCGGCCAAAAGCTCCCGGGCCGTGCCAACCGCCTGACTCTGCTGGAGCGCCTTCAATTGTTTCTCCAGTTTTTTGACTTGGCCAAGCGACGCCTCGACCTTCTTTTCAATCTCACGGATCGGTGAGTTGAGTGTCTCTGCCAAGGCGGCGATGCGCTCGGCATCAGCGCGGGCCTGCCCGGCAGCCACGAGACCAGCCACGGCCTCCACGCGCCGCACGCCGGCGGCGATTGCCGACTCGGCGCTGATACGGAACAAGCCAACCTCCCCCGTGGCGCGCGTATGTGTGCCGCCGCAGAGTTCCATCGAGTAGCCGTCGAGCGCGTTGGCCTCGCCGCCGATCTGCACCACACGGACCGTATCACCGTACTTGTCGCCAAAAAACTGCTGAATGTCGTCGTTGCCGCTCACTTCGCTGTAAGGCAGCTCAGACCAACTCACGGGAGCGTTGTCAACAATGCGCTCGTTGACCAATTGCTCGATGTCAGCCAACTGCTGCGCCGTCAGCGCCTGGCTGTTAAAATCAAACGTCAACTTCTCAGGGCCAACATGGGAGCCCTTTTGTGAGGCATCCGGGCTGGTGATCTCGTGCAGAGCCCAGTGGAACAAATGCGTGACCGTGTGATGCCGTTGGATGGCGGCACGGCGGGAGTCATCCACCGACACCTCAACCTCGCTGCCCGTCTCAAGCACGGCATCGCCCTTGACGAAATGCAGGAAAGCGTCGCCGATCTTTTGTGTGTTGGTGACGACCCATGTTTTGCCGCCGACCGACAGCGAACCAGAATCTCCAACCTGACCACCCATCTCGGCATAAAACGGCGAACGATCCAGCACGATGCCGATGCGTTTCTTATCCTCCACCACCTCAAGCACCTTGGCGCTGGCAGTTGTTTGCTCAAACCCAACAAACTCCGTGCTGGCATCCGAAGACAGGCTCGAAACGCTAATGACCTCCTTCTTTTGTGCGGCCCTCGCTCGATCGCGCTGCTCCTCCATCAGCGTATCGAAACCGGCGTTGTCCACCGTCAGGCCGGCCTCCCGGGCCATCAACTCCGTCAAGTCCAGCGGAAACCCGTAAGTATCATACAGTTTAAAGGCAAACTCACCGGTCAGTTCTTTTTCGCTCCTCAACCTTTCGACTTCTTCGCGGAAGAGGTCGATGCCGCGGTCGAGAGTCCTATTGAACGACTCCTCCTCCGTGCGGATGGTTTGCTGCACGAGCTCTCGGCGCTTTTTCAACTCGGGGAAAACGTCGCCCATCGAGTCGACCAGCACATCGACGAGTTTGTGAAAAAACGGCTCTCGAAAACCAAGTGTACGTCCGTAACGCACGGCACGGCGCAGGATGCGGCGCAGAACGTAGTTGCGATCGGTGTTGCCAGGCAGGATGCCGTCAGCGATGGAGAAGCTCAGCGTGCGAATGTGGTCGCCGATCACGCGGAAAGCCACGTCGATCTTCTCCTGTTCGCTTGGCTCGGTGGTGGGTAGCGTGGAGGTGTATTTTTTACCGCTCAATTCCTCCAACTCTGCAAAGAGCGGGGCAAAGACATCGGTGTCGTAGTTGGAAACCGGCCGGCTGAAGTCGGTAAATCCGTTGGTGGACTGCATGACCGCGGCAACGCGCTCGAAGCCCATGCCGGTGTCCACATGCCGCGCGGCAAGCGGCGCAAACGTCCCGTCCGGATTGGCGTTGTACTGGATGAAAACCAGGTTCCAAATCTCGATGCACTGTGCACTGTCAGCGTTGACAAGATTCCCTTTCGTGTCGCCTTCCAGCGTGAGATCGATGTGCAGTTCGCTGCACGGGCCGCACGGGCCGGTGTCGCCCATCATCCAGAAATTATCCTTCTTGTTGCCGTTGACGATGTGGACGGCGGGATCAAGCCCGGCAGCGGAGAAGATCGCCGCCCAGCAGTCGTGCGCCTCCTGATCGAACTCGCCCGGGTCGAACTCGCCAGGCTGATACACAGTGGCGTAAAGTCGCTCTTTCGGGAAGCCCCACACGCCGGTGAGCAGTTCCCAGGCCCACTCGATCGCCTCCTTTTTGAAATAGTCACCGAAGGACCAGTTGCCGAGCATCTCGAAAAACGTGTGGTGGTATGTGTCCATGCCCACATCCTCGAGGTCGTTGTGCTTGCCGCCGGCACGAATGCACTTTTGCGTGTCTGAGGCCCGGCCGGGGGTGTACGGACAGGTCAGCTCGCCGAGGAAGATCGGCACGAACTGGTTCATGCCGGCGTTGGTGAACAACAGGTTGGGCGCGTCCGGCATGAGGCTGGCCGACGGTACGGTGGTGTGCTGTTTCTCCTGAAAAAAATCAAGGAAGGATTGTCTGATCTCCGAGCTGGTCTTCATCTCTGGCCGCTCACGGCGGCGGCAGAAAGAAAACCATCCCTGCCGCCGACTGCAAGACAAAGGACGCTTGAATTGAACGAAGCCGCTGAAATCCCGGTCCATTGCCACTGCCTCCCGAGCGGGGATTCGATTTTTCGCATGGCAGTGTTGCTGCTGCGTGAGTAAGGTTCCCGCGCGTTTTTGAAACGACAACTCGTGCATTTTGAGCATTCCCAGATTTTGTGGCTGACCGCGCTGGTCGTGCCCCTGCTTGGCCTCTTCCTTGGCTGGGCGTGGCGACGGCGGCGCAAGCGGGTGACACGCTTTATCCACGCCAACCTCGTGGATCAGCTCACGCTTGGCCTCTCCGCGGTCCGGCGCAAGGCCAAGCTGGCCCTGCTGCTCGGCGTTGTCCTGCTGCTCTTCCTCACGCTGGCCCGACCCAAGGGTGGCTACGAACTGCAGAAAACCGAGACACGTAGCCTCGACATCCTCGTCGCTGTGGACACCTCGCGCAGCATGCTGGCCACCGACCAAAACCCGAACCGGCTCGAAAGGGCCAAACTGGCCGTGCTCGACCTGATGCGCTTGGCCAAGCGCGACCGGCTTGGCCTGATCGCCTTCTCCGGCACCGCGTTTCTGCAATGCCCGCTGACGATCGACCGCAACGCCTTCGTGCAAAACGTCAACTCACTCAGCACCGACATCATTCCGCAGGGTGGCACGGCCATCAGCGAGGCCGTCAACGAGGCGCTGCGAACTTTTGGAAAGGAGGAGGACAACCACAAGGTGCTCGTGTTGATGACGGATGGCGAAGACCACGAATCCGGCGTCACCGATGCCGTAGAAAAAGCCAACGACATCGGCATGAAGATTTTCACCATTGGCCTAGGCACGGCGGAGGGGGAACTCATCCAGTTACCAAACCCGCAGACCAGGCGACTCGAGTTCCTCAAAGACGAAAGCGGCAACGTCGTCAAGTCGCGCCTGAACGAGTCGCTCCTGCGCAAACTCTCCACCGACACCGGAGCGTTCTACCTGCCGCTACAGGGAGCTGACACGATGGAACGGCTCTACGAGGCCGGTCTGGCCGGTCTGACGCCGAACCGCATTGAAAACCAACTGACCAGGCGCTACATTGAGCGTTACCAATGGCCGCTTGGCCTAGCCATCCTGCTGCTGCTCAGCGAAATGCTGCTCGGCGAGGGCCGGCGGGAGTCACAAAAAAACAGCGCCGCCGCCTTGGCCGCGCTTGGCCTGCTGTTGCTTGCTCCGGCCGCCTTGGCCACGCCTGCTGATGCCCGGCGGGCGATGGATCAAAACGAGTTCAACAGAGCGCTGCGCCTCTACGAGGAGTTGCTGAAAGATAACCCCAAGGATCCCCGACTGCATTACAACGCCGGAGCAGCAGCGTATGGCGCCGGCGATTTTGAGAAAGCCCGGAACCGCTTCAACTCCACCCTCGCCTCACCCGAGGCGCCGCTCCCGCTGCAGCAGCAAGCCTTTTACAATCTCGGCAACACCATGTTTCGGCTGGGTGAGACCACCGACAACCCGGACGACAAGGCCAAGCAGTGGATCGACGCCCTGAAAAAATACGAAGGCGCACTCAAGCTCAGCCAGCAACTGGAGGACACCCCAGAAGACGAGGACGCCCAGTTCAACACTGACATCGTCAAAAAACGTCTTGAACAACTCGAGCAGCAGCAACAGCAAAAGCAGCAGGGCGACGACAACCAGAACAAAGAAAACCAGGAGAAAAACGAGCAGAAACAGGAAGACGAAAAGCAAGAAGGCGACGAGCAGAAAAAACAGGAACAGCAGCAGCGGGAGAAAGAGCAGAAGCAGGAAGACGAAGAGAAAAAGCAACAACAACAGCAATCCGGACAGGAGCAGCAGGAGAAAAAAGAGGAGCAACAAAAACAAGACGGCTCAAACGGAGATGAGAAAAAAGAGCAACCACAACCCAAGCCCGGTGAGGAACAACCCGACGCCCCCCAACCACAGCCGGACGGCAAGATGACCCCGGAGCAGGTTCGCCAACTGCTCGACAACCTCAAGCAGCAGGAACGATCACTGATTTATCGCCCTGTTCAAAAAGGCAAGGCGGACAAACGGGGCATCATGAAAAACTGGTGAGATGAGCCGGACGCTTGCATTTAGTCTTGTGCTGCTGCTCGCAGCCAACGCGCTTGGCCAGGAGGTCAGTGCGAGCCTCGACCGCTCGGCCACATCGGTCGGTGAGAGTGTCACTCTGTCCATCACTTGCACCAATTTTTCCCCGTCGTCCCAGCCGATGCTACCCTCGATCCCCGGACTGCGTTTTTCCAGCGCAGGCACGTCACGAAAGTTCCAGCTTGGCAACAGCGGCCGCACCTCGTCCTACACATTCAACATACTGGTCACGCCGCTCAAGCCCGGCAACTACACACTCTCCCCAATCCAGGTGCGGCACAAGACGAGCCTGCTCAAGCCCAAGCCGCTCACGCTCCGAGTGCTGCCGGCCGGCCAGCAGCCTAAGAACAACAACGGCCTCTCGAAAAACGCCTACGTCCGGCTGCTGCCCACCAAGACCACCGCCTACGTCGGCGAAGTTATCCCGGTGGAGATCCAGCTTTTCTTTGTCGACGGGGTGAACGTGCAGATGCCGGAACTGACCGCCGACGGCTTCAACGTCGCCGCCTTTCCCAAGCATAAACAAACGCGAATGCAAAAAGGCAACCAAATCTACCAGGTGCTCACCTTTCGCACCGCCGCCACGCCGCTCAAGGCGGGCGAGCTCCAGCTTGGCCCAGTGAAACAAAGCATGGTACTGCGCGTCCGCCAGAGACAAAAACGCCGCAGCCCGTTCAACGACCCGTTCGACGGATTCTTCGACCGCCACCAGCAGGTGCCGGTCAGCCTCGAGGCCAAGGCGCAAACAATCACCGTCAAGCCGCTGCCGGCCTCGGACCGGCCAACCGGCTTCAACGGTGCCGTAGGCCGGTACACGATGCAGGCAAAAGCCTCGCCACTGGAAGTGACCGTCGGCGACCCGGTCACGGTGAGCGTTCAAATCTCCGGTCAGGGCGCCATCGAGTCGCTCAATCTGCCCAAGCTCAATTGGCCTGGTTTCAAGAGCTACGAGCCATCCGTCACCACTAAAAAAGAGAACCCGCTAGGTCTGCTCGGCACGCGCACATTCGAGCAGATCGTGATTCCCGAGAACGACGGTATCACCGAGGTGCCGCGCATCGAGTTCTCCTTTTTCGATCCGGTTACGAGCCGGTACCGCAAGCTGACCAAGGGGCCGTTTTCGTTGAAAGTCAACCCCGGCGATAAGCCGGTTGCGCCATCCGTCGCTGCCGGAACGGCGGGGGAACCCGAAGAGTCGGAAACCCCGCCGCAAACCGACATTCTGCCCATCAAGCACCACCTCGGATCGCTTGCCCAAGCCGCACCGCTCGTTGCCCGGCCCGGCTACTGGCTTTTGCAGTCCATCCCTCTGCTGCTCTGGCTTGGTGCACTAGTGTGGAGGCGTAAAACCAGTGCGTTGGCCAACAACCCGAGGCTGCGTCGCGCGCGGCAGGTGGCCGAACGCACTCGGGCCGGCTTGGCCAAGCTGGATGATTTGGCCAAGCGGGGCGAGGCCGGCGAGTTTCACGCCGAACTTGCTGAGTTGCTCCGCGAACAGATCGGGCTGCGACTCGACATCCCGGCCGAAGGCATCACCGGCGATATCGTCGAGAGTCCCGCCGCACAAAGACAGCTCAGCGAAGACAACCGGGGCAACATCCGGAAATTGTTCACCGCAAGCGATCGGGCCAGCTACGCCGGCTCGCAGACCACCGGGGAATTGAAAACCAATCTCGACCTGCTCAAGGAGGTTTTTTACTCCCTCAAATGAATCCGCACCGCCGATCGTACCACCCCCGAAACTGGCTTGCCCTGACGCTTGGCCTGCTTACCAGCGTGCTGCTGTTTGCTGGGTCGGGCATCGCCAGTGAGGCGCAGTTCGAGGAAGCCAATCGCCTGTACGAAACCGGGGAGTTCGCCGAGGCTGCCGCCCTGTACCGGGCCGCCACCACGAACGGCGTTTCGGCCAGCCTCCTGTTCAATCTTGGGAACGCACACTTCAAGGCCGGCCAACTTGGCCAAGCGATGGCCGCCTACCATCGGTCACTTCGTCTCGAGCCGCGCAACCCCGAAACCACGGCCAACCTTCGCTTCGCCCGCGAGAAGGCCAGCGCTCAACCACCGCCGCTCACCGTACGCCAGCGCTGGCTGCGACGGCTCTCGCTCGGCGAATGGACCGCCCTCGCATCCATGGCGGCCACCCTGCTGCTGCTGTTGTTGACAACGAGACAGCTGAAGCCGCGCTCGTTCGAAGGCAAACCACTTTGGATCCAGCTCCCCACAGCGGTCGCGCTGGCAACAGCGTTCCTGCTGGCGATGGCGGCATCAGACTTTTTTTCCGACCACCGCGCCTTTGTCCGCACAGAGAAGGCGGTCGTTCGCAACGGGCCGCTGGAAGAATCGCCGGAATCATTCAAAACCACCGACGGGACGGAACTGCTCGTACACGACCGCAAGGGAGACTTCCTTGAGATCGAAACCGGTATCGGCCAAAAAGGCTGGATTCACTCCGGCGATGTCGAGCCGCTATTGCCGTAGCGAGGAGTCCTGTCAACGGGCACAACATGCCTCGCCCTGCCTGGCTTCCGATCGCCTGTTCCACGGCATACGGGCAAGCAGCAGCCCCATCCCGCAGGTGTCCGTTATGCCGGCAAACACCAGACCCGCCCCTACGAACGCCACCAATCCGAACCAACCTTCGTTCACCGAAAAACCAAGAAGCGCTCCGAGCAACACCAGCGCTCCGGCAGCGATCCTGACCTGCCGCTCCAGTGACATAACCTTGGCATCACGCTCCACGGGAAGACCGTCAGTGAGCCATCGATTTAGCCCCCCTTGGATGATCAATGACTCCCGTTCAGTCTGTGACGCCAGCAACTCCGCAGCCTTGCAGGCTCGCTTGCCCGACTGGCACAGGATGAGCACGCTCCTCTGCCCTGACTCGGACACGCCTGTTCCCGCATTCAACTGATCCAACGGTATGTTCACCGACCCCGGAACGTGTGCGGCGGCGTACTCTACTTGTGTGCGGACGTCGATGAACTGGCACTGGCCACCCTTAAGCAACTCGGCAGCCGCGCCCGGCGTGATGGTGTTTGTTGTTGTCGTGTTCATAATGTTGTTCAACCAAATCGATCCTGAATACATTCCATGATACTTTGCAAATGCGGTTCCACAATCGTGTAGTACGCCTTGCGTCCTTCTTTTTCAGCTTCCAGAAAACCGCAATGCTTCATGAGGCGCAGATGCTCGGAAGCCATGTGACTGGGTATCTCGCAGACGTTGGCCAGCTCACCGACCGTGTAACGACCGTTGAGCAACATCTCAACAATCCGAAGCCGGTGTGGATGTGCCAAGACACGGAGACACTCAGCCGCCTGAGTTAACTGATTCATCCCAATCAATTTTTGTCGCAACGTCGGCATAAAGTTATAAATATCCCGATGTTCCGATCTGTCAATACTTTTTTAACTTTTTCCTGCGATCCTTCGATATTTGTTTCCGTTCGTCATCTTGTCTCTTAGCGTACGGGGCATGGCGGCAGATGACTCGATTGTTCTCCGGCTGGAGGGGGTGCATAAGCAGTACGAAAGTGCGGATCGCGAGCCTGTGCCGGTGCTCAAAGGCATCTCGCTCACCGTCCGGTGCGGCGACTCCGTCGCAATCGTCGGCCCATCCGGCTCCGGCAAAAGCACACTGCTCAACATCCTCGGCTCACTCGACTCCCCCACCCGCGGCAGCATCCAGTTGGACGGCGAGGAACTCGCGCACCTCTCCGAGCCGGAGCTCGCCACCATTCGCAACCAAAAAATCGGCTTCATTTTTCAATCACACCATTTGTTGCCGCAATGTTCCGTTCTCGAAAATGTCCTCGTGCCCGCGTTGGCCGCCACCGGCCGCACCACCGCCGATTCCGCCGAACGCGCCAAGCAACTCCTCGAGCGCGTCGGCCTTAGCCATCGCCTCACCCATCGGCCCGCTCAACTTTCCGGCGGCGAATGCCAGCGCGTCGCCGTCGTACGAGCGCTGATCAATAGGCCCAGCCTCATCCTCGCTGACGAGCCGACCGGAGCGCTCGACCACTCCACCGCCAAGTCGCTGGGCGACCTGTTGGTGGAATTGAATCGCGACGACCAAGTGACGCTGATCGTCGTCACGCACTCCGCCGACCTCGCCGCCAAAATGAGCACCACCCGCCAACTCCTCGACGGCCAGTTCGCCTCCAACACAACTTAAACCGATGTCGACCTGGTCACTGGTTCTGAAGTCATTCCGGTTTTACGCGCGGAGCCATGTCGGCACTCTGCTGGGCGTCGCCGTCGGGACGATGGTTTTGGTGGGTGCACTGCTGGTCGGCGAGTCGGTCCGTGGCAGTTTGCGCGATATGGTCAAAGCCCGCCTGGGCCAGGTCGAACTCGCCCTCCCCTCCGGCGACCGGCTTTTCCGCGCCGAACTGTCCGACCAGTTCCGTGCCGATCTCGGCACCGGCACGGCAGCCCTGCTCCAGCTTCCCGGTGTGGCCAAGCGGCCTTCCGGTGAAAAGCGCGCCAACAACGTCGTCGTCATGGGCGTCAACGAGGCGTTTTGGAAACTGGCTCTGGAACAGCCTGAGTTTGCTAAAATCCCCGAAGACTCGATCGTCCTCAACGAGCGCTTGGCCAATCAACTCGATGTCAGGAAAGGTAACAGGGTCAACCTGCGCGTGCACAACCCCTCGCAGCTTTCACGCGACGCACCGATGGCGCCGATCGAAGACTCCACCGCATCGCTTGCTCAACTCGAAGTGCTGGCGATTATCAACGATGCGGAGTTCGGCCGATTCAGCCTGCAGGCCTCGCAGGTACCGCCCTACAATGCGTTTGTCTCGCTTGGCCAATTGCAGGACGCTATCGATAAACCGGCCATGGCCAACCTCATACTCGTCGGCCAGGCGGAAGATCCGGCTAAGAATCCGACACTGGACCAAGCGCAAGCCGTCTTAGCCAAGCACTGGCAACTCGCCGACGCCCAGGCGCAATTGATCCAACTCCCCGACGGTAAAGGTATTGAACTCCGTTCCCCACGCGTCTTTCTTGATCCGCCCCTCGCCAAGGCAGCCCTCACCGTCGATACCAACGTCACCGAGGTGCTCACTTACTTCGTGAACAAAATCCAACTCGGCGACAAATCAACGCCTTACTCCATGGCGACTGCGCTAGCCGACTTCGATCCAGACGCCGTCTGGCTCAACCAATGGACAGCAGACGATCTCCAGGCAAAGGTCGGTGACGAGGTCGAGCTGTCTTACTACACCGTCGGCACCATGCGCCAACTCGAGGAGCGCACGGCCAAGTTCACCGTCGGCGGCATCATCGCAATGGACGATCCGCGCGCCGACCGGACGCTGATGCCGGAGTTCCCCGGCATGACCGACTCCGCAAACTGCGCCGACTGGGACACCGGTTTCCCGATGGATCTCGACGCCATCCGCGACAAAGACGAGGATTACTGGGACACCTACAAAGGCACGCCGAAGGCCTACATCAGTCTGGCCACCGGCAAGGAGATTTGGAGCAACCGCTTCGGCAATCTCACCGCCGTGCGGTATCCGCAAAACGGCCGGGCCGCGCTCGACAAACTTGGCCAAGCGCTGCTCGACAAACTGAGCCCAACGGACACAGGCCTCATTTTTCAAGCCGCACGCGCGCAAGCCTCGATCTCCGTAGACAATGCCATGGACTTTGGCCAACTGTTCATGAGCTTCAGCTTCTTTCTCATCGCGGCCGCCGTGATGCTCATTTCACTGCTCTTCCAGTTCACGATGGAAAAACGCACGCGTGAAACCGGCACCCTGCTGGCCGTCGGCATCCCGGCCAGGCGAGTCCGGCGCATGCTTTTACTCGAGGGTGGACTGATCGCGATCGCCGGTTGCATCGTCGGCGCCGGCGGCGGATCGCTCTTTGCCAGGGCCATGCTCAATGCACTGTCGACGAATTGGAAAGACGCCGTCGCCTCCGCCACGCTGACCTATCACAGCACGGGCACCGCTTGGGCTACCGGCGCATCAATGGGATTTTTGGTCGCGCTTGGCACCATCTTCTGGGCGTTGCGGAAGTTAAAAAAACAAACCGCCCGCGAACTCCTCGCAGGCGAGTCACAGGAGATTCCGGGCACCACAAAATCAGCCAAGCGCACCACTATCATCGCGGTTGTTTTATTTCTCGGCGCGCTTGCCTCCGTTGGTGCAGCAACCGCAAGCGGTTCGCAGATGTCCCCCCATTCCTTCTTTACCGCAAGCGCGTTGCTGCTGCTCTCCGGCTTGGCCTTTACCTCCGCGCGACTGACCGGATTGGCCAAGGTTCGAAAAGTGCCAGATAGAGCCACTTTTGTTGCCAAAAAAACAACTGCTGGAATATGTGGTATACTAATTGGTGGATTAGGTGTTCACCGCTTTATCCTTGGAGACATTAAAGGCGGTATCCTTCGCCTAATCATCTCAGTGGTGACTTGCGGACTTGGTAGCATCATCGGTTTTATTGAAGGCATTATTTATCTCACAAGGAGCGATGATGATTTTTATGAAATAAATGGCAGAGCGCTTGGCCAGGCAGATGGACTGTCTCTTTCCGGCCTTGGCCAACGGAACGCCGCGCGTCGTCGCCGACGCAGCATGGCCACAGTCGGCATGTTGGCTTGCGGCAGTTTCATGATCGCCTCCATTGGCGTATTTCAGAAAGATGCAACCATCGACGCAAACCTACCCACCTCCGGTACAGGCGGCTTTGAGTTAATGGGCGAAGCCAGTATCGCTGTCGTTCACGACATGAACAACGCCGCAAACCGAGAGGATTTCTACAGCCTCGATGAAGAGATCATCAAAAACGTGAACTTCGTTCCGTTTCGTCTTCGAGATGGCGATCAGGCCAACTGCCTCAACCTCAATCTCGCCCAGGAACCACGCCTGCTCGGGGTTCGTCCCGAAATGTTGGCCGGGAAATTTTCCTTCACAAGCACGCTCAAAGACCTGGAAACCGGCGATAACCCCTGGGCAATTCTCGAGACGGCCCGTCAGGCACTCAACCTTCCCGACGACATCGTGCCGGTAATCGCGGATCAAAGCGTGATGATGTGGGCGCTCAGTGGCGGCGATCCGATGAAGAGCAAAAAGCTCGGCAACACGCTCGATTACATCGACGAACACGGAAACGCGTTCAAAGTGAAATTCGTCGGTCAACTGGCCGACAGCATCCTGCAGGGCAACCTCATTATCCCGGAATCCGACTTCATCAAAAGGTTCCCAAGCGAAAGCGGCTACCGGCTCTTTTTGATCGATAGTCCCGAGGCGAAAACAAAAGAGATCAGCGACGAACTGAACAATGCGATGGAGGATCACGGCTTCGAATGGGTGCGCACCACACAACGCCTCGGCGAGCTCAACGCCGTGCAAAACACTTATTTGAAAACCTTTCAAGTGCTCGGTGGACTCGGCCTGTTGCTCGGTAGCCTGGGTCTGGGCGTGGTCGTGATGCGCAACGTGCAGGAACGCAAAAGCGAACTCGCCCTACTCCGTGCGATTGGCTTCGAGAAAAACTCGATCGAGCGTTTCGTGCTGGTCGAATATCTCAGCCTGTTAATCAGCGGGTTGCTGATCGGCACGATCGCGGCCGGCTTGGCGGTGCTGCCGACGATACTTTCCCCAACCGCCGATGTGCCCTACGCTCTGCTCGGCCTGACGCTTGGCGGCGTCCTGCTGCTCGCTGGCATGTGGACTTGGCTTGCGACCAACCTCTCGCTGCGCGGCAACCTGCTGGAAGGCTTTCGGGGGTATTGATTGAATGAACAACCGAACAGCCAACAGCGTCACCACAACGAACATGATCAGAATCAAGCAAACGACTTCGGCATTGGTAATCGGACTCACGGCTCTCACCACTCACGCAGCGGAGCCGCTGTACCAAACCAATTTTGAAAAAAGCGGGATTGGCGAAGTGCCGGACGATTTCCTCGTGCTCGACGGCGACTTCGCGGTGAAACAGGAAGGTGGCAACAAATATCTTGAGTTGCCCGGAGCGCCGCTGGATTCGTTCGGCTTCATGTTTGGCCCGTCGGCACGGCACGGCAACGAGATCAGTGCGCGAATGTTCGGCACGAAAAAAGGCCGCCGCTTCCCGGTGTTCGGCGTCGCGCTAAACGGCGTCAACGGCTACCGACTGCAAGTCGCCCCGGCCAAGCGCGTGATCGAATTGCTCAAAGCCGGTACCGTCGTGGCCAAGGCGCCATTCCGCTGGGACGGCGGCGAGTGGCTGCGACTCGCGCTGCGAGTCGAGCAAACCGGCGACGCCGAGTGGACGGTCAGCGGCAAAGTGTGGCAGGACGGCAAGTCAACTCCGACCAAGCCGACCGTCACTCTCAAGGAAGCCAAGGAGCCGCGCAATGGAAAGCCTTCCATTTGGGGAAGCCCCTACTCCGGCACCTCGATTCGCTATGACGACATCGTCGTCAACAAAATAGCCGAGCGCTAGCGGCCAAGCGTTGAATTAGCGCGCCCCTCAAGAACCTTAGAGGTGGGCCTGTAATTTGCGATGAATTCTTCGCGGTAGTCGTCAAAGGTGCCCTTGGCCAATTGGCAACGGATGTCGCGCATGACTTCTAGAAAAAAATGCGAGTTGTGCACACTGAGCATTCGCAGTCCGAGGATTTCGCCGGCTTTGAGCAAGTGCCGCAGATAGGCGCGGGTGTGGTGCGTGCAGGCAAAGCACTCGCAGCCCTCCTCGATCGGCCCGAAGTCCTCTTTCTGGTGGCTGGCTCGGAGGTTGATCGCGCCGCGCGTCGTGTACGCGGTACCGTTGCGGGCGACCCGGGTCGGCAGCACGCAGTCGAACATGTCCACGCCGCGGGCGACGAGTTCGATCAATTGCGCCGGGGTGCCTAGCCCCATCGCGTAACGCGCCTTGTCTACCGGCAAATGCGGCTCGGTAATCTCGACCGCATGCATCATCTCCGGCTCCGGCTCGCCAACGCTGACACCGCCGATGGCGTAGCCGTCGAAGTCCATCGCCACCAGTTCCTCCGCACAACGGCGCCGCAACTCGGGATTGTTCGCGCCCTGCACAATACCAAAGTAGAACTGTCCCTCTGCGCGAGGTTGTTCGGCACAGATGGCGGCCCAGTCGAGCGTGCGCTTGACGGCGGACTGCAGATCGTTTTCGGACGCCCCGTGCGGCGGACACTCGTCGAAGAGCATCGCGATGTCGGAGCCAAGCTCGCGCTGAATAGCCATCGATTCCCTCGGTCCAAGGAAGAGTGTCTCGCCGCTGAGGTGCGAGCGAAACTCGACGCCATCATCGCGCACCTTGCGAATCTTGGCCAAGCTGTAAACCTGAAACCCACCGCTATCGGTAAGGATCGGCTTGTCCCAGTTCATAAACCGGTGCAAGCCACCGGCCTTACGAATGATGCCCATCCCCGGCCGGAGAAACAGGTGGTACGTGTTACCGAGCAGAATCTGCGTGCCGATCTCGTTGAGCTCGCGCAGGTCGAGCGCCTTGACGCTGGCCTGCGTGCCGACCGGCATAAACACCGGCGTGTCGATCACGCCACGTGCTGTGGATAACCTGCCGAGACGCGCCTTGCTGCGCGGGCTGGTTTTGAGCAACTCGTACATTCGGGGGATGACAGAAAACAGCGCTTGGCCAAGCGGCGACCTACCACGCACCTTCAGCGAGAAGCGCGACGGTTTTTTTGGCCAAGTCATTGGCCAGGAGCGGCAGCGCCTGCCGCTCGGCGCTGGCCAGATCACCGCCCAGACGGACGGTGGTGCGACCGCTCAACTCGCGGTCGAGCAGCACCCTGCCGGTGGCGCGGTCGGCGGCGCGAATGCGGGTGATGAGTTCTACCTCAAAATCGCGCACGCTGAGAATGTCCCGTGGCTGAAAACTCACGGGGGATCGCCGGTAAGCGTCAATGCTGCCGGTGAGCAGCACATCCCCGTCGCCGCCGGTGGCCAACTCGAAAGTGCCGTCCCGCTGCAACTCGCGGCGGATGGATGCGTTGACCGACTCAGTGAGGCCGGGCTGCGGCGTGGCGTTTTGGAACAAGCCCACCTCGACCGATTGGCCGGCGGGAATCGCGGGGTTCACCGGGCCGATCCGGTAGCTAGCGCAACCGGCGGTCATCACGGCGGCCACCAAAAACAAGATAACGCGACTGGCAGTCAGGTGGATCATTGCGGTTGTGCTTCAGGAGCTTTTTCCGCGTCGAACCGCGGCTTCAGGTCAGCGATCTTTTGCAGTGCGATCTCGGCATACTCGGTGCCAGGGGCAAGATCCTTCACCTCGTTGTAGTAAACGTTCGCGCCAGCCCATTCCCCTCTCTTCTCGTAATAGCGTGCGACCTTCAGGTTGCCCCGCGCCTGCTCGACTTTCATGACACGTATCTGCTCCTTCGCCTGCGGCACCTGGGCGTTCTTCGGGTAGAGGGCGATGAAGTCAGAGTATGAGTCGATCGATCTGAGCGTCACGCCCTGGTCGTATTCAGCATCGAGCGACTGCTGTTGATAGGCGGCGGCGGCGGCGAACAATCCTTCGGACGCGACGTCCGGTCGGTCGTGGTACTTATCCGCCACCTTCTCGTAAGCATCGACAGCCAGTCGATAATTCTTGTGCCGTTCGTTCTGGGAGATTTGGAATCCTCGCGCCTTGTTGACCCATGCCTGGCCAACGTTCATCTGCGCCTTGGGCGCCACTGAACTGAACGGGCCACTGCTGACGATGTCCTGAAACATTCCGGCAGTCTTGCGCATCGACTTGTAAACCGGGATGTATCTCCACAGCTTGAAGCGCTGGCCGTTTAGGTACCGCGTAGCGATGGCAATCTGACGAGTCTGCACATCCTCAAAATTGGCATTGTGGGGGTAGAGCCTTAGCAAATCCTGATAGGCCTCAAACGCCTTCTGGTCGTCACCCCGTTGCTCGTAACTTTGGGCCAGTATTAACTGGGCCTCGGGTGCGTGGTCGGACAACGGCCAGGCGGCCACAGTACGCCGGGCTGCCTTGAAGGCCGTCTTCCAGTCCTCCTCCGCTAACGCTTTCTTCGCCACGCCCAGCTGATCTTTGGCATTGCCGCGACGCCAACTTCCAACGCCGCCGATACTCTCGTACGACCAGCCTTCCCCACGCCGAAAAATGATCGGTGCGGGGGAGTAGTTTGGCCACGAAAGAAACACCATGGCGGCCAATAGCAAGAGACACATCCTACGCTGCATGGGCGGAATCTACGGCAACTGCACCGACTGCTCCAGCCTGTTTTTTCTTTCGCCAGCGCCCGGCCAAGGCCACCCTCGGCGTGGACGCGGATGACCGACTCACTCATCATCACAGACTGCCCGGAGGCGCTGGACGGCTTTGCTGCCACCAACAGCCAAGCGGGCTGGATAGCCGGCGATCTCCCAAAACTCCCAGCCAACACCCGCCGCGCCTGGCAGACCGTCGGCGGACTTGGGCAAGCAGACATCGTAACCCGCCCCGCCCCATCGCCGTGGCGGCAAATCATGGCAATCAGCCACTCGGCCATCTCGCAGGTGGACGGGCTGCGCAATCTGCTCCAAGCCGGTGCCGCGCCGTCCGCGCCGTTTGCCTGCCTCGCCATGACTGGCGACAACTTCCACGGCAACCGGGGTCGCCCGTGGCGCGCGCTCGAGGGAAACCTGCACCTGACGGCGCTCTTTTCGCCCAACCGCCCCACGCTCGAGCTCGGGCTTGGCCTGAGCATGCTGCCAACCCTCGCTGTGGTCGATGCGCTTGGCCGGTTCGATGCCCTTGGACAAACGCCGCGCATCAAGTGGGTCAACGACGTGCTGCTCGACAACCGCAAGGTGTCCGGCGTGATCACCTCGACTCTGGCCAAGGGCGAATGCATCGAGTACGCCGTGCTGGGCATCGGCGTCAACCTCGCCGCCACGCCGGAGCTGCCAAGCGGCAAGTTTGTGCAACCGCCCGGCAGTCTGCGCGAACTTGCGCCAGACATCCTCATCACCCTCCCCGCGATGCTATCCGCGCTGCTTGAGAGCCTGGCCAAGCGGCACGATCAGTTGCTTGAGCACGGGCCAGGAGCGTTGCACGACGATTACGTGCGCCACAGCTGCATCATTGGGCGTGACGTGGAAATCTGGGAGGAAACCAACGGCGAACAGGAAGACGCCAAACGGCTCGCTACCGGCAGAGTCGCGGACATCCAGCCCGACCTCTCGCTGAGACTCGACGGCGTCGCCGAACCGGTGCGCCGCGGCCGCCTGATTTTCGCCGACTGAGCGTTTTGTCTTTGGCCCGTGGCCTCTCGTCCGTATCTTCGCGCGCATGCGCACTGTCAAAGTGCCCCTCGGGGATCGCAGTTACTCCATCAAAATCGGCGACAGCCTGCTGCCTAAGCTGGGCGGCGAGTGTCGACGACTCAAGCTGGGGAGCCGCTGCGCGGTGGTGACCGACCGCACCGTGGGCCCGCTCTATGCCAAGGCAGCGCTGACTTCACTGCGGCAGGCTGGCTTCGCGCCAGCGGAGATTCGCGTGCCGGCTGGCGAGACGGCCAAGAGTCTGCGCACCATCCAAGCCTGTTACGACCAGCTGGCCCGGCACCGGATCGAACGCAGCTCATTCATCGTGGCGCTGGGCGGCGGCGTGGTGGGCGACATGGGCGGTTTTCTCGCGTCAAGCTACCTGCGTGGCATCGGCTTCTTGCAGGTGCCGACAACACTGCTGGCACAGGTGGACAGCTCGGTCGGAGGCAAGGTTGGCGTGAACCTGAAGGCCGGCAAAAATCTGGTCGGAGCGTTTTACCAGCCGCGCCTCGTGCTGTGCGACCTCGACACGCTCAAGACGCTACCCAAACGCGAACTGCGCGCCGGGCTCGCCGAGGTGATCAAGTACGGGATCATTGACGACGCGGCACTGTTCCGCCGGCTGGAGCGCACGCTGCCAGAGTTGGTGCGACTCGACCTCAAGGGACTGGCGCACGTCGTCGCCCGCAGTTGCCAGATCAAGGCCAAGGTCGTCGAGCAAGACGAGCGCGAAGACGGCCTGCGCGCCATCTTGAACTACGGCCACACCATCGGCCACGCACTCGAGGCAATCTCGCGTTACGGAAAATACTTGCACGGCGAAGCAATCTCGATCGGCCAGATGGCAGCGGCGAAAATCTCGCGGGACATACTCGACCTTGACCAGACGGAAGTCGACCGCATCGAGGCTCTATTTACGAAAGCAGGCCTGCCGACCACGGTGCGCTTGGCCAAGCCGCAACTGGCCAAGGTATTCACTGCGATGAAGCTCGACAAAAAAGTCAGCGACGGCGAGGTCAAGTTCGTGCTGGCCAGAAAAATCGGCCAAGTGGAGTTCGGAATTGACGTGCCGAAAGCAATCATCAAAACCGCGTTGAAATAATGTCCGCCATCAGTGAAACGATCGTTCGTGAGTTCCTCGAGGGCAACGGCTTTCTAGTGCAGCAGGGGCGCAAGTTTGTTGCGCCGTCTCGCCGGCACGACTCGCACATCGATTTTTTTGCCACCCACCCGGCTGCGATCGAGTCGAAAACCGCACTGCCGTTCGAGTTGAAGCCGAGCGACTTGAGGCACGTTCGCCGCGCTGTGTTCGCCGTGAAAGGTTGGCACACGGAAACATTCAGCCCAGCAGTAATGGCCAACTCGCCGGAGATTTTTCGCTTCGCACAACCGACAGCCACAAAGGCAGCAGAGGGTGTGTTCGGTACCGACGCTGCCTTTCAAAAAATACTCGTCGTGCCGTCGCTGCCGTTCTCGAAAAAACTGAGGCGAGAAAGCATTGAGATGCTTCGCAGCAAGGGAGTCGACGGGGTGATTGAGTTTCCGGCGATCCTCTCCGCCCTGATCGATGGGGTGGAGAAAAACCGAAACTATCAGCGCTCAGATGTGCTGCAGTTGATCCGCGTGCTCAAGGCGCACGGGATGCTGCGGGAGCGACAGATGGAATTGTTCCGCACGTCGAAACCGCGCGTCGCCCGCAAGCCAAAGCCGTAAGCGCGGGCGTCAGTGGGTCGGCCAAGTCGTCGCCAATGCCCTTGACTCGCACCAGCGCTGAGCGGTTCGCCTGCAGCACCTTGGCGGCGGCGCCGAAGCACTCGAGCAACTGCCGCACGCGAACCGGCCCGATCCCCTCGAGCAGATTCAAAACCACCAATGCCTCACGCGTGTCCACGGGCGGACGTTAGCGAGGGAGGATTACTGACGCCA
>Ga0163108_10000913_pt1 | contig 21650 bp, 16 predicted proteins | sample Fk1155metaG_FD_109644 | JGI IMG/M metagenome (GOLD analysis project Ga0163108, IMG submission 109644) | Marine microbial communities from the Central Pacific Ocean - Fk160115 155m metaG | ecosystem: Environmental > Aquatic > Marine > Oceanic > Photic zone | place: The Central Pacific Ocean...
AGGCGACAAAGAAAGCGTGAATATTGAATGCCCCCGCTGCGCGGCGATCACTGTAATCTCCTCAAAAGATTTCGATCAAATGAAAGACGAAGTTTAATTTTCGTTGGTCTGTGGAATACGAATATCTTCAACTAACTTTTGAACCTCCGCAGGAGGATCCTTTGCCATTTTGGATACTATAAAAGCCACAGCAAAATTCACTATGGCTCCAACGGCACCGAAAGCATTTGGTGTAATGCCAAAGAACCAGTTTTCCTCCATACCTCCCATATAGGATGTACCGGGAATAAACATGATTCCTTTGTGCTGGAACACATAAAGTAAAGTCACACCAAGGCCGGCAATCATTCCCGCAATGGCGCCCTCACGGTTCATTTTCTTCACAAAAATTCCCATCATCAGGACAGGAAATATTGATGAAGCCGCCAAACCAAAAGCAATGGCCACAGTCCCTGCAGCAAAGTCAGGAGGATTAATACCAAAATATCCAGCAAGTAATATTGCTCCGACCATGGAGATCCGGCTCGCATTCAGCTCCTGTTTTTCAGTAATTTCCGGGCGAAAGATCCCTTTAAGCAGATCATGGGAGATGGATGATGAAATCGCAAGTAACAGTCCAGCAGCTGTAGAGAGTGCCGCAGCCAATCCTCCAGCAACGACAAGAGCAACAACCCATCCTGGCAACTTTGCAATTTCAGGATTTGCCAAGACTATAATATCCTTATCGACCTTGGTCATCTCATTGCCTTTCCAGCCGTACTCAGAAGCGACAGAAGTAAATGATTTATTAGCATCATCGTTATAATACTGGATCCGCCCGTCACCATTCTTATCCTCATGCTTGAGGAGCCCGGTCTTCTCCCAGTTCTTAAACCATTCGGGACGTTTCTCATATTCAATATTCCCGGAAACTTCCCCAACCTTATCCACCTGAATAGTCTTAGTGAAATTCAATCGAGCCATAGCAGCGACTGCCGGAGCCGTAGTGTAAAGAATAGCTATAAAAACCAAGGCCCAGCCCGCTGACAGACGAGCGTCACTGACCTTCTTCACCGTAAAGAACCTAATAATAACATGAGGAAGACCCGCAGTGCCAATCATGAGGGAAAGGGTATAAGCAAACATGTTTAATTTACTTCCCATTACACTGTTAGTGTATTGACCAAAACCAAGATCAGTAATCACTGTGTCCAATTTCTGCAACAACGGAGTGCCATCTGATACGTTACCAATGAAGCCAAGTTGAGGGATCGGATTGCCAGTCAGTTCCAGCGAAATGAAAATAGCGGGGACCGTATATGCAAAGATAAGTACAACGTACTGAGCTATCTGCGTATACGTTATACCCTTCATCCCGCCAAGAACCGCATAGAAGAACACGATCCCCATTCCAATAAATAATCCAGTATTGTAATCCGTTTCAAGGAACCTTGAAAACGCAACTCCAACACCCTTCATCTGGCCTATAACATAGGTGACCGAGACAACTATAAGACAAAGAACAGCTACTAATCTCGCTGTTTTTGAATAAAAACGCTCCCCGATAAATTCAGGTACGGTAAATTTTCCATACTTGCGTAGATACGGGGCCACTAAGAAGGCCAGCAACACATAACCTCCTGTCCACCCCATAAGAAAAACTGATCCTCCGTAACCAGAAAAAGCAATGAGCCCTGCCATTGAAATGAAGGATGCGGCACTCATCCAGTCAGCGGCCGTGGCCATACCGTTGGCTATTGGACTGATATTCCCACCAGCAACATAAAATTCCTTAGTTGACTTGGCCTTGCTCCAGATGGCAATGCCTATGTAAACAGCAAAGGTAAAACCAACGATAAGATAGGTCCAATATTTGACGTCCATTATGACTGCTCCTCTCCATTGGCTTGAACTTCTTCCCTAACCTGCCCAGTGCCAGCAAACTCACGATCGAGCCGATTCATCAAACGAACATAAACAAAGATAAGAACCACAAACACATAAATGGAACCTTGCTGAGCCATCCAAAATCCGAACTGCGCTCCTCCAATTGAAATCTTATTCATTTGTTCAACAAAAAGAATTCCACAACCATAAGAAACAACAAACCACACTACTAATAATTTTAAGACACAAGTGATATTTTTTTTCCAATATTCCTGCCTTGTCATCCCTGAACCTGAAGGAATCGAGGGATTTTCAGGTTCACTTTTTTGATCATTCATGGGGCTATATCTAAAAATATTTAAATAATTGTTAAATTACTTGGGGTAAAAAGCACTTAATCTTAACTTATTATTAATTCCAATACGTTGCTGTGTAAATCATTAACACGTAAACATTAGGAGAATAAAAATAGATTACTTCAAAGATGCCTGGAACAGAAACTAATACGATGATCACAGATGATTTTACCCAACCGGGAACAAGACCCCCTTTCGGAGAAGAATGCCTTATCTTAATACCAAATAAAATCAGTAAATCCGACCTCTTGGCACTGACCTCCGACATTACCGCTACTCAATCAAAACTGATCCTGCTACTTGATTCATCGCATCCAAGAAATGACGAACTGGGAATAGATTCAATCGATCCTCATTTCTACGGGCTGACCGAGGCCATTACTTCATTCGATTTCAGCTCCGGATCCGATGATGAGTTAAGATCCATTATTGAACCTTTCAAAAACAACGGCAATACGCTCATTTATATTCCAGCTAAGGCCTCAGTTAAGAAAGGAGCCAATTTTCATTTCCCCTCCAATAATCTCAAAAAAATACTAAACCTCGGCATTCCCAGTATTCCCCTCTTCATAGAAAGAATACCAGAGACCACGCTATCCATTGATAAGGAACAAGGCACAATCCATTCCTATGGTGAAATCCTAAGAGGAGCCGACCTGACAATTCCAAGCTTTCAGGAATCACTCCTCGAAGCCGGAGAAAAAGCCTTCAGTAGTCACAGTATATTTAATGATTCTCTACCCTATTCGATCATCAAGGGCCTTAAAAATTATGGATCAAAGACCACTATCTTTGATGGAAATGACGGCACTGAACTGGTATTCACTAAAGTCTTCGCTGCTGCTGCCGCACTGAGCCGTGTAATCAAAAAAGAAACCCAGAAAAAGCGTGTCGGCATTGTACTGACACCAGGGAGGGGAGGACTGATTGCAAATCTGGCAGTTCTACTATCGGATAAAATTCCAGTCAATCTAAACTTCACTGCAGGATCCGATGCCATCACGTCCTCTATGGAACAGGCGGACCTGGACAAAATTATAACGGCAGGAGCATTCGTTGAAAAGTATCCAGGGTTCCCTTGGCCCGACGACAATAAAATCCTGTTCATTGAAAAAATTCTGCCTCCATTAAAGAAAAAGAAGAAAATCACTTTATGGTTCATCGCTTTGAAATTTTTCTCTCCGAAAAGACTAGCTTCAATGCTGGGCATAGCGAAAGAGGGCGGTGACAAGGAGGCTGTTCTTCTCTTTACCAGCGGCAGTTCGGGAAACCCTAAGGGGGTAGTCCTCACCCATCGCAACATTCTTGCCAATGTTTCACAGTTCGGCAGCAGACTCGATCTCAGTGACGAAGATAAGGTCCTAGGATGCTTGCCGCTCTTCCACAGCTTCGGATCAACCGTCACGCTATGGTACCCCATGCTTGAGGGAGTTGATCTCGTCACTTACCCGAGCCCCTTAGATCCCCCCAAACTCGCTAATCTTATTCAGAAGCACAAGGTGACTCTCCTCTTGGCAACTCCAACATTTCTAAGAGGTTACATGCGAAGAGTGGATCCAGAACAACTCGAAACCATTAAGTATGTAGTGACCGGCGCTGAAAAACTACCTCAAAAGCTTGCAGAAGCCTTTTCAGAAAAGTTCGGAAAGAAAGTAATGGAAGGGTACGGACTAACTGAAACTTCACCCGTTTCAAACGTAAACATTCCAAATGTCGATACTCAAAGTAATGAGCAACTGATTCCTAGCGAACGGCTCGGGTCAGTTGGTCAGTTTTTACCCGGTGTCGCAATAAGAATCACTGACACTAATGACGATACACCGGTGCCGATAGATCAGAGTGGAATGATTTGGCTGAAAGGATCAAACATCTTCAAAGAATACCTTCACCTCCAAGATCAAACCAACGAAGTCATTAAGGATAAATGGTTCAGGACTGGAGACATTGGCAGGGTCGATGAAGATGGGTTCCTCTTCATAGAAGGAAGACTATCAAGATTCTCGAAGATTGGCGGTGAAATGGTTCCTCATGAGACGATAGAGGCGCATGTGAACAAGGCCCTAGGTTATGACTCTGAGGCCGAAAAGAAAGTCGCCATCGTAGGAGTCCCCGACGAAGCCAAAGGTGAGGCTCTGGTAATGCTCTGTTCAGTTGAGATGGATAATGATTCGATAAAAGCACTCCGACAGAAACTCTTAGATTCGGGAGTAGCTGCCCTTTGGATTCCAAAGAAAATAGTTAAAGTCGAGGGAATACCTTCACTAGCTTCTGGGAAACTCGACATTAAGGGTTGCGAGGAACTGGCAAAGGCCCAGCAATAGTCTCAGGCACCCCTCTCATCGTGGACCCACTCCTTAAGCGGTTAATTAATTCTGGACCGGTCCCGTTCAGGGACTACATGAACAGTGCCCTCTATGATCAGCATAGCGGCTACTATAGTAGTAATATCCGAGAAGTGGGTAGGACTGGTGACTTCTCAACCTCAACTACACTGAATAATTCATTGGCAAATGCCATAGCTAACTGGATTCAAAGGATATGGAATCAAGACAAAGACCTTCCCCGCTCAATCATCGAAATCGGTGCAGGCAACGGATCCCTAGCTAAGCAAATAATAAAACGGATCGGTTTCTGGTCACGATTGAGACTTGATTATCATATCGTTGAAACATCAGAACCACTACTTAAATTACAAGTTCAACGGCTTGGAAAAAGAAAACCATTCCAATGGCACAAAGATCCTCGATCTGCTCTAGAGTCCTGCTCAGGCAAAGCATTAATAATATCCAATGAACTAATAGATGCATTCCCTGTAGAATTAATTCAATGGGAACAACAAAAAGAAAAGTGGCGAAAAGTGATGGTTCATTCAGATAATCAGGGATGGACTACCAGTCTCGGCAATGATTACGCAATTTCAAAAAAGTCCTCACTGCTAGAATCACATAATTTTAAAGATGGACAACGCGTCGAAAGACACGACGACTTCGTTAGATGGCTCCACTCCTGGATAGGATTCTGGGAACAGGGACACATGCTCAGCATTGATTACGGCGACGAATTCCCGGCCCTTTATGAAAGACGCCCCAACGGAACTGTCCGGGCATACTTCGCACAAAATCGTTTCGAGCAAATGAATGAAATCCTTGTAAGACCCGGGCATCAGGACATTACCTCGGACATCGACTTCACAGACATCAGAAAGCGCATGCTTACAGATGGGTTAAAGGAAATCAAATATCAGACCCAAGCCGAATTTATTACAGATCATGGCATCAAAGCATCGACTGGGGATCCATCAACCAATCCACACGGAGCAGGAGAGGCCTTCAAGGTTCTTTGGCACCGTAAAGCCTGAATTATCCAATAAAATTCACTTCCCCAGCAGACAAGGTCTTGACATCTTGGCCAGCAAAGAAGATCTCTGAGATAATGAAATTTGCACTATGTAATGAAACCTATGTCGGTTGGGATTTCGATGCTACTTGTGAGCACATTGCCAGTACCGGTTATGATGGAGTTGAAATTGCACCATTCACCCTCAATGATGATCCTAGAGAGATCAGTGAAAGTGATGCTATTAAGATTGGCGCAATAGCCAAATCGGCAGGCCTCGAAGTGGTTGGACTCCATTGGCTCCTTGTCAAACCTGCCTGGCTTCATCTCACAACTGATGATCCTCTATTACAAAAAGATACAGTTAATTTTGGAAAGCACCTCGTCCGAACCTGCGCCGCCATGAATGGCAAAGTCATGGTATGGGGAAGCCCCAAGCAAAGAGACATTCTTCCTGAATGGGACAGGAATGACGCGATTCAACGTGCCGTTGAAACTCTATCTAAGATTTGTGAAACCGCATCGGAATGTGGTGTCACCATTGCAATGGAACCTTTAGCAAAAGCAGAAACTAATTTTCTTAATACGGCTGAGGAAACAATTGAACTCATTAACAAAATTGATAGCCCAGCATGCAGGCTTCATCTCGATGTTAAAGCGATGAGTGATGAACAAAAATCCATACCTCAAATAATCACCGAAAGCAGTGATTACATCGAGCACTTTCATGCCAATGATCCCAACCTCAGGGGACCAGGGACTGGAGAAGTTCAATACGGCCCCATCGTCGAATCCCTCAGGTCTGTAGATTATCAAGGGTACGTTTCAGTCGAAGTTTTCGATTATAGTCCGGACCCTGAAACCATCGCAAAGGAAAGCATCACCTTCCTCAAGGAGGCTTTTGGTAAATAAAAAGGGTTCACCCGCAAGCAAGTGAACCCTCAAAAATAATTTACAGAAATCCAATTAAGGAATTGAAATTCTTTCTCCGATCCGTATCAGGCTACCACTAATACCGTTAACCTGCCTCAGAGCTGCAACTGACGTGCCGTAGTTGCGCGAAATACTATAAAGAGTATCACCCCTCTTCACGGTATGAACACTTTGCTTGGAAGCATAAGTTTTCTGAGGCTGAGGCGAAGGCGGTTGAATAGCAATGTCACCACTGCCAGGAGGAACGTAAGGATCACCCACTGGCTGACTGTAAAAATCATCCCCTCCTCCAGACTGCGAAGCATAAACATTGTTGTATTCCTCCGCCGTAGCGTAAGGGTCACTGTAAGGCTGGCCTTCCTTCCCTTTATAAACAAGGGCACCCGTCTTTTTCTGAGTACAGGAAATACTCAGCAGGGAAATTAAAGCAATTGATGTAAGGATCGTAATCTTCTTCATAGTCACAGACATTGTTTGTGTGAGCTGATATTTTACATATCCTAACTAGAAGTCAAGGCCGCGTTGTGATTTCAATCCTATAGTCCGCGGAAAAACACCATTTATTTGATCTTGAATGCATAATTCAAGAATCACAAAGCCAACTCAAGGCCCTGTCGTCAATTTAAGAGAAGTAAAATAAGGAGTACTTTTAGCGCCGATTAAACAGCTCTCGAATCCTGTCCACGTCAACGTCCTTTGGAATTTCTCTATTGCCACGGCGCCCACCAAGATTTAAACCCTCAAGGGCCTTTTGAGCGTCATTGCGATTTGAATTTGCTCCGGCGCTCTGCTTCTTCCTGGCAGCAACCGCCTCAGCCTCTTTCGCCGCATCCTCAAAGGAGCTAGGCTCGACTTCACCTGAAAGATAACCTTCCAACTCTTCGAGCCACGCATCTATGTCCTGATGTTCGGGATTACTTTTGACTAGGGAAACCATTGCAGTTAATGCGACTCTTTTCTTTCCTGCTCTGAGCAAGTCAAGGTACTTGGCCCACTTCAATTTTGGAAGTGTCTTATTTGTAAAATTAATTTCAGCTTCCGTGCTGTCATTCGCGGCAACCAAAGTGATCTCCTGAGAAATTCTCTTATCCCATGCAGAGGTCAACTCTTTGACTCTTTCGGGTGTACGATAAATAGGAAAAATCGTTGACTCGTAAATACCACTAATATCCATAGGAGCACGGGGCCAATTTTTGAGGGCAGTTAGCGTCGATTGCAATTCATAAACTTCCGCAAAAGTTGAACCTGTGGCTCCTGAATGCAAGATCCTCTTAGATTTTCCAAGGTAAGGATAAGCTGACAAGCAATTATCCATTAACGTAGTTAACTCAGGGACGAGCGACTCCTTACTTTTATCCTCAGGGATTTGCGCTGCCCTGAGAGTGAGGACTAGGAACTGCAACTGCAATCGTCTGGCCGTAGAGTGCTCCCGTGAACTGAGGTTATCTTTATTCTTGGATTTCCAATCACGGTACTCTGATTCCTTAGCTCCTTTCCTAGTAAAATTAATTTCCTTGTAACACTTTAGATAAAACTCATATGCAGAAATTGGGGAAGCAGATGCGGCCCGGAACGCCGATATCGCCGCAGCATGAACTCCGTACCGACCCTTCTGTACATTACCCTTTATGTTTTTAATAGTACTCAACATCTGCGCCTTCTCCGTAGGAGTTAGCGGCTGGTCCTGCGCAAGTGAAGGTAATGATAAGAAAATGAGGGGAATTCCCAAAGTGAAGAGTTTGATAAGCTTCATATAATTAAAATAGATCCCAAGGGTTAAAAAATCAATACTCCTATAAAATTCACATAATGGCACTGTAATTCTTTAATAATAGGATTTAGAACCCATCATTCAGTATAATATCCTCTCTTTTCCAAGATATTCCTGATTTTCTGCAGCCAATTCTGCAGACATGCCTTTAATCCTATCGGAAACACTTATCACCGTTTCGTTTAAGGTCGAAGTACCCGCAGTCACACCCACGTCCTTAACCCCTATGAACCAATCAAGAATTAGATCTTCGGGCCTTTCTACCTGAACAGCCCTACATCCAAGGCCCTGCACCGTGGACACCAATTGCGATGTATTATTACTGTTAGAACCACCAACGACTACAATTAAATCACAAAACTCAGACAAATCCTTCACCGCCTTCTGTCTATTCTTCGTGGGTGAGCATACCGTATCAATAAACCTGACTTCGCATTCATTTCTCATCGAGCGTATCTTGTCTACCAATTCATCGACCATCTCAATGGGTTGAGTGGTCTGCGAAACAATGCCAACCTTTCCCTCATAGGGAACATCTGATATGTCCTCCTCCTTTTCGATTACTATGGCTTGTGGGAAATCTCCAACGAGCCCATTCACTTCAGCGTGTCCCTTTTTTCCTATGACTACAGGAAAGAATCCGGAACCAACTAAAGAGGCAAGAGATTCATGCACCTTATGGACAAGGGGACATGTAGTGTCAACGACTCTCCTGTGAGGCGAAGACCAACGAACCCGATCAGATTCAGAGGCGCCATGAGCAGTAATAATTACGGTCCCCTCAGTGTCTGTCATGGAGGCGTTCAGATCCCCTTCCTTGACCCCATTTTCCGTTAGCTCCTGGCTAACTAACGGATTATGAACCAGCTGCCCAAGGACAGTAACTCCCCTTCCATCATATGTGCTTCGAGTTGCCGCCAAAGCATCCCTCACACCAAAACACATCCCGTAATGAGATGCTAAATGGACATTTACTCGACTCATCATTTCTTTTTCTATCTGCATTCAATTATATACTTTGTAATACAAAGTATTCTTACAAAAAAAATAAATTTTATGAACTTCCCTGCGCAACAATTTGCTCAAGTAACCTCAAATACTCCTTGAATGCCTTTTCTCCTGAACGTGTCAGTAAATATTTTGTCACCTTGCGCCCCTTAAGCTCTTTCTTAGTAGACACATAACTCGCTTTCTGAAGAGATCTCAGGTGAGTAATAAGATTCCCATCACTCATCTTTAACTGATCTTTGAGCTCCTGAAATTTCCATTCACCCCTAGAGGCAAGCATTGTCATTATAGACAACCTGCCTTTTTCATGAATCGTTCTGTCAAGCTTATCGAAATCAATCATATCAAATGATCTTCAGGAAACAGGATTCTTTTCCTCCTTGCGCAAAAGAACACCACCGCCATGAACTAAATGCAAAAGTCCAAAAGTCAGCATCATCATCACTGCCCCGGCACCGAGCGTATTAATTCCCAGTATCGCAGACATGGCAGGACCGTACTTCATCCAAACCAAAAATATGACACTTCCGGATATTAAAAATGCCCATCCTAGTCGCCTCAATGACCGCGGCGCCGCTCCACCCATTGATAAAATAGCAACACCGTAGCAAAGGACCCAGACCAGAGCACAAAGCTCAATTTCTTGTTCTACCACTTCATACGAAATAATCCCCCCAGCAATAGCGGCCGGAGCACATGCAAAGCACGTATGTTTTAGTCCTGAAGATAAAAAAGTAACACCTTCCTTCCTGGCTCGCCTAAATAATAAAAAACCATTGAAGGAATCACCTATGATGAGAGCAATTGCCCAGGTCCAAAAGAACTTATATCCGCTCACATAAATCTCCTTCTGGTCATGATATAAGAAATAAAAGCCAATTAACATTGCCAACAATCCACCGAAAATCGCTGCTGGCGCTGAGAGGGCTCTGTAAATGGTAGCCTTTTCCATCATTCCTCGAATCACCTTCAAATGCTCTAACGCATGGTCTGAATCTTTCATTGCATTAACTTTGTATCACAAAGTTAATGCAATGAAAGGAATTTCTCCTTTTTAATCCAGCTACAATAGGATCAAACGATCCGAAAACAGTAACGGCTAGCGAGACCCATTTCATAGTCCCTCATGCCATATCGTCATGAATTATAATCTTCTAGTGGAAAATATGATAAGATTCTCAATTTTGCTCTGTTTTGTATGTTATTTATTCAGAAATTTAGTAAGATCCGGGCATTATCATTATTTCCGTAATTAAAAAGAATTGTCAGCAATTGACTCTTCCTTGATGACCCAAGACAACCCATTTGAGGATTCCATTTTTGACCCTGACTCATTCATTCAGTCAGGTAAGGGCATCTCACTTTACCCCACGGAGCTTAACTTAATTAGAGACCAGATCTTTTCGTGCAGCCACTCAACGAGCCAGAGAGGTAATATCCTAATGGTAAGTTCTCCAAGTGCAGGCCATGGAAAAACTCACCTCATTTTTGAGGCCCTAAACAGCCACTCCTCGGTCTCAACACCAGTGCAAATTAATCTATCAACCCAATCGCACTGCAGTTATTCTTTTATTCTCCAACAAATAATATCCTATCTTTCAGATAGACCTCCTGAAAAATCCCTCTCGCCGTTAGCGACAATGACTAGATCATTATTTGCTGACCTTATATGCAATCTCGTCACTAATGAAATTGTACCGGTAGAAAACAAATCAACAGCCATTAAAGGTCTGAATCAGCATTACGATAAAATGCTCAATCTCAAGGATCGCTCATCGCTCATCGCAGAATGGTTCAAGCAGAACATTACGGCACTCTTTCCTCATCTAGTCACTGCCCTCATCAATAAGACAGGGTTATCAAATGAATCCTGTGAATTTTGGATTGAGATTCTCTACGGATGCGAACTTGATGGACCGGAGCTTATAAAAAAAGAAATCAATTCACTAACTGATCATGATGCAAAAAAGCGCATAGGAGAATTCAATACATTCATCACTCAGGACCAGCCTCTAATTCTTGTATTCGATCACCTTGATCTCTTATATAAGAATACTGAGAAGAGTCTAAAGCTGACGCAACTACTAGCGGACATTACTCAACAAGCTGTGGTCCCTTTGACTATTCTGGCAATCAATGATGATCTATGGGAATCAACATTCACCAATGCCATTCCTTCGGCCATCAGAGACAGGATAAACGAAAGAAATGTACAACTCAAAGGCATACCTTTTCAGACCGCTAAAGAACTGATCCGGTACCGCATGGAATGCGCAAATCTAGAATCTGATACCGTTAGTGGGTTTATTGATAGGATAGATTTGGAGGAATTTTATCAATCGACTCCAAAGGAAGGCCTCCCATCACCACGCCAAATCCTACGAATGGCATCTTCAGAATGGGTAAAGGGCAGAACAGACAAAGTCTTACTAAGCAAACCTTCTACCGCCAAAAGACCGGAACTTACTCAGCATTCAAATCCCTCGGAAACTTTACAGAGGATTCAGAAAATGATGCGTTCGGTCAATCAAAGGACCGAACCAAAGCCCACTCAATCCACAGAAACCATAGCCGATTTGCCTTGGAAAGAACCTGATGAAAATGCTCCAAGCTCGGTCAAAGATTTCGCCGATCAAAGAAATGAATTATTTTCGAGCGGACAAAGTCTGTTCGACACCGAGGCCATCCGATACACACTCGAAATGGCGGGCAGAAGATCTCCCATTATTGAATATAGAGAATTTGATGTGCATGGAGAATCTTCAGCATCCTCTTGGCTTTCACCCGAAATGGAAATTATCTTCGGATTTGAGCCAGCAGAAAGGATCCCGTACTGGAGAGCCTTAGTGGATCAGGCAGAGAATAGCCCAATGGAAAGCTCCAAAGTTATTGCTTTCAAATCTCCTGACGAAGAAAATTTTCAATTTGATGCATTGAACGGAACCGCAAGAAAAAATCTCGATGTTCTTGAATTAGATCGCGAAGAATTAGCTTCAATCGCCGCAGGAAGATCTATCATAACCGCCTCGAATTCTGAAGAGGAAACATTTTCTGAAATCGCACCGGAACTTGAATTTTTATGGCGGCGCATCACACGACCCGTTAGTAACGTTTCCTCAGAAAATTAGTTAAGCTCAGGCTTCTCTGGAAAAGAGGATAACATTTTATAATAAGGCCCCATCGTAGAAAGAAGCTCTTTCCACAAACCTTCATCAGCATCTAAGCAGGCCGCTATCGGAACCGGTTTTCTTGTTATCCAAGAACGTTGCTGAAGTTCATACTCAAGCTGTCCTTCAGACCAGCCAGAATATCCAACGAATGCCCTAATAAAAAAACCTTCCCTTAACCTATGCAATGCTTCCTCTGATGATAAATGAGTATCAAAACCAAGTTCCTCACCCTGAGCATCCCAATTAATAGAAGCGAAAGTCAACTGATCGGAACTGACAGGCCCCCCCAAAAAAACCGGCAAGTCACCCAGTTCGCGCATTGCATCTATCTGAATCAGATCTGAGACCTTCTTCCCCATCGGCTTATTAAGAATGAACCCAGCGGCTCCATCATCATGCTTATGGTTCGTGAGCAAGAGAACACTACGCTCGAAGCCAGGATCCGTTAAAGAGGGATCCGCAAGAATCAATGATCCTTTTAAACATATTTGCTCAGGTTCTTTAAAGCTCACTTCTATTTGTATTTAGTTACCAAATCTGAATTCAATGAATAATTCAAATCCAAATTTGATGAATAATGTCTCATTTTAGGCTGTGAGTAATCCTAATATAAGGTAATCATTAAATCATGCTTGAACTGACCGAATTACTAGAATCCGGAAATGATCTGAACCAAAGCCAAATTGCGATGGCCGCAGAGGCATTACTGAAAGAAGATGACGAAACGGCAACAAAGACTGAATTTCTCAAAGCCCTCTCAGCGAAGGGAGAAACACCGGCTGAAATCGCCGCTTTCGTTGAAGCTTTTCTGGAGCATGCAGTCGATCCAGGTTTTAGACCAAAAGACTGTAACGGGCCCACGATTGATGTTTGTGGGACCGGGGGAGACAAGCTAAACCTATTTAATATTTCCACAGCGTCCGTCTTTGTATTGGCAGGTGGCGGATTGACCGTATTAAAACATGGGAACAGAGGAATCACCTCAAAGAGCGGAGGAGCAGATGTACTCGAAGAACTTGGGGTGCCAATTGATCTTCCCGCTCCTGCGCTGCGTGAGTGTGTTCTTGAAAACGGCGCAGGATTTTTGTTTGCTCCTCTCTATCATCCTGCCTTTAAGGCAGTGGTCCCTGTGCGTAAGGCACTGGCCGAGGAAGGAATAAGAACCGTATTCAACTTGATCGGGCCTCTCCTGAACCCGGTCCGCCCAGAGCATCAATTAGTGGGAGTATTTGATTCGGACTTCACTTCTCCATTTGCTGAAATCTTAGGCCGATTAGGCAGAAAAAAAGCCTGGGCAGTTCACGGAAAGGGACAAGGAGGAGAAGGGCTTGATGAATTATCTCTTTCCGGAAAAACTAAAGTTTCAGAGTGGAACGGGGGCAGTGTCAACGAATCCGAAATCACACCTGAAGAACTTGGCCTTGAGTCTTGTGCCATTTCTGAACTTAAGGGAGGCGATCCAAAAGAAAACGCCTCAATACTAAACTCCATTCTGGACGGAACAGACTGCGGACCAAAGCGTGATATCGTTGCTCTTAATGCAGCAGCAGGGTTCGTTATTTGCGGCTCAGCGTCTAATATGACTGATGGCTTTGAAATGGCGCTTGAAGTCATTAAAGACGGTCGAGCACATGCAAAGCTTACTGCACTAAGAAGCTTCAGCGCTAAAGAATAAATACTTATTAAATAAAGAGATCAGGCCTGCCCTCACCCTTTCCATTGGCCAGGACGTTTCTTATTTTTCTTGTAGCGGCTTACCATTTTCTGACCCGATGAATTCTCATCTTCTGAGGAAACTTGAGCCCGGCTCCCGTCCTCATTCTTAATATTTAGCAAGTTCGATGATTCGTCTGATTTTACATTCTTCCCCCGGCAATCCTCGCAATACTCTTCCCCATCATCAGCGACCCTAAAAATAAGATCCTCATCATCATTTTCAGTCTTTCCGCAACTGGCGCACAGATGCAACGGCTCATTTTCTGGAACTTTAGCGGCCTCAAATTTATTTCGTCTAACAGCAACTTGGGCTTTCATTTGCATCGACCTTTTCATTCCTGGCACAAAGACGACAAAGAAATTACCTAGAGAAATAATAATCGACACTAATAGCCAAAGGTTGGTAACTGCCTCAATAAAAAATAACCCAGCTGAAAAAATAGCAATCCAAAATAATCTTACCGGAATGATACCAAAAAGCCTCACTATGTAATTCGGATTATACACTGCACATGCAAACAGAATAGACTCAATCAAAAGAACACTACTAATAGCTTGTATTTGGCCAGGAATTAGAAATTCCGCAATCACCATACCTGCAACACCGGCAATCAAATACAGCGTCAATCTGAAACTTCCCCAAATACTCTCCAACATATTGCCGAGAAAAATAGAAAAGAAAACGGCAAAGAACATGAATATGATTCCATTGAATCCAACCCCAACTGGCGGAGGCATCACTACAAAACTGACAACCCTCCAAACTTCTCCATTTAAAATTAGATCTTTATCCAGATAAATTTTTAATAGCAGAGCAGGATCATTACGGACCGAAGTGAGAAACCATACTAATGCCTGCAGACACATGATAATCTTCACGATCCCGGGAACCGCAATCCAACCAAATCTACGCTCTAAACGATCAACTAAAGGCATTACAAATAGTCAAAGACCTTCGATGGTATTTCATAAATAAGCAAGACCTTGAAACTCTTCTTTCCTTATTAAAATAATATCAATCGTCACCCTATTATTTTCCCTTTTCCCTTATCAAAATTAATAAGGATTCGATCTCATTAATTAAAGATAACATGCTCTGCTCATGAGCCATTCGGAGAGCCTTTTCCGCCAAGATTTTGGATTTCATGTACTCCCCTGATTCCAGGTGTGCTGCCGCTAAGATCCTTATAAAATCAGGGTTCTCACTCGCTCCAGGAGAACTCATGAGGAACTCAGCCAGTCTGACTGCTTCTTTCCCATCTCTCAACCCTTCCTCTTCAGCGGTCGATCTTATCAGAGCAAGACCACGAAGAGCGGGGATAGTTTTTGAATTTACTTTGAGGGCTTTGGTGAATGCCTCGGATGCTGGCAAGGATTGCCCTAGGGTATAATAGACATCACCTAACAGGGTTAAAGCATTCGGATCATTAGGAAATCGCTTAACTGTTGCTAGTGCCTCTTCAATTGCAGATTTATTGTTTCCTGCCTGAGCAAGCGCATAGATCTTTCTCATGAGCATACTCTTTGAGCTAGGATTAAGATGCGATGCTGCTTTGAATTGAGTAAGCGAATCTTTAAATTTCTTCTCTTCTGCAAAAATCTCACCAAGAAAGAAATGAATTTCTGATAATTGCGAGGACTTTCGAGAACCAGGATCACTTCCAGGTATAATCTTGTGAGAAGAAAGAAAATCCTTAAGGTAATCTTCGGCATCACTAACATAACCTGACCTGCGGTATACTGATGCCACTGAAATTGGATCCTTCTTAAATTCCTTACCAGCCCAAGTCCCCCTAAAAGGTGAAGACTCACGCAAAGCAACTTGCGGCCCGAGCCCCATCTTTGATTGGTCTTTAAATACCAAATCCACATCAGCAATTCCCTTGTAAATCACAGTCATCCAGGAACCTTTATCAATCAGAAAACTTGTTGGGACCGGGAGATCTCGGTGCTGATAAATCGTTTCCAGAATTAATGTATTCAAGACACTAACAATACGCTCATTAGCAAATCCGGCCATTCCAACGTAACCCGAATCCTCTAGGATGGAGGTAATCTTTTCAGGTAGGATTTTTTGATCATCGGAAAGCCCATCCACTGAAAGGGCTACGACTTTTAGTCCTGCCTGATTAAAACGCTTATTGGCAGCACCAAATTCCCCAAGCTCCGAGATACAAGGCGCACACCAAGAAGCCCATAAATTGATTAGAACTGGTCCATCTTTCGTTAAGTCATCAATGAAAACAAATTTTCCATTCGTATCGATGTATTTTAATTTTTCAGGTAATTTTAAAGGTTGTGAGAGCCTGATCCTGGCAGTCTCTACCGGATCCGGAATGGTAGGGACAGAAGGTACTAATTCAGTCTTAATATCTTGCACTAGAACCGCTTCCGTTTTTCCCTGCCTGATAATAAACTTTTTACCTGAAGATATACCGGCAAATGATTCAGTATGACCGGAGGGCCACCGGACCTTCACCGAATTAATCTCACCCGAAGCACCAAGACCAAAGTGTAACCACTTACTTGATTGACTCAAAAAACTATCCCCGGCATAAAGAGTACGAAAGAGGGTCCGAGATCCGACTTTCATTTCAATCTTAGCCCCCACTGGGTCACGCGGACAATTCTTTTCAGGATCTCCATAGAGCCGTAATTTCACCCAACGATTACCGGTCCTAAGGTCATTCCTTAACAATCGAAGCCGAGGAGCCGTCCGGTTCGTAACACAATAGTCGGGGTCACCGTCATCATCTAGATCAGTGATAGCAAGGCCACGGCCATCATCAAGAAAATCCAGGCCAAGGGAATAAGAAATTTCAGTAAATTGACCATTACTGAGGTTGTAAAATGCAGAGTTACGTTCATTCCCACTGAAAGAATTTCCTGCCCGAATGCGGCCAGCGAGTTGGGAGAAAGAATCCAAGTACGAACTGTCAGGATCACTCGTCTGAGATAGTGGTGATTTCGACACGACCTGCCGCCAGTAAAAGCTTCACAAATCACCAGAGTCCTGCTGCGTAATAAATCCATTTGCGACATATATGTCCTGATAACCGTCACCGTCCATATCCCCTAGCCTTGATGACCATGCCCAGCGCCCGACGCTGACCCCAGAACTGAGACTAACATCACTGAAGGAACCGTTGCCTATATTTTTGTATAACGAATTCCCACGCGCATGCCTTCTATAATAGTCCTTTGTGATTTTATCAGCTCCCTTATGAAAACGATCTTGTGAACTTATCCTGTGCCCCGCAGAGGAGAACATATTGCCCACATAAAGATCAGGCTTTCCGTCATTGTCATAGTCTCCCCACGAAACAGACATGCCTGGACCCACATCAACTACTCCCGCCTCCTCGGCAACGTCCTTAAAACGAATCCTTGATCCCTCGTTCTTATAAAAATTATTTCGCCCAAAATCATTTGCCACATAAAGGTCAAGGTCTCCGTCATTATCATAGTCCTCCCATGAAGAGGCATAACTAAACCTACGATTATTTTCATCAAGACCTTCTTTCTTGGTCACATTACGAAATTCCCAATTACCATCGTTGCGAAAGAGTGCATTCCTGCCCCCGTTATTTGCATCGTGGTAAGGAACTGGCCTTGCAAAGAGATGATGCCTATTGACTCCGGGTCTCTTATTATAGCAACAAACATAGAAATCGAGATCTCCATCAACGTCATAATCAACTGCTGATATTGAGTAAGGAACAGCCGCAGGAAGAACCATAGAAGCGCGCTTAGTAAAATTGCCTTCCCCGTCATTATCCATGATAACGACACCATCAAGGACACCTGAAATTAAATCCTGGTCCCCATCATTATCCAGATCAACGAAAAGGTTACCATGGCAGGAGTCTAGGAAATTTGTTCCTGATGCCACTGATCGGTCCTCGAAAGTCCCGTCAACATTTTTGATATAAAGACGGTTCGGCAACCCACCAGGCTGAGCCACATACATATCATCCCGCCCATCGTTATTAATGTCCGCAACGGCTACTCCTTGCCAACCTCCAACGTCGATACCCGTCAACATTTCCAATCGCCCGGTCCAATGGTCCTGTCCTCGATAAAATTGTTCAGCAAATTCAGGGACTTTACCTAATGAGGACTGAGTCACATCAACAAACTGTCCGATCGATGAATAAACAGCACGAAAAGAACCGTCCACTCTGAGAAGTTTCATCTGATCCGATTCTAGATCCCACTTTAAATTTAGGGTTCCTTTTAACTCACGAAAAACTCCATCACGCCTACCAGCAAAATGTACAATCGCCTCACAGCTCACTTTCTTATTTCCCGAATCTTCAATACCAACAACCTTAAAGTTTGAACGTTCGACTCGACCCCTTAGTGCATGGTCATCAAGAAGTTCACTCATTGACTCTGAAAGCACAGTCTTGGTTTTTGGTTCATTCTCAGGACTAAAAAGAAGGACCTTTCCTCGCTCAAAGGATTCCGGAACTTTGGGGCACATGAAGGACGCGCCTTCAAAGTCCGGAGAGCACAATGAATTTATATAAATCTCCCAACCCTCATTATTGATGAGCTTTTTACTTAACACTTTAAGAGAAGAAACAATTTCATTATTCCATTCCTCAATTTTCCATCCACCGTCCCCGGGATCATAGGAAGGAACCTCTGTCTCAGTCCCTGGCACTACAGGAGCATTATCTCCTTCAATTCCCGTGACCTCAGACCCTGAACTTTTTATTTCTTTCTTTTCACATGAAATAAGAAAAGGCGAGAAGAACAGTAAAACTGTTACCAAAGATCTGAAAAGAAATAGCACTGGATATAATTTATCCCACAAAGAGCACCTGCAAAGCAGGAAACAATCACTGTTAAATTAAAATGAATTATTCAGTAACATCACGAATACGAATAAAAAATCTGGGAGGCAACGGCTCTTCAATAATGATCTCGTACGTTGTCTCTCCGCCTTCTCCCGGAATACTGTCATCGTACTCTTCCCAACTGCCTTCGTCTACGCCACCCAAAAGGCCCGTTGATATATCAACGGCATAATTACGACCTGCCCCTGACGGCCAGGTAACGAGAAGAGACGGTAATTCAGGATCATATAAAATATCAGTGACTTGCAAGCCTTGAGCCAAAGCTGCAAGGAACGGAGTCCCGTCAGGCTGACTCGCTCCAGGAGGAATGCGGGTATCAACACGCAACCAGTTCGCGGAACCGTCCGAACCATCCGAACCATTGCCATCAGGACCTACCGGGGTAAGGGCAATATCAACAATGTCTCCAGGATTTAAATTCTCATACCAGGTCCGAATTTCCCCTATCCCATCATTACCCGCAAATGAAAGAGTATCAACGAGTGAGCCATTCACGTAAAGGCTTCCAGTCACTCCTCCACCATTGAGGTTATTCTTTCGGGTATGCCACGTGAGACCCACTGGGGTCTCGGAGGTAAGTTCAGATGCGGTCCAACGGCGAATGGTCCAGTGCTCCTCGTTAGGGGCACTGTTCATTCCGTTCGGATGACTCCCTTCCGGACCACTGAACAATGTCCACGGAGCAGCGGACGGAGCAAGCCTCCAGTTAGGCCTCCAGTGCTCAGCCTCATCAAAAGCAACGAAGTCCTCGGCCGGGTCATATTCTTCCACTTCTCCACCATCAGCAGTGAGATTTCGATACCCATAATTCCAGTCATCTTGTCCCTGAGTGCCCGAGTATTCTTCGTACGAATCAGCGAGAAGCGTGGAAGGGTTAATGTCAGGATCGAGAGGATCAAAGAACCTGGCAATCTCGTACCCGTCAAGCGCACCATCTCCGTCCGTATCTTTCTTCAATGGATCGGTTAAATGGGTCTCTATTTCCTCACCGTCTTTGATCCCATCACTGTCAGTGTCAGCATTGTTTGGCAAGGTAACGAATCCATTATCATCGCTGAGCTCATTTCCATCAGTGATCCCGTCATTGTCACTATCATTACTTTTAGGGTCCGTCTCATACTCACTGATTTCATCCCCATCACTGAGCCCATCATCGTCCGTGTCATCGTTATCAGGTTCGGTCCCGAGTCCAAATTCACTCAGATCAGAAAGACCATCCTCATCAAAATCAGCATCTCCAAGCCCGCTAAGTTTCGTCAAATCCCCAGGAAAAATTGCTAATTCCCATGCATCAGGTAACTCATCAGCATCAGTGTCCTCTCCTGTCGCTGGAATAAAAGCACTGCCATCAGGTTGGACCGGGTTAGTCGGTATTCTCTCATCAATCCTGATCCAGTTCATAGAAGAGTCGCTACCATCATTTGTACCAGTCGTTCCGACCGGACTATGCGCAAGATCAATGAAATCACCCGGGCTAATATTAGCATAAACTGTACGCGTCACTCCTTCTGTATCACTCCCCGCGATAGCAAGAGAATCTATGAGCATTCCATTGTGATGAACTGATCCGGTCACTCCGTTACCGTTAGCATTACCTTTTCGCAAATGCCAAATGAGAGCGACTGACGTGACCGTATCGATCTCCTCTCCAGACTTCGCGGTCCATCGACGAATCGTATGATGCTCATCCCCATTATTAGCCCCGTTAGGATGAGTCGCTTCCTTTGCCAGATATGTCCAAGGGGGTGCGCCTGCAGTGTTAAGGTCCCACGCATTACCGCTCCATTGTTGCTGAACCCCGTCCCATCCTCCATCATTTGAACCGCCAGTGTAAGGAATGAAATCTGTCCTAGCATCATAATTATCTCCTGCCCCGTCAGCTGTGACATTGCGCCATCCATTTGTCCAATTGTCCTGTCCCTGAACTCCCCCGGACCATTCAGAAGATGAATCACCCAAAACCAAACTCAGAGGCGTATCATCCGAACGGGTCGGATCACTGTTAAATGATATTTCATCACCATCAGAAAAACCGTCACCATCGGTATCAGAATTAGTAGGGCTAGTCGGCGGATCTCCCTCAACTTCGTCCCCGTCCGCTATTCCATCCCCATCAGTGTCAGGATTCGTTGGGTCACTGGAATGCTCGTCAATTTCAGCAAAATCATCTAACCCATCCTCATCCGTGTCAGATTCATCAGGATTTGTCTTGTTATTAAATTCTTCAAGGTCACTGAGCCCGTCCTCATCATAATCCGCCACTCCATCCCCATTGAGAGCAGACAGATCACCGGGAGCGTAAATTTCCTCCCAAGCATCTGATAAGCCATCATCATCATCGTCATCAGCAGTCGCTGAAATGAAAGAAGATCCGTCAGGCTGTGTCTCAGTATCATTGACCTCATCATCAACAATCATCGAAAAGAATGACCCGTCCGACCCATCGGAACGATCACCATTCGGACCGACTGGGGTCAACGCCAAATCGACAACGTCACCCACCTCTATATTAATGAAGTAGGTCCTTGAAAATCCTTCCCCAGTGTCTGTTGCTCCGGAATCAACCAGTACTCCATTATGGTGCAGTGAGCCTCCGACCCCTGATCCGTTAAGATTCTGCTCTCTGAGG
>Ga0163108_10000918_pt1 | contig 21611 bp, 17 predicted proteins | sample Fk1155metaG_FD_109644 | JGI IMG/M metagenome (GOLD analysis project Ga0163108, IMG submission 109644) | Marine microbial communities from the Central Pacific Ocean - Fk160115 155m metaG | ecosystem: Environmental > Aquatic > Marine > Oceanic > Photic zone | place: The Central Pacific Ocean...
AATGCCGAAACAGCATGCGATGTAGACAATGTCGAGGAAGTCGATGCACCCTCCGACTTGGTGCCCACATTCAGCGAGCTTACCAGCCTGGCCCAAACCGCGGCGAATGGTGACCTCGGCAACAACCATGATTTTCGCGTAATTCCAGCGCAAGGAACCGTTGAGTCTCACATTCAGTTCGATTTTAATATCGACACCATGCTGGACTTGGGTCGCACCATCATCGAACGGCTGGCCCAAGACATGGTCGACGGCAACGCACTTCGAATCGATGTCGACTATTCCATGGAGGGCAACCTGTTCTTTACTGTGCCCGAGATGGGTCGATTCGCGGCCGGCTTTGGTCCGCTATCCGACACTTGGCGAATCGAATAAAAACACCCCGGCCACGAGCCAAAGCTCGGACCGGGGTGTACTGCCTCCCCGCCTCGGGAAGCAATTCTTAGTTTTGCTGTTGTGCGCCTGTAGCCACTGCTGCATTCTTGATCGTACTCAAGGCAGACTGGCCCACAAAGTAAAGCCGTGAAAGGCCATCGACAGTCGCAATGGGCTGAGCAGCAGCAATGCTGGCAGCAGCGCGGGCATTGAGACCCAGATCGATGTCCAAGGCTTCCTCATCAAGGATGTTCACCAGCTTGATGGTGGCATCGGCTTGCTCGACGGTGAAGGAAACACCATCGTACACACCCAACACATCACCAGCACCAGGAACAAACCCCTGCCGCAGCGCGAAAATCACCATGCGGTCGAGGGTCCGAGGTCCCACAAAGCGAACAGCATCGACTTCATCCACGTTGTTGTAGATGTCATCGTCAGAGGTTCCCCATTTGCGATCACCACCATCGCGGTGGGCAATCAAGTTGCCCGCAGCACGACGGTCGAGTCCAACGGTGTAGTCCAACACATTTTGAGTGGTTTCCTCTGCGTTGAGAAAATCGAGAAGACCCACACCTTCGGGGGTGCCTTCCCATGCAGAACGGGCTTCAGCGATCTCAGAGAGATCCCCATCCGCTTCTGCACGAAGCTCTTCAGCGCCAGTATCAGAGCAGTCGCTGTCGGCACATTTGTCGCCAGCACAGCCCATCAACGAGAGGGTTGCAAGTATCGTCAAGATAGACGTAGAACGGTTCATCAGGTACTCCTGTTGCGCTTGATTCTCTTGTTGGAGAGGAATCAAACGAGATTGGAAGAACCCGCGGATTGTAGTCGTTTCTGAGCGGGGACACCCAACGTGCCGCCACGGACCCGTTCAGAAGAGACAGACGTTTATGACGCTCCACCAAAGAGGCAAGGGTGAAGGCCCAAAAAAACGAAAAAATCAGCGAACCCAGATCCCTGTTTCCGCGCACTTCCTTCTGCCAGAACCGGAACCCGTCAACTCTTCCTTTCCTGACTGACACACGACCGTTGTGGCCCCGGAAGATGGACGATCATTCACAGAAAATCCCACACCGATGGCGTACCTTGGATACGACGCTGCGTCCGCACAGTCTTCCAGAAAGCCGATGCGAACATCAGCTCCTTCCGGCGATGCAGTCACCCGCCCATAAAGCGTCTCTTCAGCCACCGTCCCATCGAGTGAAATATCGGTTTCCACATACGATTTGCAGGAAAACTCCTCTTCGCCGCTTCCTGAATTGAGCATCTCAACCAAGGTCGGTGGCGAGGATTCTGCTGTCAATGTGCTCGAATCGAGGCAATCGCCATCCTGGCAAATACGAAGTTGTTGGACCGGAACCGCACAAAAGCCGTACGAGAAGGAGTTTTCATGCAAGGGATCATGGGTTGCGCCCCCGCAACTGCCATCATCTCCCGCACCTTCCATTTGAGATACGAACACGGCGCCAGCACTTTCCCCGACGAATGCCACCTTCATCCATCCACCGACCGCATCAAACCGACAGGTCGCTCGATAATCTGCGTCGCTGCCTTGGAAATAGTAGTTTCCTTCCGTCGTGTCTTCGCGAATCGCCGAAAGGACGGCTTGCATTTGATCACAATTATCGAGCGCGCACCCTTCCGCAGCATCTACACCCTTCACCTTGCCCTCACCGCACCCATACACCGTAAAAGTCCCGCCGCCCGATTCACACAGGCTCTTCCCAGGATCGGCATCATTGACGCTATACACCCGAAGATCTTCCAGTGGCGTCTCACCACCAAAAAGGTCTCCCGGAATTCCCGGATCGTCAACACTTTCAAATGCAATCGGGCCATCAAAAATACATACGGAGGAGTACGACCCAACCGGGCACCCTCCTTCTGTCACCGACGCCCCCGAGCCACACGCGGAGGCCAGCGCTTCGGAATCCGCGCTGTCAAAACATGCGCTTGTCCCAGTGTAAAGGTCCAATTCACAATGATGAAGCCGTTCGGGTTCTCCTTCGCATTCGTCCAGGTCGTATTCAGGGTTGGCACCCCGCTCACCATCAATGGCCACACACAGGTCTCCGCCCGAAAGTGCGGCAGGAAAGAATGCTTCAACGGATGCGTAAATACGCAAATCGTCCACTATCGGGGGTGCAAATGTGTCATCAGGCGCCACCGGAACGGTATCCTCAAAGGAGCACAGTCCTTCGAAACAGGCCGAATCACAGGGGTTAAAGAAGTATTCACCCAGATCCGTGCACCAATCGTACAGATCTTCATGTAGCGCGCTATCGAAACAAATATCGTTGCCGGTCTCGTCCACGATCATGCAAGAGTGTCGGTCATCTGGTGTGCCGGAACCGCCATCCGCATCCGCATCCGCATCCGCATCCGCGTCATCCGCATCCGCGCCGTCCGCATCCGCGTCGTCCGCATCCGCATCATTGTCTGTGCTTGAAGGAGGACACTCCTCCGGCGAACAAATGTAGACACTTACAGATGCTGGCGGGCTCACCTTGACGCCCTGTGTCTGGCGAACGATCAACTTGTAAACCTTGCCTTCGCCCGGATTCTCCGGATCTTGTTGGACGGCACCGTCCGTGATGTCCGGCAGGTATTGCCCATCGAGTGACCACCAGTACTCGATGGATGCATCCTGAAGATCCGGTGGATTGTGGTGCACCTTGACCGTAAATTTTTCGGTGGGTGTGACCCCATCTGACCAGCCACCCGTATCAATTACGGGTGGCTCCAAGCCACCCGCACACGCCGATAGAAACAACAACAACATGGCATGGAACAGTTTCATTAAAATGCCGGCACCTTGATGATGAGCCCAACTACGGTCATGCTCGCCCCCACCCCGACTCCCGCCAAGGCGGCCGTTCGGGCATTCCGCCAATTGACTTCCCGTTCGGTGTCCTTGTTGGCCATAAAGTCTTGACCGCTCTGTGCATGGGTCTCAAAATTATTCTTCTCATGCCGCACCAACAATGCAGCAACCACCGTGCTCACCAGCGAACCAGCAGCCAGACCAGTCCCCACCCAAGACAGGGTGGACATCCCACCACCAGCCGCAGAAAGCGATGAGGTGGGTGCGCGCAACGTTTCCCATGTTCCACCCGCTGCGGTGCGCCAAACCCCCTCATCGTGGGCGACATACACCGGGGTTCCTGCCTCATACGCTTGGCGAATAACTTTGGAGAGATCGCTCCGACCATCTTCCGTCACAACCCGCGCCAGCGTGTCCGCGGTGATCAATTCCGGAAGAAACAGTTGGGGACGGCTCTCGGCCTTGATCTCCAATTGGTACCCCACCACGCCATCTTGGGTTTGTACCTGCAGCACATTCAAACCAGCAGGGACCGCAAAAGAAGTGTTGGCGTCCAAAATGGGTGCAGAGTTGAGGAACAGCTTCGGTATTCCGTCCCCAACGCTGATCGACGGTGTCACCCCCACATCGATGGTATCCGATGACGCCAAGGCTTCTTTGGCACCATTTAGCGTTCCACGACCATCCGCAGGGTATTGGTCGTCCCACTCCATTGCTGGGTCAAAGCGCGCAGCAAAACTGAAGCTTTTCCAGGCGTCATTCCCCTTGTCCCCGACTGTGGCAATCACCCCACGCAGAAACCCGATTCGCGCAACAACACTGGGGTCCAGGACCGAATCCACACACACCAACTTGGCTTGAGCTTGGACAAGGGCATCATTGGCGGCATCCAATTCCATGTAGAGCAACTTGCTCTCTGCACCCGCCACATTGTCGGCCACCTCTTGGAGCGGAACCGCATCGCCCGAACATTTCTCCATGCTGCCCGAGCCGGACCACTGTGCCGCCATGCTCAGCCCGAAGGCATCGAAATTGGTCATCGAAAGGGTAGAGGGGGCAACCTGTGCCGCACCCGCAACCGCATTCCGGACGGTCTCCTCATCTCCCTGGTGGAGCACGATTGGCGATGCGGCTGCCGTGTGTGCCCACAATGCAATCAACCAAGTCATCCGCCTACGTCACTCCAGATATGCGCATCGTAGCATGTGAACCAAACGGCGAACCCGATCTAACATTTGCTGTTCGTATTGAAGTTCCAACACCAACTCCACTCTTCCCCCTCTTCAAGGACAAATTCATGCTGTTTGGTTCGAATGTCGCCATCCTTGGCTTGGGTCTGCAGCACGAGCATATGACGCCCCGGACTCAGTTGGTGCGGCGTAAACCCCACCAAGCCCATGCCCTTGGCATCGATGGTCAATTGACTGCGCGGTACGCTGTAAATTTTGGCCTGGGTCGGGCCGGTGGGCGCCGGGGGTGCTGGAGCAGCAGCGGGCACCGCTGGGGATTCGACTTTTTCGACCACTTCAGCCGGTGGTGGCGGCGCGAGCGGTGTGGGGGCTGCCGCTGGCTTGGACGCGGCCCGCGTGGGTCGGGGGCTTGCTGTCCGAACAGGCTCGGCTTGTTTTGGTTGCGCCCGCGCCTCAGCGTCAGCAGCCTGCTTCATTGCATCCGCCGCCAGTTCGCGCCCTGTGTTGAGTTCATTGGCGGCATCTTGCAATTCCGCGGGTGTTTCCGGTTGCGTTGGAACGGCTTCCACCGCCTTCACGGCGGGCCCAGCATCCATGGGCACTTGCTCCTGGTCAACAAAAGAGAACACCGCAAAACCAGCAACCACAACCATTGCCGCAAAGCCAGCCCACCGCAAACCTTGTGCTTTCCGATCAGGCGGCACCGTGGTTGCGAAAGCCGCATCATCCTCTATGCGTTCACCGGTGGTGGTGAACCATGTCTCTTTTGGGTTGATCGTCGTTGACTCCACGGCCGCCGCCGGAACACCAAGAGAGGAAGACACCGGCTTTTTCGCATCGGGATCAAAGAAGACCGTGCCGCTGGACGGACTTTGCAAAGACACCCGATAGTCGGGAGCAATCTCCACACCCAACGCGCGGAGGGCCTCATACAATGCAAGCGACATCTTGCTGGCCGATTGGTACCGATCCGCCGGCTCGTACGAACACGCACGCGCCACGATCTTGCTGAGAACTTCTGGCACCCTTTCAAACAACTTGGGGTGAAGAGCCTCATTGTACAAATCAAACGGCTCTTGGCCCGTCAGCAAGGCAAACAAGGATGCACCTGCGGCAAAAATATCCGCCGTAGGCCCCAAGCCTTTGGCACTTTGACGCTGTTCGGGCGGCATGTAGGCCAAGGTCCCCATCACAGCACCGGTCTTGGTGAACGAGCGCTCGTCTTCTTGCATGTGGGCAATGCCAAAATCCGTGATCTTGACGATTCCATCGAGGGTAATCAGCATGTTGTGGGGCTTGATGTCGCGATGAACCACGCCGCGATCATGACTCGCCTGAAGACCAGCAAGGGTCCCCAACATGATGGGACCTGCAATCGCCGGAGGCTGGGGGCCTCCTCTTTCCATCAAATCGATCACCGAGCCACCTTGAATCATTTCCATGACGATGTACGGTGTTTCGCTTTCTACCCCGACGTCGAACACGGTCACGATATTGGTGTGCCGCAATTTGGCCATGGCGCGGGCTTCTGCCAAAAAGCGTTTTCTGAGCTTTTCACTCTGACAAAGTGCAGGCGAAAGCACCTTCACCGCGCGGTCCACTTCGAGCATGGTGTCAAAGCCACCATAAACAGTCGCCATTCCCCCTTGGCCAAGGGTATTGGACAGCGTGTAACGGCCATTGGCCAATGGTTCGGGCGTGTCAGACACGGGCGGATCCTCGAACAGCATCATAGTCCATCCTGCACATTTGAGGAGGTCGAAGTTGAGGAGGCCTGACATCATTGTCATCGGCGGCGGATTGGCCGGCAGCAGTGCTGCCGCATTCCTCAGTGAATTTGCATCCGTATTGGTGCTCGAGGGAGGAAAAGAAACCGGCAACGAAGGTGCTGCGCAAAATTCAGGACTCATTCGCCGCATGGACCCAGAACCTTGCGATCGTGCACTGGCTCAACGCACCCATGAATTCTTGGTGCACACAGCACCCAACATGGGTGCGGACAACCTGTCCTCCACCTGTGGTGCTGTCTTGGGCTTGGTTCGCGATCCGCTTTGGCTGCACAACGCACGGGCACATCTGCTGGAACAGGGCGTACGCATCCAAGCCACACAAACGAATGACTTTCCAATCCTGCATGGCGCACCCATTGCCCATGCATGGCACCTGCCCGAGGAAAGAATCACAGACGGGCCACAGCTGGTCGACTTCTTGCTGAACCACGCGGTTTCAAATGGGGCTCTTGTGCGCTGCAATACGCGGGTAAAGCGACTGTTGATCGAATCAGGGCGTTGCATTGGCGTAGAAACCGAGAACGAAACCATTCATGCCGGAAACATCTTGGTCGCCGCTGGTGCTTGGTCGGGAACCCTGGCCCAACAAGCGGGACTGCATCGACCACTGACGGCACTTCGACGCATGGCCGCCATCATCAAAGGCCCCCAAACCATTGATCAACCTTGGTTCTGGCTCGATGATGTGGGGCTGTACGCAAAACCCCACAATGGTAAATGGCTGGTGAGCCCGTGCGATGAAGCCCCCGAGTTGGCGCCAGAAAATGGACGTTCCACGGGACACCCAAGTCCCAGGCAAATCGCACTCTTGGAAGTGAAAATCGCGCGCTATCTCCCGAAGCTTGCAGCCTATCCAACCCAACACACATGGACGGGGCTGCGCACCTTCGCACCCGATAGACGCCCGCTGCTTGGCCCCGATGGTGAATGCGACGGCCTGTGGTGGGCCGCTGGAATGGGTGGAAGTGGTCTCAGCAGCAGCATTGGCGTGGGCCAGGCCCTGCAGGCATGGATGCAAAATAGAGAGACGCCTTGGCTCGACGCAAGCGGTGTACGGCCCAACAGGGCGCACCTTCGCCGGTGGCCAATCTTGCCCGATGGCGATCCCCAGAGGGCCCGCCTGATCAACGCAGGCTGATCAGTCCTCGCGCTCGAGTTCGCAATCCCCTGTGTGACTGCCCAATGAAAAGTCTCCGAGAATCTCGCGGCCGTCCACTTCACCGATCAGTTCAAAGATCTCTTGCTCGTTCACGCCGTCTGTGAATGTGACTTCAAGGGTGATGTCTTTTCCTTCCCGTGAGCCATCCAGCACACCGGTCGACACCATTTCGTCTGCTGTGACCCGACCCGTACCGTTGATTTCACCTTTATGGACGTCATCTACCTCGACCTCCACTTGGTATGAAAACAGCTTCCCTGACACGGTATAGCTGCACTCGCCTTCCCATTCTCCAACAACAGAACTGGCGCACCCAACCAACGGCAAACAACAGAAAAAAGCGAATCGACTCACGGAACCTCCAAGGCGCGTACAACATACACCGCTGTCCGGCATCGACGCCAGAAGGGATTTCAATGACCACTATTCTTAAGACCAAGGCATCGAAAACCACAGCATAGTGCTAATCTGAATGTACCGGGGGAAAGAGGTAGGCATTCATGGCCGGTAGCAAGCGCTACGAAATCGGAATGTACCAGCGGATTTCTGCGGTGGGCGCCACTCCATTTGAGCGGATCTCAACGATGTATCTGGGTTCGCTCCGGATCGGAAAACAGGGATTGAAAGCCGTTCGGGCAGGCGAAGCGGACTATGCTGCGGAAAAAGCACAGCGCCTACAGGCCATCATTCAAAGGCTCAATCTGAGCCTGGACCACACCATTGCACCCGAACTCTGCGACAACCTATCGAAACTCTACGGACACATGTTGGCCCGACTCGAAGAGGACGAAGCAAATACCAATCCAGAAATCTTTGAAGAAGTCCTCCAGCTGCTGGAAACCCTTTGGAACGGCTTTCAGGAAGCGCAGCTGCGCACTGAAGACTGAATCAAGCTACCCATCCTGACTATGCGCATCCCCATCCACCGAAGACTGCTGTACGGCTTGATGGTCGCTGGCATGCTCCTGGCGGTCGTTGAAGCAATTCTCCGGGTCACCATTCCGGAAGACCAATGGCAACTGTCTTGGGAAAAAGAGGATGGCCTGCTCTTGTACCGAAGTCGGACCTACGTGGGTGGGCCCGTTGATCCGGTGGAACGCAACCGATGGCGCACCGGAGAATTGGTGACCCGAGGGGGCACGGACGCCATCCAACACGACGGAAAGCACCCGTGGCGCGTCCGGACCAACAGCGACGGATTGAGAGAAGATCGAGAAATACCAACCAGTCGGCTCGCTGAGCGACAAATGTTGGCCATCGGTGACAGCTGGATGTTTGGGGTAAGTGCCGGACAAGGCCGCACACTGACCGATCACCTCGAACGCGCGCTCCCGAGCATGCTGGGCGTCCAGGATGTCGAAATCGTCAACGGAGGCATCCCGGGTGCGAATGCATTTCACATGGTGCGTCGCTGGCACTATCTCCGCGACAAAATGGTGATCGACGATCTCATTCTGGGGCTGCCCCACAACGCACCCGACCCCGATGTGCCTGCCGCCCGTCGGGCTTGGTATCAAAACACCCGGGGCCTCCCAACAGGTTCATTGCGCGTGTACCAAGGCCTCCGATGGTTGTTGATTCCTTTTACCCGACCGCACTACCCCGACCTGCTTGCCGACGGAAAAGACAGCGACCAAGCCGCAATGACCAAAGCCGATTTGGCCACCATTGTGACGGACGCTCAGGCCCGCGGAATCCGGGTCTGGTTGGTCCTGTGGCCCAATGACATGGTCGCAGCCCAACAACCCAAAATGGACTTATCCAAATGGGTCAAACCCCTTGCCGATGGGCTCGATGGATATGCGGGACATGCACTCTCCGCCCGACGCTGCTGGGGTTTCGAAGACACATGGCACCCGTCCGAGGCTGGATATGCTGCCATTGCCTCCGTGTTGGCCCCTGTGATCGCAGGCGGGTCATCCAGCAGCATCCTGGCGAGTGCACCACCCTGTATCGATGGTGCAGGCGGGCAATAGGAGCCCCCAACCCAAACCTTCCTGGTTCGATTTGCTATGGTTTGTGCCCGTTCCGACAGATCAGGAAAGCAATGAGGATCAGCATCACCACAGACACACTCGGCGCACATGGTACGAAAGTTTTTGGGATCAAAAGCTGTCGAAAAAGGTGCCCGGATCCGATCACCGTCTCGATTCGATTCAATCGATTGTGAGGTTAATTGTATGCGACTCAGCCCCCTGATCGTTGTGATGAGTGCCGGCATGGCCTGCACCGACCACGGCTTGAAAATCCACGAAGATCCGCCCACTGCAAGCATTCTTGAGCCAGGCGACGGAGACGGTTTTGTCGCGGGCACGCCCGTCGCTTTCCGTGTGCAGCTGGACGACAATGATGATGGTGTCGACTCTTTGAACGTTGCGTGGCGATCGGACACACACGGGACGCTGGAAGGCGAAGCAGAATTGGACGGCAGCACACAGACATTCGTTACCTCCGATCTCAATCTTGGAACCCATACGGTGACCGTGACAGCCACCGATCCGGATGGACAAACCGGTGAAGACACCGTCGAAATACAAGTTCGAGCAAACAGCGCACCGCTCATCGCCATCGAATACCCCTCACCCGATGCCGAAGTGGCGGAAGGGGATGACGTATTGGTGTCGATCCGAGCCAGCGACACCGAAGAAGAGGCATCCAGTCTGCGTTTGGTTTGGACGGTGGACGAAACACCCCAAATCGGTGCACCGGAAAACCCAGATGACTTGGGACAAGCCAGCATCAGCCTTTCCGAATTGGCCATCGGCGTACATTCGGTCAGCGTGAATGTCACCGATCTTGCCGGCCTCACCACAAGCGACTCCATCGACTTTACCGTCCTCGAGAATCAACCCCCCACCATCGCCATCACGAGCCCCACGGAAGGGTCCATCAGTGGTGTGGGAGATGACGTGTCCGTTTGGGTGGCCGTCTCCGATCCTGAAGAAGCCCCGGAAACACTGGTGTTGTCGTGGACGTTGGACGGAATCCCACAGCCCGATGCCACCGACCAGGCGAGCACCGATGGAACCGCCCACTTTCTGGTAGAGGGACCCGCTGAGGGAGAACACAACATTGCGGTTTCCGTGGCCGATGCTTTTGGGGGCAGCAGCAATGCAAGTGCCAGCTTCATCGTCATCGAACGAGATGCCGATGGCGATGGCTTTGATGCCGCCGACGTCGGTGGGGATGATTGCGATGACTCAAACGAAGACATCCACCCGGATGCCGATGAAATTTGCGACGACATCGACAATGACTGCGATGAACACATTGACGCGGCCGACCCTGAATTGACCGGGGGCTACGTCGGATACCTGGACAACGATGGCGATGGTTTCGGCGCCGGCACAGACACGGTCATGGTGTGCGACTCCGCGACCTTGTCCTACACCGGCGGCGATTGCGACGATGACAACCCAGACATCCACCCCGATGCCACCGAAGTGTGCAACGGTATCGATGACAACTGCGACGGTGAAGCAGACGAAACCTTGTTGGTGACCGTCTACGCGGATGAAGATGGCGACGGATATGGCGACGACTCAGACGTCTACATGGGGTGCGATGGGGAAGACGGCGCGGCCATGGTTGCCGGGGATTGCAACGACCTCGACCCATACGTAAACCCGGATGCTACCGAAATCTGTGGCGATGGAATCGACAACGATTGTGATGGCGGTTCAGGTGTCTGCGCATGGACCGGGGACACCTTGGTCTCCTCTGCAGAATATTCTGTCTATGGCGATGAAGGCGACGATCAAATCGCCAGCAGTCTCGCAGGCGATGATGTGACCGGAGATGGGATTGCCGATCTAATCATTGGCGGTTCCGAAGTCGGAATATCGGGCGACCGAACGGGCGGTGTCTACATCATGGCCGGACCGCTCATCGAGTCAGCAAGCAGCGCTTCCGATGCTGCAGACATTATGATTTTGGGCAGCCAGCTCAATGGGTTGACCGGTTCCGCAGTGGCCACCTCTGACCTCAATGGGGACGACCAATCGGATCTTCTGATCGCGTCGCCAGACATTGGTATCTTTGGAACGGGAGAGGGGGCTGGAGAAGTCAGTCTATTTTTCGGGCCTTTGGTGGACGATGCAGACACCGATGAAGCCGATGTCATTTTCGAAGGGACCCGAGAAGGCGGCCATTTGGGTAGCGCATTGGCTGGTGGGGGCGACCTCGATGGCGATGGTTTGCCGGAGATGATCCTTTCCGCCGCCAACTTGAATGAACATGCTTCGAATGGTGGTGCCATCTACGTGTTTGGCGGAGACAGCGCCTTTGATGATGAGATCATTTCAGCCGATGACCGGGATGCCAAGGTCTATACACACGTTGCCAATATGAAGTTTGGGGCCACCTTGTCCTTCATTGGGGATGCCAATGGAGACGGACGCGACGACCTGCTGATTGGCGCACCGGGCGCTCGGGCCCACGGGACCAAAACCGGTGCGGCATTTCTCATGCTCGGACACGCGACCAACTTTAGTACGGGAACCGCAATGCTCCACACATCGATGGATGCGTGGTACGACGGTGCCGCCGAGAGAGACGAGGCCGGCACAGCCATCACCGGGCTCGGCGACGTGGATGGCGATGGCAGGACGGAATTTGCCATCGGCGCACCAAAGAACAACCAGAATGCGACCAACTGTGGTGCGGCATACCTCATGCTCGATCCTTCCGTATCGGGTGGTGCACATGACCTCACCACCGAGGCAGATGTCCGCTACTACGGGGCCGAAAGCGAAAACCGGATTGGTGAATCGCTTGCCGGCAACATTGACCTCGACAACGACTCGGTATTGGACCTCATCATTGGCGGACCCAACGTGGACTACAGCGGCTCCGCAAGCCGTGGGAAGTCCTATTTGTTCTACGGGCCCATCACCGATTTGAGCGACGCAGACCTCGGAAGCGATCCTTCCGTCGAAGACGGCACCTTCCTTGGAAATGGGATTCGGGACTTTGCCGGCCAAGTGGCCTTGGGTGGCACCGACTGGACCGATGATGGGATCACCGACCTCGCCATCTCCGCCCCTGGAAACGCAAGCATCACAGGGACCGGCGATGCGGGTGCGGTGTACGTATTTTACGGGCGGGGGATGTAAGGCTACTCGCTCGCCTCGTACACTCCGTCTTCCGGAAACAACAGGGCAGAAAGTTCGCCAGGCCGAATCAAGCCGATGGCTCCGTTCGCTGCACTCTCTTCATCGAAGTGCTCGGGCTCACCCTCTTCAGACCAGTTGGCCACCAGGAGCGGCACAGGATCCGAGATGTGATTGCCTGTGATGCAACTGGTCCCATGATCGGCGGACACCACAACGCGCAGGCCCTCGGTGACCAAAGGGTTCTTCCACAGGAACCTGCCCAGAGCAGAATCAATGGCCGATATGAAGTCTCGCTTCTCCAAAGGACGACGATCGTGCGCGGCAATATCGGTTCCCTTGAAGTGAATCGCGACAAAGTGCCGACCACTGAACAATTGCGCAGCCGCATCGAACTTGGAATCCAAGTTGGTGTCCAAGTTTCCGGTCATCTCCGAATTGGTGGCCGCCTCCATTCCCAGCGTGCGGGCAATGCCCAGTGCCGTCGGACATGCAGAAACAAGCGCCGCATGCTGCGGGCTGTGTTGGGGCGGTGGGAGGTCTTTGACCTGTGCCGTACCACGCGTGATGATGCAGTTGGCCGGGTACAAACCCCGCTCCAAACGCTCTTGATTCATCGGGTGCTTGGACAATGTTTCGGATGCTTTCTGCAACAAGGCTTTGAGGGCGGCAACGGTTCTTGCAGCTTCTGGAGAATCATCCAAGGCCTCTGCATCCAACACACGCTGAACGATCGACTCGCCACCCGGATCGGTGTTGCCAACCGCTCCTGACAGCTTTGCACCCTGCAGCATGACCGTCAGGCGATGCTCATGTCCGGCAAAGACACGTCCAACGATTCCCCCCGGCAAGTCCACTGCATCCAGATCGGCGATCAGATCTTCCACACCAGCACGAATACGGCCAGCCCGGCGATCCACCAAAGTGCCGTCCTCCGCCACCGTGGCGAGGTTCCCCCGGAACAACACCGCACCGGGAGACAAGGGAACCCCATTGCCCAGCGCCTCCAACAAACCTCGACCCAGCTTTTGTCCCGCATCGGGTTGACCCAAAAGGGCCAGCAACCCTTCGTTCGTCGATGCCGCCTTGTCCGGGTTGTGTGTGGTTAAAATCTGGCCCTGTCCACCCCGCCCAGCCAGGGCTTGAAGCGTGGGTGTTTCCGCCGCCGAAAGCGGGGTCATTCCCCCCAATGCCGGATTCGGTTCGTCCCCCATCCCATCGAGAATCAAAAACAATGTTTGAGGACCCACAGGATCTCTCTTCTGCGGCTCCTGTACTTGAATGAGGACCTGCTCATCCGCCATCGACTCAAACGCAATCGCCCGACTCAAGTAGTCGACCACACCCCGCACCGTGACATCGATGTCTTCGCTCGCCACAACCACGGCATTGGTGTCTTCAGCGGCACTCAACAAGTCATCATGAATCCAGCGCACCGATTGAAACGCTTCCAAGTAGGTGTCTGGACTGCGGGCCGTCTGCGACTTTGCACGTCTCGGAAACCGCGACTTGTGCTTGTCTTCATCCAACACAGCCAAGACCAAACCCGCGGCAATCGCATCGGAACCAGGGGACAAATACCGATGAAAGGGTGGAATGATGTGTGTGCCCTCGAGAATCATGTGGGAACGCTCTCGAATCGCCCGGCGAATGACCGCCCGCACACCCACAGCAACCTGATCACACTGCTGACGATAGCCTGCAAGGACTCGCTCCCGAGGCTTGCTGAGCACCCTTCCACCCTGCAGCATGCCGCGGAAAGAGTGGTCATGTAGTCCGGGTACGACCTCCGCACTCAGCACCGTGCGCATGGTCTCCCGAATCATATCGGTGCTGGTGACGGAACGAATTCCCAGGCGCACAGCGAGTTCGGTGGCCAAGGTAGACTTTCCGGTTCCGGTCGCTCCACCGAGCAAAAGAAAAAGAGGCCGCTCGGTGCGGCGCACCCAGCTGATAAATCGGTACCGCCGGAGGGCCTGTTCGTCGCCCATCGCAACAATACGCTCACACACAGCACGCTCAAGTTCCGCCTCATGAACTTCTTGCTGACCTTTGCTCAGCAGCCACAAGTACACATCTTGGGCCATTTGCATGGCGGGCTCATAGTCGAGACCCGAGGTGGTGAGTTGCTGAAAAACAATGCCCCTTGAGTATGGGTACACGCCATCACCCGAACGAACCAACGTCGGGCCCACCTCGGCCACGGTAAATTGCCGCTGCGGAAACTCTTCCGGGGAAATGCCGAGATGGGATTCCACGAGTGCACGGACCCGGGCTTCCAATTCATCGGCCGTGATCTCTTCCAAGGGCCGTATTTCATCCCGCAATTTGTTCGAGATCGCAAAAGCGTCGGCCATGTTGATGCCGCGTTGCAAAAGACTTGCCGTCACCATTCCCGTCTGGAACCGATACCGGCCATGCCGACTAACTACGGTCGGACGCCGCTTCTTGCTTGGTCTCTTGTTGCTCACGGCTGCAAGCGTAGCATCATTCCCGAGCCCAGATCAGGATTCAGGTGCGCATGCTCGTCACAGCATTGTCATGGTTTCGAAACATTTGGGGGATAGTTTCGCTGTCGAAATACAACAGAACCGGCCAAGACAAGGCCGTGGAGCAGACAATGAAATCGATCCAAACCATTCTTATTGCCGCCACACTGATCGCGTGTGGCAAGCCACAAAAACAAGATGGTAGTGGTGCCACCACCTCCGGTGGACGAACAGTCATTCAAAACAAAGGCTCAGACACCCTGGTGAACGTCGCCCAAGCATGGGCGGAAACCTACAAAACCGTCGATCCCAATGTCGCCATTGCCGTAACGGGCGGCGGTTCAGGAACCGGCATCTCCTCCATGATCAATGGCACGGTGGACATCGCAAACTCCAGCCGGGCAATGAAGACCAAAGAACTCGAAGCAGCCAAGAAGAACGGGATCGATCCCAAGCAAAACATCGTTGGCTATGACGCACTCGCTGTCTTTCTTCACCCATCAAACCCAATCAATGAAATCAGCATCGAGCAAATCAAAGCCATCTACGGCGAACATGGCACCATGGAAAAATGGTCCGATCTCGGCGTCACCATCGAAGGATGTCCTTCCGATGAAATCATTCGGATCAGCCGTCAAAACAACTCTGGGACCTACGCGTACTTCAAGAAAGCAGTCCTCGGTAAGGGCGAATACAAGCTTGGTTCACGCGACATGCACGGTTCCAAGGACGTGGTCGACTTGGTCGAGAACACCCCATGCGCCATCGGCTACTCTGGGCTGGCCTACGCAAATGACCACATCAAAATGCCCTGCGTGAAGAAGGGGGCTGATGAAGCCTGTGTCACACCCACCGTACCGACAGCCGCAGACGGAAGCTACCCGATTGCACGCCCATTGTTCATGTATACGGCTGGTGAGCCAACCGGCGCAAACAAGCAATACCTCGACTGGATCCTCAGCGATGCGGGGCAGTGCATCATCCTCGATAAGGGATATGCAAGCGTACGAGACGTCACCTGCGGCTGAGACAACTGGGAGTTCCGATGAAACGATATGAGGCCCGTTTAGCGCACGATTTAAATGCGATTCAAAAAAGAGTCGCGGGCATTGCGGATGCTGTGCGTGCAGCCGTCAACGAGGCGGTTGTGGGACTGGAAACCTCCGACAAGGCACGCCTGTATGACGTGATCTTGAACGACCACCCCATCAACCGAGAAAGCCGTGCCATCGACACCCTGTGTCATGCATTCGTCGCACGGCACCTTCCCGCAGCCGGACCTCTTCGTTTCGTTTCATCGGTCCTTCGCCTCAATATTGGTCTGGAACGGATCGGCGACTATGCCGTCACCATCGGGCGGGTGGGTGCACAACTGAACCAACCCATTCCCGAACCGTTGATGGCCGATATTCGAGAGATGGCCGATCAAACCATCCACATGCTGCGCACATCCACACGCGCTTTCCTCGAGGAAGACGCCGAGTTGGCGCGGGCCACCAAGCCCATCGCAAAAGAAATCGATGCCGTGTACGACCGCATGTTCGATCACATCGTCACCGCCGATGATGGGCGGCCGCGAACCGAAGTGGTCCGGATTCTCAGCATTCTGGACCAGATCGAACGGGTCAGCGATCAAGCCAAAAATATCTGCGAAGAGACCGTATTTGTGGCGACTGGTGAAACCAAGAAGCCCAAGGTCTACAAGGTTCTTTTCGTTGATCGCACCGGAGCCTTGGTGAGCCAAATGGCCAAAGCCATCGCCAACAAAGCATTCCCCGAGTCTGGCATCTTCCACGCCGCTGGGTGGGAACCAGTGGACGATATCAACCCAGCCTTGGGTCGCATTGCGGACAAGCTTGGGCTCGACGTTGAAGACGCCAAAGTCCGCGAGTTTGGAGAACTGACCAAGAGCCCCGCGAAGTACCATGTCATCGTCACGCTGGTGCCCACCGATGAAACGGATCTGCCAGACATCCCGTTCCATACCATTCTCCAGAAATGGAACCTCGGCCCCCGACCGACCGGTGATGATGAAGCCGTCGACGCCCGGGTAGATGAATTGAGCCGCGACCTCCGCGCCCACGTTCGCGACTTGATGGTGACCTTGCGTGGAGAAGACGCCTGCTGATGAACGAAGACTCCACCATACAGAGCCACACGGAAGACGCACGGACGCGTGACTGGTGGATTGACCGGTTCATGGCTGGTTTTGTCTGGTTGGCGGGTATTTCGGCCATTGTGGCCATCGTCGGAATCTTTGTGTTCATCACCAAAGAGGGTGTGGGCTTCTTCGGCCCCAATTTCGACTTCGTCGAGTTCTTTACCTCACCGTTGTGGCGACCCACCTCAGAAGAAAACCCGACCTACGGCACAATGGCACTGATCGTGGGCACCGCAAGCGTCACTGGTTTCGCCGTGTTGACCGCGATTCCCTTCGCTCTCGGGGCTGCGATCTATATCTCAGAATTCGCACCACCAAAGTCCAAGGAAGCACTCAAGGTGCTGGTCGAACTCCTGGCTGCCATTCCGAGCGTGGTTTGGGGATTTATCGGCCTCAGCATCATGAACCCGCTCATCATCAAACTCTTCAATGTGCCGATCGGACTGAATATCCTCAACGCTGGCATCATCTTGGGGCTGATGAGTGCACCGATCATGTGCACCATTGCCGAGGATGCCCTCAAAGCCGTACCCGACAAATACCGGGAAGGTGCTGAAGCACTGGGTGCCACCAAGTGGCAGGTCATTCGACGTGTGGTGCTGCCCGCTGGAAAGAACGGTCTGATGGCCGCAGCACTTCTGGGTGTTGGCCGTGGTTTCGGCGAAACCATGGCCGTCTTGATGGCCTCCGGTCACTCGATCAACATACCGAATTCGCCCTTCGACTCCGTTCGTGCTCTGACCGCAACCATTGCGGCGGAACTGGGCGAAACGGCCAACGGGTCAGAGCACTATCAAGCCTTGTTCACCTTGGGGATCTTGCTCTTTATGGTCACCTTCTTCATCAACCTGAGTGCCGACATCGTCGTGCGGGGGATTCGAAGAAAGTGAGCATGTTTGCCCCCACCGCGTTGAACCGAAAGAACGAGAAGGTCCAAAAATGGATCGGACGGCTCATGGGGGCGATGACGATCGTGTTGATCATCCCGGTGATCTTGGTCCTCACCATGCTGGTCATCCGCGGCGCGCCCGCAATTTCTTGGGCCTTCTTGGTCGAAGACCCGATCAATGGAATGACCGCGGGCGGCATTTTTCCAGCCTTATTTGGAACCATCTGCATCGTTCTCGTGGCCCTGTTCGCATCCGTTCCCGTCGGCGTCGCAGCCGCCGTTTATCTAAGCGAGTACGCCCCCGACAACTGGTTCACACGCATCATCAATCTCGCCATCATCAATCTCGCAGGTGTGCCATCCATCGTTCACGCGCTCTTTGGCGTGGGGGCTTTCGTTCTCTTTTTCGATTTTGGTACGTCCATCTTGGCCGCCAGCTTGACCTTGGCCGTCATGACACTGCCGGTCGTCATCGTATCCACACGGGAGTCGCTCCAAGCGGTGCCCCAAGCATATCGAGAAGCCTGCATGTCGATGGGGGCCACAAAATGGCAAACCATCTACCGGGTGGTCCTGCCCAATGCGGTCACCGGAATCCTGACAGGCATCATCCTGGAAGTGTCTAGAACTGCCGGTGAGACCGCACCCATCATGTTCACCGGTGCGGCATTCTTCCTGCCCTTCTTGCCCCAATCGGTCTACGACCAGACGATGGCGCTATCCCTGCATCTATTCGTGGTGGCCACACAGGTCCCGAATGTGCCGTACAACTTGCCCTATGGCGTAGCGCTCGTGCTGATTGGAATCGTACTCGTCATGAACTCCGTTTCCATCGCCTTCCGGATTTACCTTCGCGGGAGGCGCAAGTGGTAGAGCAAAGCCCCATCCACCTCGAAGTGAAAGATCTGACCATTTCATACGATGATCAGCCCGCTCTCTCGAACGTCAACTTGGACATCCGAAAGAACGAAATTTTCGGAATCATTGGCCCCGCGGGAAGTGGCAAGACCTCCTTCTTGCGCATCCTCAATCGCATGGACGCCGATGTGGACAACATGTCCTTTACCGGCACCGTTTCCTACAACGGAACCGATCTGCGAACCTGGCGAAACTTGTACAGCCTAAGACGACGCGTGGGCGTGGTGTTCCCGCTCCCCGTCGGACTCCCGATGAGCATCTACGAGAACGTGGCCTTCAGCCCCCGCATCCGCGGTGTGAGAAAGAAAGCGGACCTCGATGTCATCGTCGAAAAGTGCTTGCGCCGGGCCGCATTGTGGGACGAAGTCAAAGACCGGCTCGATGCCCTGGGCAGCTTGTTGTCGGGTGGACAGCAGCAACGCCTCACGATTGCACGCGCCCTCTCGCAAGAACCCGACCTGCTGTTGCTCGACGAGTTCTCCATCGCCGTTGACCCGGTCACGACGATGCGAATCGAGGATGTCTTAAAGGAACTTCGGGAAGAGTTGACCATCGTCTTGGTGACCAACCTCGTCCAACAGTGTCGACGACTGGCAGACCGCTCTGCATTCTTCCTGCAAGGGGAATGCGTCGAGGTCGGAAACACCGAGGACTTCTTTACCGGAGAGGTCAAGGACCAACGCACACGAGACTATGTGGAGGGTCGTTTTGGCTGATCAACCCGCCATTGTCACCGAGAAGCTGAACCTCTGGTACGGCGACTTTCAAGCGCTGTTCGATGTGGACCTGAGCATCCGTTCCGGTGCCATCACCTCGTTGATTGGACCATCCGGGTGTGGAAAGTCCACCTACCTTCGGTGCATCAACCGCATCAATGAGCGCCTTGGCTACGTTCGGACCACGGGAAGCGTGTCTGTGATGGGCCACGACATCTACGCACCTGAGGTGGAACTCATCCAGGTGCGAAAGAACATCGGCATGGTCTTTCAGCGGCCAAACCCCCTGCCCTTGTCCATCCGCGACAATGTGCTGTTTGGCCACAGGCTTCATCATCCAGAACAAACATCCAAAGACGAGGAAGACAGCCTCGTGGAACAAGCGCTCCAAACAGTGCTTCTGTGGGATGAGGTGAAGGACAGCCTGCATCGTCCGGCCATCAGCCTGAGCCTAGAAGCCCAACAAAAGCTCTGCATCGCCAGACTCCTTCCGGTCAAGCCGGCTGTGTTGTTGATGGATGAGCCCTGCTCAGCCTTGGACCCCAAGGGAACCGAAGCTGTTGAAGAACTGATTTGGACCCTGCGGGGCGAATACACCATCCTGATTGTGACGCACAACATGGCACAGGCTCGCCGTGCCACAGAAGAGTGCATCTTCATGCTGATGGGCAAGGTCGTCGAACACTCCGAAACCGGAAAGATGTTCGTCTCGCCCAAGCACCGGGAAACAGCCGACTACATTGAAGGACGGTACGGCTAAGTCTCAAAAGCCGGTCGAACCCTTAATACCCCGCCTGCATCCGCAGAAAAATGCCCTTGCTTGGGTTGTCCATGTCGGTTTCTTCTCGGGTCTGCTCATAGATCACGCCCGCAGAAATCTTCTTTGCGAAGTCCTTGGTCAAGCCCGCACGGATGGTTGCGTGCGCATCCACATCCGTTTCAGTATCCGGGTCCCACATGTCATAGCGGACCACCACATTGAACAGATCCGGAACCTTGGCCACCATGTTGGTGGAGAGCCCAGCACCGTCCAATTCTCCGGTGGTGTCCGTCACGTACTCACCCCAGACGTCAACGTACTCCTGAGCGAACCCAATCGAGGCCACCAGGGTTGTGGTGGGGTCGATGTCTTCGTGGGTAAACACATCGCGACTCGCAAAAATGCTGATGGGCAACTTGATGTCGCCATGAAGAGGGTCCACGGTCAATCTCAGCTCGGCCGCTTTGGCGGCATCCGCTTCTGGGTTGCCGTAGCCTTCACCATTGACGAGGGCCGTCGACCACCCAAACAGACCATCAGCATGCTCACCCAAGGCGTGCACACCAACATCCGCCGAACTCAGAATTTTTTCTTGGTCCGTGAACGATTTCGCCAACCAACGTTGGCCCCAAAACTTGTCTGAAAAACCAACTTGTGGGTTCCCAGCAGAGCCAAATCGCACCTTGATGTCATCGGAAGCTTTGACCTGAAGGTACGCGTACTTCAGAAAAAGTTCGAGTTTCTTGTCGTTGGTGCGCCCCACATCGGTGGTGATTCGGGCCGAGAAAGTGTCATCAATCTTGGTCTTGAAGTTCAAATAGACCCGATCGATATCGAATTCATTCGGGCGCGGATCGCCTTCGGCAAACTCTTCGGTGGGTTGTTCACTTATATCCACACCATAGTGGGCAAAGAGGAGGGCACCCGCCTTGATCTGTGGTGCATCCCCAGCCCATGCTGACTGCGAAAATAGGGCCACGGTGATGGCTGCAATTTGAGCGAAGGTCTTCGCTCTGTATGGGGTATGCATTGGTTTTCTCCTTTGAGCCCAAGCATGGACGAAGGCCAAGAAATTCAAGACAATACAATTATACCGGCGCCAGAAAATCTGGGGCGGAAGGACGCGCGGGTAGGCTGACCCAAAATACGGATCCCGAGGGTCGGTTGGGCTCAATGCCCACTTGACCATTCATGCTGGTGACCAAGTGTTTCACAATCGAAAGGCC
>Ga0163108_10000922_pt1 | contig 21573 bp, 21 predicted proteins | sample Fk1155metaG_FD_109644 | JGI IMG/M metagenome (GOLD analysis project Ga0163108, IMG submission 109644) | Marine microbial communities from the Central Pacific Ocean - Fk160115 155m metaG | ecosystem: Environmental > Aquatic > Marine > Oceanic > Photic zone | place: The Central Pacific Ocean...
ATGACTTGTGAGTTAGCTGAAGAAAATGGTATTGAAGTTGATTTAGAAGGATATGAAAAAGCTTTTCAAGCCCATAAAGATTTATCAAAAGCAAACTCTGCCCAAAAATTTAAAGGTGGTTTAGCCGATCACTCTATGGAAAGTACTAAATTACATACTGCCACTCACCTACTTCATCAAGCTTTAAGAAATATTCTTGGAAATCATATTGAACAAAAAGGTTCTAATATTACTCCTGAAAGATTAAGATTTGATTTTAATCATACGGAAGCTGTCTCTAAAGAGCATCTAATTGAAGTAGAAAACTTAGTAAATGAACAGATTCAAAGAGATCTTCAAATTTCTAACTCAGTTATGTCAGTTGATGAAGCTAAAGAACATGGAGCCATTGGTCTTTTTGAAGATAGATATGGTGATAGTGTGAATGTTTATAAAATTGGTGACTTTTCACTAGAAATTTGTGGAGGTCCACATGTTGAAAATACTGGTCAAATAGGAAAGTTTAAAATTAAAAAAGAACAAAGTTGCGGAAAAGGAATTCGTAGAATTAAAGCAGTAATCTCTAATGATTAAAACTATTACATTTATTCGCTTCCCATTTGAATCCAGAATGGGTGGCGAAGAACTTCATACCGTTAAGCTTGCTGAGTTTTTTCGCAATAAGGGATTCAAAGTAAGGCTGATTTCAAGTTGTAAGGTTTTAATTTCAGAATTTAAGAAATTAGGACTTGAAGTTTATGAATTTAAACCTTTTAGAGCTCCGGTTACAAAAATATCTATGCTTGCTTTTATAATAAAATACCCGTGGAGTTTATTTAGATTTAAAAGTAAATTTAATTCTGATTTTTTTCAAAATGAAGCTTGTACTTTTCTCTTAAATATTGGAGAGAAAATTATTTTCTCTAAGTATTTATCCAAGGTTAGTAGCAAAGTTGTTTTTATGGAGCATGCCAGAATTGGAAATTTCATCCTTAAAAATCCTTTTTTATCGCATTTAAGAAAAGTTTCTAAGCTTAAAACTATTGAAATAGTTAGTGTCTCAAAAATAATGGAACGAGATTTAATCAAAGCTTATAATCAAAAGGCTACTATTATTCCAAATGCAATTTATTCTCTTAAAACACTAAGACATAAAACTGATTATAAATTAAAGAAAATTGGTTACCTTGGTAGATTTACAGAGGATAAAGGATCAAACTTAATAATCAAACTAGCCTCTAAAAACAAAGATATTGAATTTTTAGTAAGTACTGAAAAGTTTGAAAATTCTCCAAACAACTTAAAATGCCTAGGTTATTTAAAAGGCAATAAACTAGAAGAATTTTGGGATCAAATCGATTTACTTTTACTTCCTGCTAGTAAAATTGATCCTTTTGGACTAGTTGTTCTTGAAGCAATGCAAAGGAAAGTACCAGTCTTGATATCTAATAATGTTGGCGCTAAAGATTATTTCAAAAAAGATTTAGAAATATTTATAGAAGACTTAGATAAGATAGAAAATAAAATTCAAGATTTAAAATCTAAAGAAAAGCTTATGCAAAAAGTTGCATTAAATGCATTTAAAAAGATTAGCTCTATGACAGATGATAAAATGCACCAAAGTTATTTAAATCTTTTTAAGTAAAGCTTTAAATTTTAAGTAGGTCTTTTTAAAGCTATAATTTTTTATAATAGAATCAGCATTGTGCTCTAATTGTTTTTGAAGCTCAAGGTTATTATTTAGAAATAATATTTTATCAGATAATTCTATATGATCTTCTTTATCAAAGTATAGACATGCATTTTTAAAGACCTCTTTAAACACTGGAATTTCTGAGATTAAACACGGTACTTTATTTTCTAAAGCTTCTAATATTTGCAATCCAAAACCTTCAATTTTTGATGGATTCACTAAAATTGCAGTATTTGAAATGATAGTTTTTAATTCTAAATCACTAACATAGTCCTCTAATATAACTTGATCCTGAAGATTGTTGTCTTGAATGTATTTTTGAATTTCCGTGATATATGGATAAGTAAATTTTCCAACTAAAACTAACTTCTTATTTACTTTGTCTTCAATATGATTAAACGCTTTTAATAAAACTATTTGATTCTTTCTTTCTAAAAAAGTTGCATTAAAAGTAATATATTTATGATTTTTTTTATATTTTCGTTTTTTAAATTCAGAAGAACCTGGAAAAAACACATGTAAATTCTTGGATTTAGGATTAAAAGTCTTCTTGAAATCTTCTAACTGAGAATTTGTTGAAAATAAAAATGTATTAGATTTAAACCTAGCTAATATTGGCAAGCAAATTCTTTCAACTAGCGTAGGAAAAAACTTATGACTAGAAGTTTTAAAGGAAATTAAGTCATGAACCACAACTACTGACTTACCTCCCAAAATAGAGATAATCAAAGGTGTTATATATGATTCAGATGCAAAGAATGTTAATTTATTTTTTAATATTAAAAAAGCTGACTGTATATGAAATAAAAGCTTTGAATACTTTTTAATATTTAAATTTTTATCTTTAATTTTTATATCTCTTGAAGTCGTAAAAGCATAGACCTTAGACTCCTTTAGCAAATGATCTAAGAGTCGTTTTGTATAAATAGCCTTTCCAGTTGGATGATCGGAAACTAAGTGGCGTACATCAATTGCAAAATTGAACATTATTTACTTTTTTACTTAATAAGATTATAGTTTATTTAAGTAAAATATCAATCATGAAAATACCTTCAAGAATAACAGATATATTTCATAGATCGAGAAGAATAAAAAAAATTTACCACAATTTAAATATTATATATATTTTTTCGCTTGTGAGTCTTTTTTTTAACTTTTACTCTGATATAGATACTTACAACACAGGCCTTAGTATTAATAGTTTTCAGGGAGAGCTTTCAATAATCGGAATTAACCTTCTTGTAATCCAATCGGTTTTAATAATTTACAACATTGATAAGAAGATAATTGACAAGAAAATTAAAATATTGAAAGGAATCCAGTTGGATCTTTCAAACTTAATAGGTATATGTTTTTCAATCTACCTAGTATTATTATATTTTTTTATAACTCAAAGTAATGCCTTTGGTGTTAATCCCCTTTTTAAAAATTACGGAATTGGATTCTATACTTTCTTAACACTACAAATTATAGCTTTATTTAAGCTATTGAAGATTAAGAATGTTTAACTTTACAATTTTTTTAATATTTGTTTACTAATTTTTATTAAAATAATTACGAATTAGCTTGACGGTGAATATACACTCACCTATAATTCAAATACAAAAAACATTTAACCAAAAAGAAATGCCAACAAAAAAAATAACTGAAACGAAAAAAGTTGATGCTAATAAAGAAAATAAACTCAAATCACTAGATGTAGCTTTAAGTCAAATTGAAAAAAGCTTTGGTAAAGGATCTATCATGAAACTAGGTGAAAATAAAAGAGCTTTAATTGAGACTATCTCAACAGGATCGATTTCACTAAACATAGCATTAGGTGGGGGTATCCCAAAAGGAAGAATAAGTGAAATATATGGACCAGAAAGTTCAGGGAAAACAACTTTAACACTTCATACAATAGCAGAGTGTCAAAAAAAAGGTGGTATTGCTGCATTCATTGATGCGGAACATGCACTAGACCCAGAGTATGCAAAAAAAATCGGTGTAGATATTGATAATCTTTTAGTTTCACAACCAGATAGTGGTGAACAAGCTCTAGAAATTGTTGAAACTCTAGTTAGATCAAACGCAGTAGATTTAATTGTAGTTGATTCAGTAGCTGCATTAACACCAAGAGCTGAAATCGAGGGTGATATGGGTGATTCTCATATGGGTCTGCAAGCTAGACTAATGAGTCAAGCTTTAAGAAAATTAACATCTATCGTATCAAGATCAAATGTATCTATAATCTTTATTAATCAACTTAGAATGAAGATTGGTGTAATGTTTGGAAATCCTGAAACTACAACTGGTGGTAACGCCTTGAAATTCTACTCTTCTGTAAGAATGGAAATTAGAAGCGCTGGTAAAATTGAAGGAAATGGACCAGACGGAAAGATACTTGTAGGAAATAAAGCAAAAGTAAAAGTTGTTAAAAATAAAGTAGCACCACCATTTAAGATTGCAATATTTGATATTATGTTCAATAAAGGTATTTCGTATGAAGGAGATCTGATTGATTTAGCTGAAAGATATAGTATTGCTAGAAAAGCTGGGGCGTTCTATTCGTATCAAGAGAAAACAATTGGACAAGGTAGAGAAAACACAAAAAACTATTTAATAGCAAATCCAGAAGTTGCACAACAAATGCACAAAGAAGTGGTTGAAAAAATAAAAGAAAGCCTAGTTTAGTGGAAAAATTTGACAAAAAAATGTATGCTCAAGCTTTGAAATATTTATCAATCAGAGAGTATTCTGAGCTTGAGTTATATAGAAAATTACAAAAAAAATTTGTATGCAACAACTCACAAATAATTAAAGGAATTTTAGATAAGTTAAAAGGTTCAAATTACTTATCTGACGAAAGATTTACATCATCTAAAGTAAAAAGCCTTATTAATAAAAAATATGGTCCGAATTATATAAAATTGAAAATGTTAAATTTTGGAGTTGATTCAAAAAATACAAATTCAGAAATTTATAAAAATATTGAATCGATTGAACTTAATTTAGAAGATTTAATAAATAGAAAATTTCAAGATTCTACTTTTGAAGAAAAAAATAAATTAATTCGTAAGTTAATTTCAAAAGGATACGATTCTTCAATGATTTTAAAGAAAATTGACGAATTCCTTGCAAAAATTGAATCTTCATAGTAAAATTTAACAGTGAAGTCAGCAAGGAGCTGATTTTTTTAAGATAAAATTAACAATTATAAAATGCAATCACAGTTTCAAGCTGCAATTAACCAACTATGCAGTGAGAAAAACTTACCTAAAGAGGAAGTTTTAGAATCAATTAAAGCAGCTTTAAAAACTGCCTACAAAAAAGATTATGGTAATAGAGAGCAAGAAATTGAAGTTGAACTTTCAGAGTCTGGTGAAAATGCAACAATTTACCAAGTGTTTACTGTAGTAGAAACTGTAGAGGATGCAGACTTAGAAATGACACCTAAAGAAGCAACTAAATACGAAAAAACTGTAAAGGTTGGAGATGAAATAAGAGTAGATGTTACTCCTATGGAATTTGGTAGAATCGCAGCTCAAAGTGCAAAACAAGTTATCCTGCAAAAATTACAAGAATCAGAAAGAAAAATTATGTATGATAATTTCAAAGATAGAGAAAATGAACTAATTAATGCACAAGTTCATAGAGTGCAAAATGGTCATGTGTTTATTGACTTAGGAAAGATTATAATTGAACTTCCAAGAGAGGCACAAATTAAAGGTGAAAGATATTTCGCTGGACAGAGACTAAAGCTTTATTTAGATAAAGTTATTAAAACAACTAAAGGTCCTAAACTGCTAATTTCAAGAACTCATCCAAAATTGGTTGCAAAACTTTTTGAATTAGAAATACCTGAGGTTCACCAAGGTTTAGTTAAGATTGTGAAAATTGCTAGAGATGCCGGATTAAGAACTAAAATGGTAGTTGAATCAACAGATCAAAAAATTGATCCTGTAGGATCTTGTGTTGGTCAAAAAGGTGTAAGAATCAAGAGTATCATGGAAGAGTTGAGTGGAGAAAGAATTGATATTATTCAAAACCCAAGTTCACAACAAAAATTAATTAGGGAAAGTTTATCTCCAGCAGAAATTAAGTACATAGATCTAGATGAGGATAAATCAATTTTGAATATATATGTAACTGACGACCAAAGACCTTTAGCAATTGGTAAAAGAGGACAAAATGTAAGACTAGCATCGAAACTTCTTGAATTAGAAATTAATATAAAAAACTTTGAAGACTTAGATCCAGCTAAACAAAAAGAAGTTTTAGAGAAAGAAGAATCTACTTCAAATGATAATACCAAGGAAGAAAACATGCCTGATGAAACTCCTGATGTTGAAGATGTTCATGAATTAGGATTAGACGAAGAAACTATGGATGCGTTAGTAGAAGCTAATTTAACTCAAATCATACAATTAAAAGGACTTAGCGTTAAAGACCTTTCAACTATTGAAGGAATAAGTAAAGAATCTGCTGAAATAATTTTTGAAAAATTATCACAGTAATTGTTGAAACATTAAAAAGCCTCATAATGAGGCTTTTTTTATTTTAATGATTTTATGATATAATAAAGATAATAATTATTTTTCTTTAATGGACTCAAAAAAAATACAAGCTGCATCTAGTAGAAAAAAATCAAAGAATAAAGATGATAAAAAATCTGGATTAGACCTAAGTAATAAAATTAACTTAGAGATTCAAGAAGAAATTGTTAAGAAAAAAGCTGAAGATCTAGGGAAAAAATATGGGTATGTAAATTTAATATCTACCCCTATAAACTCAGATCTTTATGAGTTTTGGGATATAAAGGAACTGAAGGAAGCTTTGATCATCCCCTTTTTTAGAGTGGGTTCAAAAGTTAGAGTGGCTATAAATGATCCTAACTTTTCAAAAACAAAAGAAGTACTAGAGAAAATGAAAAAAGAAGGATTTGAACTACAACTTAATTTAGCATCACGGATTGGAATCTTGTATCAATTAAAGAAATTTACAGAGGGTAAAATTAAAGATGATAAAATCGAAAATGTATTAGATGAAAAACTAATAGAAACATACCAAAAAGAAATTGAAACTTTATCAAGGTTAGGAGAAAGTATTTCGCTTTCAACTTTATCAAAAGGTATAAACGATTTATTGGTGGGAGGAATCAAAACAAAAGCTTCTGACATACATATGCAACCACAGGAGGAAAAGACTTTAGTTAGATTTAGAATAGATGGAATGCTTCAAAAAGTACTAGAATTTGATAATAAAATTTACAAAGAATTATCCAAGCAGATTAAATATAAATCAGGATTAAGACTTAATGTAAATGATATACCACAAGATGGTAGATTATTTTTTGAAGTAAATGAACATAAAATTGATGTTAGAGTTTCAACGATACCTACCGAATTTGGCGAAACAATAGTACTAAGACTTTTGGATTCAAGAAAACAGTTTTTAGATTTAGATCACTTAGGCTTTAACGAAAGAGATCTATCAATTCTAAATGAAATTTCAAGTCTTTCTCAGGGTATGATTTTAGTAACTGGTCCAACAGGAAGTGGTAAAACAACTACTTTATACTCATTACTAGCTAGATATAACACATCAGACCGAAAAATAATAACCTTAGAAGATCCTATCGAGTATCACCTAGACAGAATTGTTCAAAGTCAAATTAATGAAAAAAAGGGTTATACTTTTAAGATGGCGCTTGAATCGGTATTAAGACAGGATCCAGATGTTGTAATGATTGGTGAGGTTCGTGACTTAGAGACTGCAAACACAGCTTTACAAGCATCCTTAACTGGACACGTTATGCTTTCTACATTGCATACCAATAGTGCACTTGAGGCTATCCCAAGATTGAGAAATATGGGATTAGAACCATATCTCATTGCACCCTCATTAGATACTGTTATGGCTCAAAGATTAGTAAGAAAGTTTTGTCACCATTGCGTAGAAGAAAATGAAATTAGCCAAAAAGATTTAGGTATTTTGGAAGCAGAAGCTGAAAAAATTTCAAAAATAACTAAGAAATCTTATATTATTCCGTCTAAACTCCCTTGTGCAAAAGGTTGTGAAAAATGTAATCATACTGGTTACCTAGGACGAATTGTAATTTGTGAAATTTTTAGAATAGATCAGGAATTCCGAGATATGATCTCTGAAGACGTTCCTTTTTCAAAACTTCTTCAAAAAGCTCAAAAAGAAGGTATGATAACAATGTACCAAGATGGTATTTTGAAAGTTATCAACGGTCAGACTTCTTTATCTGAAGTTTTAAGAGTAACCAAATAAATTCATTCTGATTTTGTCTTGAATCAAGTCAGTGAAGGCTGAAGTGTTTTCAATCAATCGTGCTCCATTAGCTATTAATTTTAAACAGCCTAAATAAGTTTCATCATTTAATCTTCCAGGTAAACAACAGACATCCTTTCCTAAATCTAAAGCAAAATCAGCAGTATGCAAAGAACCAGAATCTTTAGAGGCTTCATTTATGTAAACTAAATCAGAAATAGAAGCAATCAACCTGTTTCTTTTTACAAAATCATATTTATTTGGAATGTATCCATCAGGACTTTCTGATATTAAAAGACAATTTTCAGGCATCTTATCAAAAAGATAGGAGTATCTTTTTGGAGTATAATTTTGTACTCCAGATGCAAGAATTATTATCAGTGGTATATTATATTTCAAACTCATTTTTACAGCTTGAATATCAGTTCCATAAGCTCCACCTGTAACAACAACAACATTCTTAAATACATTATTTTCAAAAAAGTTGTCCAACATTAAATATCCATAACGACTTTGTATTCTTGATCCAACAATAGCAACTTTTAATTTTTGGGAAAGTAAAAGTTCGGTATCCCCTCTCAGGTAAATTTGCTTAGGAGGTTTATGTAAATTTTGGAATTTTTTTAAATATTTATTTTGCATAAAAAGAGTTTAGACATCTACACTATTGTGTATAAGAGTAAAATTCTTTTAAAAATTAATTAACAAAAAATTAAATTAATTTGAGCCTTGAGTCCTCTAATAAGAATACTTGACCATTGAAATTATCTAAAAGATCTACATTATGGGTCACTATTATTACTGTGGTGTTATTTTTGTTAACTTTATATAGCAGTTCGATTACCTCTCTAGCATTTTTAAGATCTAGATTTCCAGTAGGTTCATCGCAAATTAAAATTGATGGATTGTGTACTATTGCTCTAGCTAAGGCACATCTTTGCTTTTCACCACCAGAAAGCTCTCGCGGGTATGCGTTGATTTGGTGAGATAGACCAACTTTTTCTAAGGCTGTAAGTACAGCTTTTTCCATTTCTAACTTTGGGAAATTTATAACTTCAAGAGCAAATTTTACGTTTTCAAAAACATTTTTTTTGGGTAGTAGACGAAAATCTTGCCAGACCATACCAATGTTTTGACGGTATTTTTGGCGAGAATTTTTCTTGAGTGATGAAAGTTTAATTTCATTTACTAATATTTCTCCTTTACTTGGTTTGTAAAGGCCCATTAATAAATTTAAGAGTGTAGATTTTCCAGCTCCAGATGGGCCAATAATCGCATTTAAAGAAGATTTCTCGAAGGCTACATCTACGCTATCTAAAATTGTTTTTCCAGCTATTTTAAAGCTTAAATTTTGAATATCTATCATTGATAAAGTAAAGATAATGTCTATAATAAGGATAATTTAATTTTTAAAATATGCCAAATAAAACACCTTTTCAGGTTGACTCAAAAGTATTAAAGAAATATGCAGATGTTTTTATTAAATTTGCCTTAAATCAAGGTAAAGGTATTAAAGCAGGTGAAACTGTAACCTTACAAGTGCCGGAAAGTGCTCGTCCTATGCTAGAACCTCTACAAAGATCCGTGCTTGAGGCAGGTGGATATCCTATTTGCAGATTGATTCCTGAGGGGCTTTCAAAAAGTTTTTTTGAATTAGCTTCCGATGATCAAATTGAATACAACCCAAAGAAGATGTTAATGGCTAAAGTGGAAGAAGTTGACCATTTTGTTTCTATTATTTCTGATTTTGACCCTTTGGAGCTTTCTGAAGTCGATTCAAAGAAGATTATGCAAAGATCAAAAGCTGGAAAATTTTATAAAGAAGCTTTGTTTAAAAAATGGGATTCAGGAAAAGGTTCATGGACTCTTGGAATGTACGCAACTCAAGCTATGGCTGATCAAGCTGGACTTTCAGTGGAAGAATATTGGGATCAAATTGCAAAAGCTTGTTTTTTATATGAAGAAGATCCTATAGCTAAATGGAAAGAAGTTTATGTTGAAATTGACAAAATTTTAGATTACTTGAATTCACTTGATATGAGATGGGTAAATATTAAAGGCGAGGATTGTGATTTAAATATTTACATTGGTGAAAATAGAAAATGGCTTGGAGGATCTGGTCATAACATTCCATCTTTTGAGTGTTTTATATCACCAGATTGGAGAAAAACAAATGGTTGGATTAAGTTTGATCAGCCTTTACTTAGATATGGATCAAGAATTGAAGGAATCGAGATTGAGTTTAAAGACGGTCTTGTTGTGAATTCAAAAGCTTCGATGAATGAGGATTTATTAAAAGATATGTTAGCTCAAAAAAATGCTGATAAGGTTGGGGAATTTTCTTTAACAGATAAAAAACTTTCTAGAATTACTAAATTTATGGCGCAAACCTTATTTGACGAAAACGTTGGTGGTCCTTTTGGAAATACGCATATCGCAGTTGGTTCGGCTTATAAAGATTCTATTAAAGGTGATCCTAAAGATTATACTCAAGAGGAATTTGATAATTTAGGTTTTAATGAATCAATGATTCATACAGATATTGTTTCTACCAAAGATAGAGTTGCTACTGCAACCCTAGCAGATGGTAGAGAAATTGTAATTTATAAAGATGGTGAATTTACTTTTGCAAAGTAAATTTTGATACTACCTCTAAATGTCGGGTGTGTGGAAATTGATCAACAGGGGTTACACTTTCTAAAGTGTAGCCTTTTTCTTTAAGTGCAATTGCATTTTGAGCAAAAGTTTTAATATTGCAGCTAACATAAATTAAGCTTTTTGGCTGTAAATCTGATATTAAATATAAAGCCTTGTCTGTAAGACCACTTCGAGGAGGATCTACAACTACCAAATCAGGATTTGGGAGCTTGGTTTTCTTTAAAACTTTATATACATCCCCTTCTAGGAATTGAATGTTTTCAATTTGATTTAAACCTGCATTATTTATAGCAGCTTGAATTGATTGAGGTTCAATTTCTACTCCGTAAACTCTTTGAGCTTTTTTAGCTAAGACTATTCCAATTGTTCCTGTTCCACAAAATAAATCGTAAATTATACTTGAACCTTTAGCATAGTCTTGAACTAATCCATAAATCACTTCTGCTTGAGTTGGATTTGGCTGGAAAAAAGCTTGCGGAAGAATTTCAAACGTAAAGTCTTTATCTTTAATATTTAATTTTTCTGTTAAAAACTCTTTTCCTGAAATGTGGTGGAGTTTAATGTGAGTTTTATGTCCTTTTCTTTGGAAAGTTGTGTGTAAGTAAATAGATGTAAGCTCTGGAAACTTCTGGCTTACTTGTTGAAAATAATCTTGGTATAGATCTAAGTTTTCTGGTCTTTGAACTTCTAAGATTAACATTTTGTCTTCGGTGTTTTTGGCAGTTCGAATTGTAAGATTTCTAAGGTCTCCAGTTCCGTCTCTATAATCATGAGGTTTTAGATCTGATTTTTTAAAGTACTCGAGAGTGAAATCTACAAGAGGACTACAGATTGGATCACAAAGTTTGCAATCTTCAGCTGGAACAATTTTAAATTTATATTTAAAATGGTGCATCCCAAGACAAAATTCAAAAACATCTGGTGTTACTCCAAATGAGTATTGCATTTTGTTTCTATAGAAATAAGGATTTTCCATTCCTATAATAGGATTAATTTGAGGGTCTAAATCTAAATTTTTTAAAATTCTTTGAACTTCGTTTTGTTTATAAAAAAGTTGTTTTTCATAACTTAAACATTCAAGAGGCGTGGATCCTGAAATTAAAGCATATGAATTTTGTGGTTCTACCCTATCTTTTGAAGGTTCAATAATTTCAAGAAGTTGAGCTTCTAAAAAATTCTTTTTAATTTTTCTTAGAGAAACTAAAACTTTATCACCAGGATAACTTCGATTGACTGCAATGTTGTATTTTTGTCCGTCTAATTCAAGAAATCCAATTCCTTGACCTTTAATATTTAAGCTTTCTATATTGACTTCAAGCTCTTGGCCTTTTTTTAAATCCATGTTAAGTTTTAGTAAATTAATTAAAAGAATTTGTATATTAGAATATACCTCTTTGGAAAACAAAATAAATCTTCTTTAAAAGATTTGCAAGAGAAATACTTGATTTTACTTTCAAAATGGAATGTTTCAATTGTTTTTTTAAAAGAATCTAAAGTAGGAGAAGTTAAAGATAAGCAAAAGGCAGACTTTGAAACCCTAGTTAAAAATCTTGATTCCAACTATGTTCCAGTTTTACTAGACGAAAGAGGAAAATTTCCAACAAGTGTTGAATTTAGCCAGTTTTTAGATGAAAAAGCGGTTAATTCTCAAAAACTAGCTTTTTGCTTAGGTGGTCCTTTTGGTTTTAGAGAAGAAGATAAAGATTTTTTTAAGTATAAAATTGGACTTTCTAAAATGACTCTTACTCATGAAATGGCAGAGATTATCTTGTTAGAGCAACTCTATAGAAGTTTTACAATTTTAAATAACAAGAAGTATCACTATTAACTTTTAAGATCTTCTACGTATTGAATAGCTTGCTTTTTGGTCGTGATTTTATCTTCCAATTGAAGGTCTTTTATTTCTTCAATGATTTGAGCGACTTTGGGTCCTGGCTTTAAACTTAGGATTTGCATGATTTGATCACCAGAAATTAACTTTGGGTACTCGGCTGGTAAGTCTTTTATGGTTTCATGATAAAGTTTTAAAACTTTTAAATACATACTTAAATCGCTAGGATTTGTACCTAAAATGTCATATTTATTTAACTCTAATAGATCTAAATACCAAATATGGCGAAACCATTTGATTTGAGTTTTTTTAGGCATATCAAAGATTTGATAAATGCTCATGTGTTTTTCAACTAAAAAAGAAACATGTTTAATAAATTGATTAGAAAATTTATATTTTTTTAATACTTTTTCGGCAATTTCACTTGAAAGCTTGGCATGCCCATTAAATTTTATTCTATTTTCGTGATCGGTGTAGGTTTGCGGTTTTCCAATATCGTGCATTAAGACAGCCCAATACATACTTAGGTTCAAGCCTTCTGGCATTGATTCAAGAGCTTGTAAAAGATGACTGTAAACATCCCCTTCCTTATGAAAATCACTTGGTTGGGCTACACCCATACACTCTTTTAATTCTGGTAATATATAATCTAAAAGACCTAAATCTTCTAAGTCGTCTAGAGCTTTTGCTCGGTTTTTATCTTGTAAGATTTTATTTAATTCAGCTTGGATTCTTTCCTTAGATACATTTTGAATTAAATTGGCATGCTTTTTAATAGCCTTGTAGGTTGCTGGACAATATTGAAAATCTAGAGTGTTTTTAAATCTTACAGCTCGAAGAATTCTTAAATTATCCTCTTGGATTCTTTGATTTGGTTCTCCAATAAAACGTACTAGTTTTAATTCTAAATCTTTTTGTCCGTTAACGTGATCTATAATTTGGTCGGTACCTGGATCGTAAAACATACCGTTGATTGTAAAATCACGTCTGTGTGCGTCTTCATAGTCATCGGTGAATTCTACGCTGGAAGGTCTTCTTCCGTCCTTGTAGTCGGATTCTTTTCTAAAAGTTGCTATTTCAAAATGATGCCCATCAAAATCCACCATTATAATTCCAAATTGTTTTCCAATTGGGATGGTTTTATCGAAAATGCCTTCAACTTGTTCAGGTTTTGCATCTGTAACAATGTCGTAATCTTTGGGTTTAATTCCAAGTAGAATATCACGAACACACCCACCAGCCCAAAGAGCGTTGAAACCTTGAGATTTTAAAGTCTTAATAATTTGAATTGAACTAACTTTCATAAGCTTGAATATTTACCTTAATTATAGCATAATGCAGCTGATATTAATAGATTAAATGTTAGTCCTTGGAATAGAATCGTCCTGTGATGAAACCGCAATTGCAATTGTAAATCAAAAGTTTGAAGTTTTAAGCAATGTAATTGCATCACAAATTTTAGATCATCAAAAAACTATGGGAGTAGTTCCTGAAACTGCAGCTAGACTTCATGTTTCAAAATTTGATCCTGTTTTAAAAAAAGCATTGAATGAAGCTGGAGTAACAATGAAAGATATTGATTTAATAACTGTTTCAAATCGACCTGGCTTGATTGGATGCTTGGTTACGGGTTGTACTTTTGCTTCGACTTTGGGATTAATTCACAATATTCCAGTTGTGGGTGTTAATCATAAACTTGGACATGTTTATAGTTGTTTGCTGGATTTGAAAGAAGAAATTGAATTTCCGGTTGTAGTTTTAAGCGTTAGCGGAGGTCATAATGAGCTTTATTTAATTAACAGCTTGAACGAATATAAAGAATTAGGGAAGACCTTAGATGATGCAGCTGGAGAATGCTATGACAAAGTTGCTAAAATGCTTGGTTTAAAGTATCCGGGAGGACCAGAAATTTCAAGGTTAGCAGAATTTGGAGATTCTAAATCTATAAAATTTCCTGATCCCCTACCTCATCAAAAAATGAACTTTAGTTTTTCCGGTTTAAAGACCAACGTTAAAAATAAAATTCAAGAATTTGCTGAAAATGGAAATTTAGAATCAAACAAGGCAAACATAGCAAGTAGTTTTCAATATGCAATCAATCATAATTTAAGTAAAAAATTATTATATGCAGCTACGCAATTTAACTCGAAAGAGGTGCATTTGGTGGGTGGAGTTTCTGCAAATAAAAATTTGAGGTCGATGATTTTAGAAAAAATTCAAAAGAAAAATTTGAAAATAAAATTTAGACACCCTTTGAATTTTAATTTTTGCACTGATAATGCTGCCATGATTGCTCTATTAGGGCACTTAAAATTGGATAATCAAAAGGCACAAAATGTGATTATACCACAATAATCCTGGGGTTTGCAAAAATATTTATTTAGGATATAATATAAACACTTAATTTAAATAATTACATGACAGAAGTTAAAGTTAGTTCAGCAACTGGAATGCATGATATTCTTCCAAAGAACCATGACTTTTTTAATATGCTAAAAAAAGTTATTCGACACAGATGTAGACAAGCGGGTTTTAGAAGGATCACTACACCTATTTTTGAAAAAATGGACACGATCAAAAAGTCATTTCCTGAAACAGCAGATTTAGTAGAGAGGCATCTATATGTTTTAAGAGATCCTAACGGAGAAGATTTAGTCGTTAGACCTTCAAATACAATTGGTATTGCAAGAGCTTATTGCGAGCACAACTTTGCCGACTACCCTCAACCAATTGCCCTGTACTATATTGAGCAACAAGCAAGATTTACAGATAAGCCAGGTTACTATAGATTTTTCAACCAGTTTGGAACTGAAGTTTTAGGGCATAATGATCCGGCTCTTGATGCTCAGGTTGTTTATTTAGCTTATAAGATTTTTTCTGATTTGAAAATTATGGATAGACTTGAAATCCAAATCAATTCATTTGGATCAAGAGACGTTAAAGAGAATTATCTTGAAGAACTAAGAAGCTTTTTTGATTCAAAAAGAAGATCGATTCCATCTGAATACGAACACTTTATCGAACGAGATCCAATTCAATTGTTTTTGATTGATAATGAAGACCTGGAAATTCTTTGCCAGATGGCTCCAAAAATTGAAGATTACTGGGATGACGAATCAAGGAAGTACTTTGAACTTTTCAAGGAATATTTAGATGAATTAAAAATTCCTTATGTTGTTAATACTAACTTCTTCAGAAAGCAGTCTTACTATAGCGGGGTTATTTTTGAATTCTGGGAAAAAAACAGAGGTAGAAAGAAAGCTGTTGGTGGAGGAGGAAGATATGATAATTTAATTGAAAGACTAGGTGGAGAACCTCAAGCTGCATGTAATTTTATTGGTGGTATTGAAAGAATTATCGCCCAAATGAAAATATCAAAAGTAACAGTTCCTTCTAAAGATGATCTTCATGTTTTCGTTGCTCAGCTCGGCGTTGAAGCGAAGAAAAAATGTCTTTCTTTACTAGGAAAACTACACGATGAAGGTATAAAAGCGATTGGAGCGATTGGTAAATCATCAATGAAAGAACAAATTGCAATGTCAGAAAGTTTTAAAGTTCCGTATATGATACTTATGGGTTTAACTGAAGTAAGGGAAGGCAAAGCAATTATTCGAGAAATGTCAAAAGGTACTCAAAAATCAATTGAAATTGATAAAGTGCCAAAAGAAATGATAAAATTGTTAGGTAAAGAGAATCTGGATAAATATTCTCCAGCTGATGGGATCAATATTGATAAATAGACCTACCAATGAATTATTCCAACCTTAATAAGACTGAGCTTAGAAAAGAGCTCAAGAAACTAGATATTAACTATACCGAAAATCAAAACAAGGAAGAGTTAATAAGGCTTTTAACTCTAGCTAAATCCTCAGTTAAAAAAGTTAAAAAACCTACTAAAATTAAAAACACAAAAAAATATACTATTATATTTTTTGCTTTAGTTTTAGTAGTTTTAATGTTTTTTGATTATTCTGTAAAGAAGAATCGAGAAATGATGGAAAGTCAAAAACAAGCAGATAATGCTCCGGTGATTTTCGAGAAAAACAATCAAACTCACGTTGTTTACAATCATCCCTTAGTAAAACTTAAAGTTTTAACCGACAAGAATTGTAAAAGGATAGAATGTGATGTAGATAGTCAGTTAACAAAAATTAAAAATAGTATTACTCCTTTGTTTAAATCAGAAGTAATTGACTACAATTCAGGAGAGGGAAAAGCTTTAGCTCAAGATAATAACATTAATTTACTTCCGGCTTTTGTTTTCGATCAAAACGTAACTATGTTGTATGATTTTGAAGATAAAAAAGATTATTTTATAAAAACTAATGATAACTTCTTAGTTTACTTAACTCCTTTTAAATCATTAAAGAGCCCTGATCTAAGCAACGCGCAAATCATTTCAGAAAATAAAAACTTAGATGCTCCATTAAGGATTACTGTATTTTTCTCACCTAGTTCACCTCAATCAAAAGATGCTTTCGAATTGATAGAAGATTTAAGAGAGAAATATAAAAATTCTGCAAATATTTCACTGAAGCATTTTAAAACTCATAATTCAGATTTTCTAGCAAGTATCGCTCTTGAGTGTTACGCAAAAGAAGGTAAATTTTTAGAAGGTCTAAATAAAATTTTTGCTAGGCAAGAAGTTTTAATGATAGACAGAGACGTAAATGCAAAAAATTTAGTTAATTCTATTAGCTCTTCCTTGCGAATTAAAGGTTCAGATTTCAGAAAGTGTTTTGACGATGAAACTGTAAAAGAAACTGTCATGGCATCCTATAAAGAAGCTGAGCTACTTGGAGTTTTTGGAGTTCCTACTTTTTTCGTTAATAACAATTTAATTTTAGGTAGTTATACCTTTGAAGAATTTGCAGATATAATTTCACAAATTATTGAAGATGAAAAAATCGAATTAACTGAGTAACTATGAAAAAAATTACCTTAGGATTAATTCTTACTTTTGCTATTTCATCTCTGGCTTTTGCTAATTTTACGGACGTATCAGAGCATATTTTCAAAGATGAGATCCAAAAAGCATTTACATCTAATATGGTTACCGGTTATACCGATGGATCTTTTAGACCTGACCAACCTATTACAAGAGCGGAGGCTTTAAAGATTTTACTTAGTGCTCAAATTCCTGAAACTTATTCTACGAACTCTTTGTATTTCAGCGATTATGATCAATCTGATTGGTTTTTTAAGTATGTAAATTTTGCAAAAGAAAACATGATCATCAGTGGCTACGCAGATGGTACTTTTAAAGCAAATAAAAACATTAGTATTGCTGAGAGCTTAAAGATATTATTTGAAACTCGAGAAATAGCATTTCCAAGCCTAGAAAGTTTAGAATGGTACGAAAATATAAATAATAAAGCTCTTGAACTAAAACTTTATGAAAAGTCTCCAAATAACTTTTTAAACGTAAATGACTATATAACTAGATCAGAACTAGTTTACTTAATAGCAAAACTAGACGAACAAAATCTTTCCTTAAACTACAATTGGAATTATCAAAATAAAGATTTTTCTTTAAAAACTTTAAAATCAGATAAATATTTTAATTTAGATAATTCAGGTCTTTTAGTTATGTTTGAAGATGGTTATTTAAGTTTTGAAATATTTAAAAACACTTACGATAGATTTGAAGATAGCCTAGTTGCATTTCAACCTCTTGAAAAAACACAAATTGTAAATTCAATATTTTTCGAAAAACAAAGTCTTGCATATGCTAGCTCAGGAAAATACTTTGAACAAACCTTGGACAATGAGAAAAACTTAATCTACAGAATATCCATTGAAAAAGATTCTAATATTCAAGGGATTTTAAATAATTTTTCTTTTGAGACAGAAAAACTATCTAGATTTGAAAAGTTTGATAACTTAAAGCAGAGCATAATTGATGCTGTTTTAAGCGAAGGCTCTTCGAGTGGAATTTTAGAAAAAATTCAAAATAAAAAAGTCTTATACACTGATGTAATTGGAATTGGTTTAGGGCCAATTGATTATATTTATTTAATTGATATAAATTTAACTGTTAAAAATGAAAGAAACAGCTCAACAATTTTACAAATCAAAGATGGTGAAAATAGTGACTTTTAGTTTAATTTGTATATTTCTGACTGCATGCAGCGGACAAAAACTTGAAAAAAATGAAATAAATGTTGAAATTAATGGACCTTCAAAGTATCCTACGGATATCAGAGAAAACATAAAAAAAACATTAAATGAACAATCAAAATAATACTGAAGCTTTAAATTACCATGCTGAATTTAAAGGAAAGGTTGGAATTCAACCTCTTACTCAAGTAAACACTAGCGATGATTTAAATCTTGCTTATACTCCAGGAATAGGGGCTCCTATTTCTGAGATTCAAAATAACCCTGAAAACGCCTATAAATATACCTTAAAAGCCCGTTCTGTGGCTGTAGTTTGTAATGGAACTGCTACACTTGGACTTGGAGACACTGGTCCCCTTGCGGCATTACCTGTAATCGAAGGAAAATCTGCTTTAATTAAAAAATTTGCTAATTTGGATGCATTTCCTTTGTGTATCGAAGAGAAGGATCCAAAGGCAATAATTAAATTTTGTAAGCAAATTGAACCAACATTTGGAGCTATATTATTAGAAGACATCAAAGCACCTGAATGTTTTGAGATTGAAAGAACTTTAATTGAAGAATTAAACATTCCAGTTTTTCATGATGATCAACATGGGACTGCAATTGTAGTTTTGGCAGGTTTAATTAATTCAATGAAAATTTTGAATAAAAAGAAAGAAGAATTAAAAGTAGTTATTAATGGAGCAGGTGCTGCTGGAATTTCTATTGCTGAACAACTTCACTCATTTGGAATTGAAAATATCGTTCTTCTTGATTCCAAAGGAATACTTTCTAAAAACAGAAAAGATCTAAATAAATATAAATTAGAAGCCTTAGAGTTTACAAACTCTGGAAATATTGATGGAGATCTTAAAACAGCTATCAAGGATTCAAATTGTTTTATTGGAGTTTCTGTTGCAAATCTTTTAGATTCCGAAGATATAAAATTAATGGAAAAAGACTCAATTGTTTTTGCTCTTGCTAACCCCGTGCCGGAAATCATGCCTACCGAAGCAGTAAAAGGTGGCGCTAAAATTGTAGCTACTGGAAGATCTGATTTTGCAAATCAAATAAATAATATTTTAGTTTTTCCTGGAATACTTAAAGGTGCAGTGGAAAACAGAGTACCTAAAATTACTAGAAAAATGCTTGTGAATGCATCTGTTAATTTAGCTGCAGTAGTTGAAAATCCAAGTGTAGAAAATATTGTTCCAAAAGCTTTTGATAACGGAGTTATTGAAGCTGTTAGCAAAGCGATTAGCTAAGTTTTATGTAATCTAGATTACTCTGGGTTGCAAAACTGTTTTATAAAGACTTCAAACTCCTCAATGGACTTGAAGTCTTTATAAATTGAGGCGTATCTAATATAAGCTACTTCATCATGATTCAAAAGCATACTCATAATATCATCACCTATTGTATTACTGCTTACCTCTGCATTAGTTTTGCCCCATTTATCTTCTAATGAATCCAAATCAAATTTAATGGATTCAGGATTAATATTTCTTTTCTTAAGTGATCTCCAAATTCCGCTTTCAACTTTCTCTCTATCATAGGGTTCTAAAAAACCATCTTTTTTTTCAATCAATAATTTAGGTCTTGCGCACCTCTCAAAAGTTGTGAATCTATTCTCACAGCTTTCACACACTCTTCTTCTTCTTACTTCTCTTCCATTTTGAGTATCTCTTGAATCAATTACTCTCGTATTTGAACTATTACATTTTGGGCAAATCATTTTTAAAAATTTGTTAAGATTTTTTTTATTTTCTTTTAAGTTTTATATCTAATATAATATTACTAAATATTGAAATTTATGCAATTATCCAAAGCTTTACATGAGTACCTACTTTACTTAGAAATTGAAAAAAATAAGGCTTTTAAGACTATTGAAAATTACCAAAGGTATCTAGGCAAGTTTATTGATTTTTTAGGTGATATTCCAGTTGAAGAAATTCAACTTGATGATGTAAGAAATTTTAGGCACTACCTAAATCATTTACCTAAGAATTTATCTGTAAATACTATCAATTATCATTTAATTGCGATAAGAGCTTTCTTTAAATATTTAGCCTTAAGAGATTTTCAGGTTTTAGTTGCTGATAAAATTGAACTTCCAAAAACTATTAGACCTAAAGTTGAGTTTTTAAATATAGATGAAATTGAAAGACTTCGAGAAGCTTTAAAGGGTAGTACAGTCTCTGATCTTAGAAACATGGCTATTTTGGAATTGTTTTTCGCTTCTGGATTGAGAATCTCTGAGCTTGTTAGCCTGAATAAATCAGATATTGATTTTAAAACTAAAGAATTTGTAATACGTGGTAAAGGAGGAAAACTTAGACCTGCTTTTTTAACTCCAGAAGCTTCAGAAATTTTACAAATTTACTTAAACAGAAGAAAAGATAACTTCAAAGCACTTTTTATTTCTTTGAGGTTTAAACCCATTTTTGTTGGATCTAAAATAGAATTAGATAAATTTCGACTTTCAACCTATAGAGTCCAAGAAATAATTAGAAAAGCTTCGCAAAAAGCCGGAATAATTAAAAAAGTAACTCCCCATACTCTCCGGCATAGCTTTGCTACTAATCTATTAAATAATGGGGCTGACATAAGATCTGTACAAGAAATGCTTGGACATAGTTCTGTTAGTACGACGCAGGTTTATTTACATGTTACCAATAAAAAATTAAAAGAAATTCATAATAAGTTTAGTTGATTTGAAATTAATTTTAGAATATATTTTAATCTATTAAAGTTTTACTTATGCTTAAAAAATGTAAAATCATAGTCCTCTTGTGTGGTTTGTTTTCATTACTTTCTTCCTATGCATTCAGTCAAACTTCGGTTTTTTTACCTAGAACTTCTTATCTTGAAAATTCAGATATAAAGTTTAGCGTTAGGGTTAAAAACCTGAAAAATTCTTTTTTAGATTTAAATTTTAATACAAATTGTCATTTTAGATTTCGAGTATACAAAAACAAACAACTAATTTATCCAAAATACTGGTATGAAACCTGTCGGGCTTTTGCAAATAATA
>Ga0163108_10000925_pt1 | contig 21549 bp, 15 predicted proteins | sample Fk1155metaG_FD_109644 | JGI IMG/M metagenome (GOLD analysis project Ga0163108, IMG submission 109644) | Marine microbial communities from the Central Pacific Ocean - Fk160115 155m metaG | ecosystem: Environmental > Aquatic > Marine > Oceanic > Photic zone | place: The Central Pacific Ocean...
GAAAAATGAATTTTTTATCGCAAGAGACCATATTGGAATTATACCACTTTATATCGGTTGGGATTCAAATAAAACTTTATATGTTGCTTCAGAATTAAAAGCAATTGAGGGAACATGCGAAAAAATAGAATCGTTTCCTCCAGGTCATTATTGGCATAGTTCAAATCTAAAACCTGTAAAATGGTACAAAAGAGATTGGATTGATTTTCAAAAGGTAAGTAAAAATGAGACTTCAATAACTGATCTACATGATGCTCTTGCTAGTGCAGTTCATCGTCAATTAATGAGTGACGTTCCCTATGGAGTTCTTCTATCAGGTGGTTTGGATTCATCTATAACATCTGCTCTTGCAAAAAAATTTGCTCCGAAAAGAATTGAGAGTAATGATAAACAAGCTGCATGGTGGCCTCAGCTGCATTCTTTTTCTGTTGGCCTAGAGGGATCTCCTGATCTTTTGGCCTCAAGAAAAGTTGCAGATCATATTGGAACAATTCATCATGAAATAATATTTACAATTCAAGAAGGTCTTGATGCATTGTATGATGTGATTTATCATCTTGAAACATATGATGTAACTACTGTAAGAGCTTCTACGCCAATGTTTCTAATGGCAAGGGCAATTAAGTCTTTGGGGATAAAAATGGTTCTTTCAGGAGAAGGAGCGGATGAAATATTTGGAGGATATTTATATTTTCATAAAGCACCATCAGAAAATGAATTTCATCAAGAAACAGTCAGAAAATTATCTAGTTTGCACTTGTATGACTGTCTAAGAGCCAACAAATCGCTTGCAGCATGGGGAATAGAAGGTAGAGTTCCTTTTTTAGATAAAGAATTTCTTGATGTTGCAATGAGGTTAAATCCTAAAGATAAAATGATAAATTCAAATCGAATGGAAAAGTGGGTACTGAGAAAAGCTTTTGAAAAATATTTACCTAAAGAAATTGTTTGGAGACAGAAGGAACAATTTTCAGATGGCGTAGGATATAGCTGGATCAATCAACTAAAAAAATTAGTTGATAAAAAAGTGTCTGATCAAGAAATGAACAAATCTTCTTCAAGATTTCCTCTTCAATCACCTAAAACGAAAGAAGAATATTTTTACAGGTCTATTTTTGAAAGTCATTTTTCAAGTGATTCAGCCGCATTAACTGTTCCATCTTTACCTTCTATTGCATGTAGTTCTCCAAAAGCACTGGAATGGGATGAAAGTTTTAAGGATAAAAACGAACCTAGCGGTCGAGCAATTCTAAATGTTCATGAAGACGCATATAAATAAAAATTTCAACTAATAAATTCTTCAATTTTTTCTTCACATTTTGTGTTGATAACTTAATCTTGGCTTCAATGCTTTTAGGGCTTTAACAGCAGTTGATTGACTATATTTGTGTAGAGCAAATAAAGTATAAAATCACAAAAAATTTTATGGCAAAAAATATAACCAATTCACAATATTCTGAAGATAATATTCTGGCACTAGAGGGAATGGAACATGTCCGCATGCGGCCATCTATGTATATTGGTGATGTGGGGATGAGAGGTCTCCATCATTTAGTTAATGAGGTTGTTGATAATTCAATTGATGAGGCTCTTGTTGGTTTTTGTAATAATATAACCGTTACAATCAACGAAGATAATTCTGTAACCACCGAAGATGATGGCAGAGGCATTCCAGTAGGTATGCACAAGAAAGAAGGTGTTTCAGCCCTTGAGGTTGTTATGACTAAGATTGGAGCAGGAGGTAAGTTTGATAAAGATTCTTATAAAGTTTCTGGAGGCCTTCATGGGGTTGGGGTTTCTTGTGTAAATGCTCTTTCTGAGTCTTTAACAGCAACTGTATACAGAGACGGCAAAATATGGGAACAAAAATATCAAAGAGGTGTTCCTGATAGCCCTGTTTCATCTATTGGTAAATCAGAGAAAACAGGAACCGTTGTAACCTTTAAACCCGATCATGAAATTTTCAAAGAGAGCAGAGAATATAACTATGAAACTTTAGCCCAAAGAATGCGGGAGTTGGCTTATTTAAATAAGGGTATAACCATAATCCTTGTTGATAAGCGAAATAAAGACTCAAATGATGAATACGTAAGTGAAAAATTTTATTCAGAGGAAGGTTTAAAAGAATTTGTAAGATTTCTTGACAGGAACAGAGAACCAATCATAGCTGACGTAATATACATGGAAGTTAATAAAAATGAAATCCCTGTTGAAGTCGCTATGGTTTATAATACTTCTTTTAATGAAAACCTCCATTCTTACGTAAATAACATTAATACACATGAGGGAGGGACTCATCTTTCTGGATTTAGACGGGGATTAACTACAACCCTAAAAAAATATGCAGATGCTTCAGGTTTACTTGATAAACTTAAATTTGAAATTTCAGGAGATGATTTTAGAGAAGGACTGACAGCAATTGTTTCTGTTAAAGTAAATGAACCTCAGTTTGAAGGACAAACTAAAACTAAATTAGGAAATAGAGAAGTTACTTCTGCAGTTTCCCAATCAGTCTCTCAAATGTTAGAAAATTATTTAGAAGAGCACCCTAATGATGCAAAAGTTATTGTTCAGAAAGTAATACTTGCTGCGCAAGCAAGACATGCTGCAAGAAAGGCTAGGGAAATGGTTCAAAGAAAAACAGTTATGAGTGGAGGTGGTTTACCTGGTAAATTAGCTGATTGTTCTGAGCAAGATCCTCAATTATGTGAGGTTTTTCTTGTTGAGGGGGATTCGGCAGGAGGTACTGCAAAGCAGGGAAGAGATCCTAAGTTTCAAGCAATACTTCCTTTAAGAGGTAAAATACTTAACGTTGAAAAAGCTATGCAACATAGGGTTTTTGAGAATGAAGAGATTAGAAATATATATACAGCATTAGGAGTTTCTATTGGTACAGAAGAAGATAGCAGAGCTTTGAATTTAGAAAAGTTAAGATATCACAAGATAGTTATTATGTGCGATGCTGATGTTGACGGAAGTCATATTTCAACACTTATATTAACATTTTTCTTCCGCTACATGAGAGAATTGATAGATTCAGGCTATGTTTATATTGCAACACCCCCATTATACCTTGTTAAAAAAGGAAATAAAAAAGATTATGCTTGGTCAGACGAAGAAAGAGATAAATTGATGAAAGAAAATGGTACTGGGTCTAATATTCAAAGATATAAGGGATTAGGTGAAATGAATGCTGAACAATTATGGGAAACAACAATGAACCCAGATAAAAGAACTCTAAAAAGAATAGATATTAACTCATTGAGAGAAGCTGATGATGTTTTTTCAATGCTTATGGGTGATGAAGTTCCACTTAGAAGAGATTTTATTGAGAAAAATGCAATTTATGCGAACATTGACGCATAAATTTTATAACTCTATGTGCAAAAATTCTTTTTAAATTTGTCTGATAAATAAATTAAATGAAAGTAACTGTCATTGGTGCTGGAAATGTGGGTAGTTCATGTGTTGAATATATCGCTATCAAGTCTATTGCCAGTGATATTGTTCTTTTGGACATCAAAAAAGGTCTTGCTGAGGGAAAAGCATTAGACTTGATGCAAACATCTACAACATTAGGATTTAATTCCAGAATTTTAGGAGTAACAAATGATTATAAAGCTACTTCAAATAGTGATGTTGTAGTCATTACATCTGGAGTTCCTAGAAAACCAGGCATGACAAGGGAGGAACTCATCGGAATTAATGCTGGAATTGTTGAATCTGTAGTATCAGGTGTTTTAACAAATTCCCCAAATGCAATTATTGTTATGGTTTCAAATCCCATGGACACGATGACTTATTTAACTCTAAAACTTTCAAAGCTTTCTAAAAATAAAGTTATAGGAATGGGCGGCGCATTAGACAGTTCAAGATTTAAGACATATTTGTCAATTGCTTTAAATAAACCTGCTAATCAAATTGAAGGCATGGTAATTGGAGGTCATGGAGATACTACCATGATTCCATTGACAAGATTGGCCACTTACAATGGCATCCCAGTTTCACATTTTCTCTCTGAAAAAGAATTAGATAAAATTTCATCAGACACAATGGTTGGTGGTGCAACATTAACTAAACTACTTGGAACGTCAGCTTGGTATGCTCCTGGCGCCTCAGTTTCTTATCTAGTAGATAGTATTTTAAATAATCGACATTTGCTTATTCCTTGTTCAGTTTTACTCGAAGGCGAGTATGATCAAAAAGATATTTGTATGGGAGTGCCTTGTATTATTAGTAAAAATGGTGTTGAAAGTATTTTAGATTTAAAACTTAATCCTGATGAGATAAAAAAGTTTCAAAATAGTTCTGCTTCAGTTCGAAGTATGAATGATGCTTTAAAGGATATATAATTAATGCTTTATTTATTTTAATATATTTTATATAAGTTGTTAAATATTTTCTTAAGCTTTATATTTGCTGGCTTGATTTTTATAAATAAATAAAATGCAGAATAATTCCTTGGTTAGAACATTCGCAATTCTTTTTTGTTTTGTTAGTGTTTATCAACTTTCATTTACTTTTATATCCTCCTACCAAGAGAATAAAGCTACAGAATATGCGACCAATTTAATTTCAGAGGATAGTCCTGATTATATAGAATTAAGAGAAATTGCAAAAATTAATTATCTTGATTCCATAGGGCAAATTCCAATATCTTTTTTCACATCATATGATGATGCAAAAACAAAAGAGTTAAATAGAGGTCTTGATCTTGAGGGAGGTATTAATGTAATTCTTCAAATATCTGTCAAAGATGTTTTAAAAGGTCTTTCTGAAAATTCTAAGGATACTTCCTTTAATCAAGCATTAGAAAATGCTGATGAGCTCCAAAAACAAACTAATGACCCTTATATTGAATCTTTTTTTCTCGCATTTGAATCATTATCAAATAATTTGAAATTAGCTTCACCGTCTATTTTTGCTAACAGAACTTTAAGTGATGAAATTAATTTTGAAATGCAGAATGAAGAAGTCAAATCTATTTTGGCTAAGAAAGTTGATGAGTCAATTGTCTCAGCATTTGAAGTTTTGCGAAAAAGAATTGATAAGTTTGGAGTAACTCAACCAAATATCCAAAGATTAGGAAATTCTGGAAGGATACTTGTGGAACTACCAGGAGCTAAGGATGTCGAAAGAATTAAAAACTTACTTCAAAGTACTGCTCAATTAGAATTTTGGGAAACATTTAAAAATGTTGAACTGATAGGTTTTTTAGTTAAAGCGGATGAATATCTTAGATCTGTTCAGAGCAAAGAACAAGAAGATTTAAAAAAAACTTCAATTGATGATCTTTTAGCAGATGTTGAAGCTCAAGATTCTACAATTATCTCATCCAGTCCTATCCTTGATTTAGTTAAAGGTTATGGTTTTGAAGGAGGACCTGTGATAGCAAACTTTTCAATTAAAGATAAAGAAAAAGTAATTGGTTATTTGGATAATCCTGAAGTCAGAAAATTGTTACCTAGGCAATATAGATATATTCGCTTTATATGGGGTAAGCAAGATGAAGAAACAAATACAGTAGGGCTCTATGCACTAAGTTCAAATAGGGAAAATTTACCACCACTTAGCGGAGGAGTAGTTGTTGATGCTTTACAAACATATGATGCTCTTGGAAATCCTGCTGTTTCGATGCAAATGAACACAAAAGGAGCAAAGACATGGGAAAATATGACTGGAAAAGCATTTAAAGAAGCTACAAATATTGCAATTGTTTTAGATGATATAGTTTATTCTGCTCCAGGAGTTTCTAATGGAGCTATTTCGGGTGGTCGATCTGAAATTACTGGAGATTTTTCATTAAATGAATCAATAGATTTAGCCAATGTCCTCAGGGCAGGTAAGCTTCCCGCATCTGCAGAAATTATTCAGTCAGAAATAGTTGGTCCATCTCTTGGTAGAGAAGCTATTGAAAGTGGATTGTATTCTTTTATCATCGCTCTGATTATAGTTTTGATATGGATGATTTTTTATTATGGGTCATCTGGAATTTTTGCTGATTTTGCATTAATATTGAATCTGCTTCTTATTTTTGGAGTCCTTGCTGGTTTGGGAGCAGTTCTGACGCTACCAGGAATTGCTGGTATTGTCTTAACAATTGGTATCTCTGTTGACGCGAATGTTCTAATTTTTGAAAGGATAAAAGAAGAAATGAAAAAAGGTAAGGGGGTTAGAAAAGCAATAGCAGATGGATTTAATAATGCACTTTCGTCAATTTTAGATGCTAATATTACAACAGGATTAACAGCGCTAATTCTTTTTGTTTTTGGAACTGGACCAATTAAAGGTTTTGCCACCACTCTTTTAATAGGTATTATAACCTCATTATTTACAGCAATTTTTATAACTCGAATGTTTTTAGATGCTAGAAATGAAAAGGGTAAAAAAATTACATTTTCAACTAAATTAACTCATTCGCTTTTTCAAAATATAAACATTGGGTTTCTTCAAAAACGTAAGTTATCATACATGATTTCAGGTGCTTTGATTTCTATTAGTTTAGTGTCCCTATTTTTTCAGGGCTTAAATCAAGGAGTTGATTTTGTTGGTGGAAGATCATATATAGTAAGATTTAATCAAGTTGTTAATCCAACCAATATTCAACAAAGCGTTTTTCAATCTCTAGGTAGTTCCCAAGCAAAAACTTTTGGAGATGAAAACCAAATTAAAATAACTACAAAATATAAAATTGATGAAGAAGGCCTAGAAATTGATAATGAAATCCAAAAAGGATTATTTAATTCACTTAAAAATTATCTTCCGGAAGATATTACGTATGATGAATTCATAAGTGGGTCAGATGACAAAAAGGTAGGGATCATGTCTTCAATTAAAGTAGGACCCACAATAGCAGATGATATAAAGAACAATTCCTTTTTGGCAATAGCAGGATCTTTAATTGTTGTTTTTCTTTATATTCTTTTAAGATTTCGTAAATGGCAGTTTTCACTAGGGGCAGTTACTGCTGTATTTCATGATGTTCTGATAGTTTTAGGAATTTTCTCTTTGACATATAAAATTATGCCTTTTAACATGGAAATTGATCAAGCTTTTATTGCTGCAATTCTTACAGTTATTGGATATTCACTTAATGATACGGTTGTTGTATTTGATAGGATTAGAGAGTTTGTCGGAGATCATTCTAAATGGGAATTTGATCAAACAATTGATTCTGCATTAAATAGCACTTTAAGCAGAACGTTAAATACTTCTCTTACAACTTTAATTGTACTATTAACAATTTTTATTTTTGGAGGTGAATCAATTAGAGGTTTTATGTTTGCTTTGATTATAGGTGTTATAATAGGTACCTATTCATCTGTTTTTATAGCAACTCCAGTTATGTATGATTTTCATAAAGAAAGATCCAAAATAATTTAACTTCTTAATTTTTATCTGAACTTAATTTATTCTTTCTATATCTTAAAATAATAATAATTATGCCTAGGAAGATAAAGGGTATACTTAACCATTGACCGGTTGATAAATTTGGCATAAATTCTTCTATTCCTCCTTGACTTTCTTTGACAAATTCAACTAAAAATCTAACTCCAAAAAGAACTAAAAAGAAAACTCCTAAAAAGATTCCCTCTTTCTCCCTGAGATTTGTTTTGTATAGTTTTCTTAGCAGAATAAAAAGAAACATGTAACCTATTGCTTCATATAACTGTGCAGGATGTCTAGGTAAAATTTCACCTCTATTTTCAAATACAACTCCAAAATTTGAGCCAGTATACTTACCTACAATTTCAGAGTTAAAAAAATTTCCAATTCTGACAAAAAAAGCACCTAAACTTATAGGGATAGTCAGTCTGTCTAAAAGCCAAAAAAGAGATTTGATTTTAAATTTCTTTTGAAAAAGAAAAAGTCCTAAAATTATACCAATAGATGCTCCATGACTAGCAAGACCACGAAAACCAATAAATTCATAACCTTTTACTATTCCGAACATTATATCTTTATTAGGATTTTCTCGAATTGGCAAAAGAATTTCAATTAGATGATTTTGGTAATAATCCCAACTGTAAAAAATTACATCACCAAGTCTAGCACCAAGAAGTGTTGAAATTACCATGAACATAAATAATGGCTCTAAATATTTTTGATTGATTCCTTCAGTTAGGAATATTTTTTTACAAATTCTGTATCCTAACAGGAAAGCAATTACAAACATTAGACTGTAAACATGAATTCCGAAGCCTCCAATCTCAAATAAAGTTTCACTGGGTGACCAATTAAATTTCATTGCAATCATTTTATAATAATTAAACATTATTAATAATTAATTAAGGGACTGGGTCATGCCCACTTTTACCCCAAGGATGACAACTAGACAATCTATTTAAAGTCAGATAAAGTCCCTTAAATAATCCATGCTTTTTTAATGCTTTTTTTGCATATTGAGAACAAGTTGGGGTGAATCTACAAGATTGCCCCAAAAGAGGAGAAATTAAGCTTTGATAAATTCTAATTAAGAAAAGAAATGGAAAAATAGAAATATTTTTCAGCATTTTATTCAATTGAATAGGTTGTTTTATCACCATCATCACTTAAAGATATGCCAATTTCAAATAATTTGTTTCTTATTTCATCTGAATATTCAAAATCTTCATTTTTTCTTGCTCTATTTCTGACCTCAATTAATAATTCTATAGTTTTGATTAGTTTTGAATCTACATCTGCTGTTTGCTTTTTTAATGTTTTAATGCCAAGTAGATCATTAAAAAAAACTGGCATCATTTTGTTTAAAACAGACCACTGAGATAGATTCATCTTTTGTTTTTTGTTAATTACAGAGTTTATGAATTTTACTGCATTAAAGAGCTCAGAAATTAAAATAGGACTATTGAAGTCATCATTCATTGAATCATAGGATCTTTTAACCCAATCTTTTTCATTAAAATCTCCTTTTTCTTTACTGGGCTTGATCTTAGGTAATTTTTTTATTGCAGAAATTAGTTTGTTGTAGCCTTTCTCGGAGGCAGCAAGGGCCTTTTCACTCAAATCTAGAATACTTCTGTAATGTGCTTGCAGTATAAAAAACCTTAAGACTTCTGGTGAATATGGTTTGGAAAATTTTTTATTTTCATCAGAAAAAATCTCTTCAGGGAGAATATTATTTCCAGTTGATTTAGACATTTTTTTACCGTTAAAAGTTAACATGTTAGAGTGAATCCAATACTTAACTGGTTCTTTTCCAGTTATGGCTTCAGATTGAGCAATTTCACACTCATGATGTGGAAATTTTAAATCCATTCCACCTCCATGTATATCAAATTGATTTCCTAGATATTTTGTACTCATTGCAGTACACTCAAGATGCCATCCTGGAAATCCAGGACTCCAAGGAGATTCCCATTTCATTATATGTTGAGGATCAGCTTTTTTCCAAAGTGCAAAATCTTGTGGATTTTTCTTATCTGTTTGTCCATCAAGTGTTCTTGTATTATGGATTAAATCTTCAATGTCTCTGTTACTTAGCTTACCATACTTATTCGACTCATTAAATTTTAAGACATCAAAATATACCGATCCATTTACTTCATAGGCAAATCCATTTTTTATTATCTTTTTGATTTGTATAATTTGTTCTGGAATATGACCAGTTGCTGTTGGCTCTATATCTGGAGAAATTGTATTGAACTTCTCAAGTACTTTATGAAAATCAACAGTATATTTTTGAACTACTTGCATAGGATCTATTTTTTCAGCTTTGGCTTTTTTTGAAATCCTATCTTCCCCATCATCTTCATCATTTTCTAGATGCCCAACATCAGTTATATTCCTTACGTATTTAATCTTATAACCCAGATGCTTAAAATATCTGTAAATTAAGTCAAACGATATGAAGGTTCTACAGTTTCCAAGATGGACATTACTGTATACGGTTGGTCCACAGACATAAATACCAACATTATTTTTTATAAGAGGTTTAAATAATTCTTTTTTGCTAGATAGAGAATTAAAAATCTTTAACTCTTTGTCCATTAAAATTCAGTGTCAAGATTAATATAATCTAGGAATTCCCTTTTCACTTCTTTTTTTTTGAATTCCCCATCAAATTCACATGTTACAGTGCTTGTAGTTATATCAGATATACCACGAGAATTAACGCAAAGGTGTTTTGCATCAATTACACAGGCTACACTTTTAGTATTCAATATTTTTTGTATCTCATCAACTATCTGAAGAGTTAATCTCTCCTGAACTTGGGGTCTTTTAGCAAAATAATCAACTATTCGGTTAATTTTTGAAAGCCCAATAACTGTTCCGTTTGAAATATATGCTAAATGAGCCTTTCCTATTATTGGAAGCAGATGATGCTCACATGTAGAGTAAAGAGTTATATTTTTTTCGACAAGCATTTCACCGTATTTATACTTGTTTTTAAAGGAAGATCCTTTAGGACGATTTTCAGGTATTAGGCCTCCAAACAACTCATTTACATACATTTTAGCAACTCTTTTTGGTGTTCCAACTAAACTATCATCAGTAAGGTCCATTCCTAAAATTTCAAGAATATCTCTTATTTTTTCTTCAATTAGTATTGTTTTTTGTTCTTTACTAATATTAAAAGCATCAAGCCTTATTGGAGTCTCTTTATTTATGCTTTGATGATTATCTCCAATTTCATCAATTTTTTCTAGAAGTGACTTATTAATTTTCATTGATGATTAAAATTGTTCAAAGATAAATATTTATTAGCAATAATGAATTTTACAATTTTATTGAATAGGTCAGAACAATTTGTGTTTGATTATTTTTTAGACCGATAGGATCATTTAAAGAGTTTGCATTTAATTCAGATGAGGAATATAAAGGAAACTTTCTATTTATTACTGTATTTGCTATACCAATACTAAAATTACTTCCATCAAAGTCTAATCCAACTCCACCAGACAAACTATTATAATCATTTTCATTTAATGATAAAGCATTGTATTTTTTTGATTTCTCAGAGTAATATCCCAATCTAAAACTTACTTTTTCAATTCTCAATTCTCCACCAATCCTTATATTATTTGAAGACTTAAGATTATTACTTATAATTGAATTTTGTTCCTTAAGATGTAAATCATCATTTTTTAAGTCAAATCTAAGATTTTGATAATTTGTCTTCCCATATTGAAAGCTAATCAGACCTCTCTTTTCAAAAATATATGCTAACCCAAATGATACTTTTGATGGGACAATTAGTTTATAATTGTAGATATTTAAAACATTAGGATTTAAAACTACAGGCGTATCATTTTTAAATTCTGTTTTTAGATACTGAGTAGTTTCATCGTTAAGCTCATACCATATAGGAGTTCTATATGAAAGCCCAAGTCTAAAGTTGTTACTTTTTAAAATTCCACCTAATTGCATTGAAAAACCCTCTCCCACAGTTGAAAGAATATTTTCAAATTGAGATGAAATTAGAGGTGATTCAGAACTGTATCCTGTTTCATATAGTGTGTCATTCCTGTTAAACTCAATTCCATAAGAATTAACACTCATTCCTAAGTATAAAAAATCCTTGTATTGAGTGCTTAATGTAAAGTTGAATTGACTTTGGTAACCACTTTCTTTAACAAAGAATGAGTGTCCCAATGGACTTCCTTCAATATTACTATTGGATGAATATTCAGTATTTTCATCATTTTCCTCTAAAGGATTTATAAAATAGCCATGATAACCCAAAAAAGCTTGCTGAGAAGCATAGTCAAGATTTTCACTGATATCCTGATAGGCTTCAGAGATTGTCTCTTCTGGAAAGAGCAGTAAGTTATTTAACCTTACTCCTTTAGCATAGTAGAGGAAATAACTGTCTAATCCACTTGTATTTGTTCCTCCGGCATTAAATTTTGATCTGAAATTATTTTTTCTTTTATAGTTAAATGCAAAACTTATTTTAGTAAAATCCTCTTCTTCATTTGTACTATTCATGATAAAAACAAATCCAGCTTGGTTAATATCAATCGGAGTGTTAGGAGGTAAATCAATACCTTTTTGACCAAAGTATTCAGTTTGAAAATTATTTGAAAGAGCTCTTATGGATACACTTATTTCTGGGTAAATGAATACTGCGGCGGCGGCAGGATTATCAGTAATAGCTGAAATATCCCCTCCTAGAGCACTGAAAGCTCCTCCCATAGAAATATACCTTGCAGATCCCTCCAATGACTGTCTAGAATATCTTCTTGCATCTTCTATAAATTGAGCATTTATAAACGATGAATTGAATATAATCATTAAAACAAAAATTATATTTTTTGTTTTCATAAAAACAGATTTATAAATTAAACTTTTACTTTTTCTTTCCTCCTCTAGAGCTAGAGCTTCCAGAACTTCCTCTGGATTTTACACCTGATGAACTGGTTGATCTACCTCCAGAATTATAAGACCTAGATGGTGAGGAGTAAGTTCTATTCGAAGAAGGCCTAATATTATTTGTTCCTGAACTTCTAGAGTTCCCTCTTACATTTGTATTATTAGAACTGCCATTTACAGAGGAGTTATTTCCTCTGGGAACCCTAATCCCACGTGAATTGTTATAATTAGTATATCCTTCTTTGTAATTAATATTTGACCTAGAAGAAGCCGGAACATAGATTCCGTTATTATTTGTTGATCCATTTCTACTACCTCTGATCAAATTTCTTTCCCCTTCTTCGATTCTATTATTTATAGAAGAATTAACATAAGAAGGATTTCTTCCAATATTATACCTAGTCTTTAGAGCATTAATTGTAGCAGAAATTTCTGACCTTTTGTTAATATCCTCCTTATCTTCTTTACTTCGTGATTGTGTAGCCGATGTTCTACCTCCTCTACTTGTATTCGCAAATGAAAGACTTTCATATTGTTCATATTTTCTTTCAAATGAACTGTAGTAATAAGGGCTATGATAATAAAACGACCAGCGATTATATGGATTGTATGACATACCATAATATCCTCCATAGTATGGCCAATAATTATTATAGTGTGGATATCCTCCATAGTAACCTAAACCCCAGGGATGCCCACCATGGAATCTTTGCATCATGTAATAATCATAATAACGATATCTTCTCCAAAGAGGACTATATCCTGACATATAGCCATAACCATAATTAAAATATGGAGAGTAATCGTCATAGTAATAATGCATTGGCAAATTATTTGTAAAATAGATTTGAGTTTTATCAACCCTATCTCCCCAAGGAGCTTGATCACTTATTGAGGAATCAGTGTTTTCTTCAGAACTATAGTAATTTTCAATATCAGTGAATAAATAGTTGTTAGGATCACTACCCACTGAAGTATAGTCATCAGCTATATTATTAAACACATCTTTGAAATAATTACTTTTGCTTGATTGATTTATCTGATTGTCTGAGTCAGATATCTTTCCATATATTCCATCAGAGGTGTAATAGGAAGATCCTTGATAACTTCCACAAGAATAAACTGTTATTAATAAAAATATTAATAATGAAACTAAAATATGGTTTCTAAAAAAATGTTTATTCATAGTTTGTAGTTTTTTAAAAAAATCAAAACAAAAAATAGTAGTTTTGTTCTTTACTAATATAATGGCAAAATTTGTGCCAAACTAAAAAATGGCTGAAAAATTAACTTCCAGAAATACAGATTATTCTAAATGGTATAATGAAATTGTTGTTAAAGCAGGATTAGCTGAAGCATCTGTTGTAAGAGGCTGTATGGTAATTAAGCCTTATGGTTTTGCTATATGGGAAAAAATCCAATCTGAGCTAGATAGAATGTTCAAAGAAACTGGCCATCAAAATGCATATTTCCCTCTTTTTGTTCCAAAAAGTTTATTTGAAGCAGAGGAAAAAAATGCTGAAGGTTTTTCTAAAGAATGTGCTGTTGTTACTCATTACCGATTAAAAAATGATCCTAAAAATCCAACTAAACTAGTTGTTGATGATCAAGCTAAACTAGAGGAAGAATTGATAGTCAGACCAACAAGTGAGGCAATTATTTGGAATACATATAAAAATTGGATACAATCATATAGAGATTTACCTATTTTGATTAATCAATGGGCAAATGTTGTCCGATGGGAAATGCGAACTCGATTGTTCTTAAGAACAGCTGAGTTTTTATGGCAAGAGGGACATACTGCACATGCTACTAAAGAAGAAGCTTTAGAAGAAACGATTCTTATTAACAATCTTTACGCAGACTTTGCTGAAAGCTTTATGGCGATTCCAGTTTTAAAAGGTTTAAAAAGTGATAGTGAACGTTTTGCTGGTGCTGATGAAACATATTGTATTGAAGGTTTAATGCAGGACGGAAAAGCTCTTCAATTAGGGACTTCTCATTTTTTAGGCCAAAATTTTGCAAAGGCTTTTGATGTAAAATTTGCAAATGAAGATGGAAAATTATCCTATGTTTGGGCTACATCGTGGGGGGTGTCTACAAGGCTAATGGGAGCATTAATTATGACTCATAGCGACGATAATGGATTGGTTCTTCCCCCTAATTTAGCACCTATTCAAGTAGTTATAGTGCCGATATATAAAGGAATAGATCAACTAAAAAAAATCACAATTAAGGTAAATAAGATTGTTGATGATTTAAAGTTAAAAGGAATCTCTGTTAAATATGATGATAGAGATAATTTTAAGCCTGGATACAAATTCAATGATTATGAGTTAAAAGGAGTTCCAATCAGAATATCTATTGGCCCAAGAGATTTGGAAAACAAAACTATTGAACTAGCTAGAAGAGACAATTTAACTAAGTCCATAGTGCCAATAGATTCTATAGCTGTTGAGGTTGAAAGAACATTAAAGGATATTCAGTTAAAATTATTTAATAGAGCTCTTAACTTTAGAGATAGCAATATTACTGAGGCTAATAATTTTAAGGAATTTAAAGAAATTATAGCTGATAAAGGAGGATTTGTTTCTGCACATTGGGATGGAACGGTTGAAACAGAATTAAAAATTAAAAATTTAACAAAAGCAACCATCAGATGTATTCCAATTGATAATAAAAAAGAAAAAGGGAAATGTATTTACAGCGGCAACCCCTCTTTAGGCCGTGTAATATTTGCAAAGTCATATTAAAATTTTTATTTAGTTTATTGCAATTATTAAGTTGTATAATTATTTTATATAATGTAAATTTGGCTGCGTTTTTTGGCCCGTTCGTCTATCGGCTAGGACGCCAGGTTTTCATCCTGGTAAGAGGGGTTCGATTCCCCTACGGGCTACAATTATCTTTTTGAACCCCTAAATTATCAATGATTTTCTATTGTCAATTTTTTTAAAACTATACTTTGAAAGTCTTTTGAGTTATTAATAATTAAATTTTTAATTAAAAGTGAAGTTATAGGTTAAAGAAATAAGCGCACTTTTTATTATTGACAACTCATATGAGGCTAGGGGGCTACTTCCAAAAATATTTCCGTTTTTAGAAGTTCCATCCCTAGGTGTATAGTAGATGTTAAATGGGTTTTTTTTGCCATAAACATTATAAATTGTAAAAATCCAATCTTTTTTAAAGCGGCTATTGGGATTTTTACTGTAGGAGATTTTCCAAGAGAAATCTAGCCTATGATAAAAAGGAAATCTAGAATTATTTCTTTCTAGATATATAGGGACATCCATATTTGATATTTCAAAAATAGCATTAGCTACTGTATAGGGTCTTCCTGATTGAGCAGTGAAATTAAAACTAACAGTATTATATAGATTATTTTCAAAATTTATTGTAGCATTTAAAGTATGAGGTCTGTCAAATTCTGAAGCATACCAATTATTATTATTTATTCTATTTTTATTAAGCACTTCATTTGTTTTCAATAAACTCCTTGCCCAAGTATAGTTCACAAACCCATTAAACTTTCCTTCTGCTTTTTTTAAGCTAAATTCAACTCCATAAGCTTGTCCTTGACCTTGAACAATGTCTTTCTCAATAAATTCTGAAAGAAAAAAGTCTGCACCGGGTTTGTAGGTTAATGTATTTTGAATATCTCTGTAATAGCCTTCTGCAGATAATTGAATACCTAGTGAATTGAAATTTTTAAATATTCCAAGACCATAGGTATTACTTTTTTGTGGTTTTACATAAAAATCTGAGGTTTTCCATCTAGAGGTTGGAAGTGGAGTTACTGTGTTGTAAATATTTTGGATGTATTGATTAATCTTTGCGTAACTCATTTTCAAAGAACTATTCTTTCCTAGTTGAATTCTAGCACCTAATCTAGGCTCAAAATTATTATAGGATATAACTGATTCATTTTCTTTGAATGAAATAACATTAGATTGGTTGCCATTTTCATCATATTCTGCTAAATTATAAGGCCCCAATAAATTAAAATTTGTATATCTGAGACCTAAAGAAAAAGATAAATTATCTGATGGGTTCCAATTTAAATTAAAATAGCTTGAAAAATCTAAACTTACTTCTTGTCTAAGATCAACAGGAATGATAGAATTACCTTTTCCAGGAGATAAAGAACCTGGATGTATTTCATATTTTTTTAATTGAATCCCTAAAAAATAGTCTATTTTTTCATTTCTGATATCAGTAAATTCACTCAGACCACTTATATATTTAACTTTTGCCTTGAACCTTATCACATTCTCAGAATTATACTCGGGGAAGAAATTCTTTGGCGAATATTCACTGTTAATAAGCATCGTTTTTAGAGCAGTATCATTTTTAAAATTATGAATCCATTTTAAAGTATGATTTGATGTTGTAAAATCATATTGATTTGAACTAGAATTAATATTTTCTATAGAAGAAATAAGGTCTAATTGATAAAAGTCATTAGATGAGAAGTAATTATAGGAGAATTGATTATTGTCATTAAATAAGTAAAGGAGTTTTATTGTACTATCATAAAAGTTTGCTTTTGTGTTTTTTAATCTATCAACAAATATGGGAAATAAAAAATCGGTGAAACCTCCTCTGAATCCAGCTAATATTAATAATTTATCTTTTATTATCGGAGTGGTTAAACCTAATCTGCTAGAGAGAAGACCTACACCTCCATTTAATTTAAGTTTATCTGTATAAGGATTTTTTACCTTTACATCCATAACTGAAGAAATTCTACCTCCATATTTTGATGGAATATTTGCTTGATACATATCCACTTTTGAAATAACATCAGGTGTAAAAACAGATAATAATCCAAAAAGATGAGTGGGATTAAAAACAGGTGCTGATTCATATAGCATTAAATTTTGATCCAAAGATCCCCCTCTTACAGAGATGCCATTACTTACATCCCCAGCATTATTTACACCTGCCATTAGAGTCATGCTTTTAAGCACATCAAATTCTCCAAAAGCAGTAGGAATTTTTTTTAATTCTTGAGAAGTCATGTTAAAAACCCCCATTTGCGGATTTTCAATACTTTGGTTTAAATCTCTTGCTTTAACTATAATCTCAGAAAGTTGTTCTTCAAAAACTTCCATTTCAATTTCCAGAGTAATATTGTTATTTAGGTTGACAATGAATTGCTTGTTTGAATAACCCAAATATTCTAATGAAACTTTATATTGTTTTGCTGGTAGAGATTTTTTAAAAACCCCTTCTAAGTCAGTGATTCCACCACCTGATAAGGTGTTAATTAAAACACTAACACTTTCAAGAGGCTCTTTACTTTGAGAATCACTTATTATTAATTTTAGTTCAAATTCCTGAGAGAAAAGAAAAGAAATTCCCCAAAAGGTAAAAACAATAAATTTTACATTAAAATATTTCATCTACTTGTTTTCTGATTTACCTATCATAAAGGGCCAATCTTCAGGTTTAAAATTGGTTCTATAAAGCCCTTCGTCACAGGACACATAAATTGGATAATCATCTGGCCCTAGAGGCATTGGGACATGAGGATCTCCATATCCTTCCCATTGACTCCTTTCGCTATCCTCAATAAATCTGCCATCAAGTTGTGATCTAGGTATAAAAATAGATTTTGATGAACCTGAAGCAACTGTGAATCTTCCTAAAACATTTTCATCTCTATCGTTTGGGTTATAAAGATTTCCAATTAAAGGAGATGGAAGAGGAGCATTTAATCCACTGTTATTTTCTAGAAGATCTTTTAAGATTTTATAATATTTATAAGCTTCTTCTGATATACTGTATTGTTGAACATCGATTAAAATATCTTGTTTAGTATATAATGGAACCTCTCCTACGATCAGATTATTTATTATTTTCCCATTTGTAAAAAGATCACTAAAAAGTTCTACTTTTTCATTAAATCTAATTCTCCAACAAGGAGAATCACATAAATAAGTATAATAAGGTCTGGCCCATCTGTATCCAGATGTTGAGATACATTCACCATTTCTTAAAACCCCATTATAACAAGTAAGACAATTAACTATTCTTTCGTAAGATTTATATTGATAATAATAAAAATTTTCTTTATCTCCAGGCTCTTGAAAAGATATCAAAATCCTATGTCCTGGAACATATCTACTTAAGGATTCATCAAAATAAAGTTCTAAATCATAATCGGAATTAATACTAGACACATCAACTTTCTCTTGGATGGTTTCTGGAGAAGATCTATATTCAGTTCCATCAGGCAACTGAACTTTTAATTCCCATGTCTCCCCTTCACTGACCTTAAAATCTTTTGGCACAAAATACGCATCATATGTTTCAATTAGATCAATAACCCTGTCATTGTTAATTATTTTAACAATACAACCTGGTAAAAACTTAGTTTTATAGGTCCCATAATCTACAACACTTTCATTAACAGTGACATAAGAAGCACCTTCTATAGAAGAAGCTATCCCATTTATTAATATCAAATCTTCAAGGATTTTAAATTCTGGAGTAACTGGATCAATACAACTTGACAAATAAAAACCAATAAATAAAAGTAAAAAGTTTCTTTTGATCAATTTTAATAAAATTAAGTCTACAAATAAACAAAACAAAAATTAAACAAGCGACATGTTTTATGTTCTTAAAAATAGCTAAAAATATAATCTTTATAAAGTACAGGAACCATGTAAAAATTTATTTTTTGTTGAAATAATTGTTATTTAGTTTATGGATTTATTACATTTGCTGCCAAATTTCTAAAGTAAATGGCTAATCATAAATCTGCAATAAAAAGAATTCGTTCTAGTAGAAAGAAAAGATTAATAAATCGTTTTCAATCTAAAACAACAAGAAACGCTATAAGAAAACTTAGAGCAACAACCTCAAATAAGGAAGCAAAAAAACAATTTCCTACAGTAGTTTCCTTAATAGATAGATTAGCAAAGAAGAATATTATTCACGATAATAAAGCTTCTAATTTAAAGTCTAAGCTTGCAAAGCATATGGCAAGTCTATAGGTTACGAATTCATAGAAATTAAGAACTCCTCATTATTTTGAGTTTTTGTAAATCTATCACTAATGAATTCCATAGCTTCAACAGGATTCATGTCAGCTAAATATTTTCTCATAATCCACATTCTTTGAATAGTATTTTCATCCAATAACATATCGTCTCTTCTGGTGCTAGATGAAATTAAATCAATGGCAGGGAAAATTCTTCGATTAGATATTTTTCTATCCAATTGAAGCTCCATATTACCTGTTCCTTTAAACTCCTCAAAAATAACTTCATCCATCTTTGAGCCAGTTTCAGTTAATGCAGTTGCAATAATTGTTAGTGATCCACCTCCTTCAATGTTTCTAGCAGCCCCAAAAAATCTTTTAGGTTTGTGTAATGCGTTTGCATCCACTCCTCCACTAAGGATCTTTCCTGAAGCTGGTTGAACGGTGTTATAAGCTCTTGCTAAACGAGTGATTGAATCAAGTAATATTACTACATCGTGGCCACATTCGACTAGTCTTTTAGCTTTTTCAAGTACTATATTTGCTACTTTAACATGTCTATCTGCTGGCTCATCAAATGTAGAGGCAACTACTTCTCCATCAACATTTCTTTGCATATCCGTAACTTCTTCAGGTCTTTCGTCAATTAAAAGAATTAGCTGAAAAACTTCCGGGTGATTAGCTGCTATAGCATTAGCTATATCTTTAAGAAGCATTGTCTTTCCTGTTTTGGGCTGTGAAACAATCATTCCTCTTTGCCCTTTACCAATAGGAGAAAAAAGGTCAATTATTCTAGTTGAAATAGTATTGTTTTTTTCAGCAAGATTGAACTTTTTATCAGGAAACAGTGGTGTTAAGTGCTCAAAAGACACTCTGTCTCTTACTATTTTAGGATCAATACCATTTATTTTATTAACCTTAATGAGCGGAAAATACTTTTCACCTTCTTTTGGAGGTCTTACAGTTCCGTGAACAGTATCTCCAGTTTTAAGTCCAAATAATCGTATTTGAGATTGAGAAACATATACATCGTCTGGTGAGGACAGGTAATTAAAATCAGAAGATCTAAGAAAACCATAACCTTCAGACATTGTATCTAACACACCTTCTGTTTCAATAATTCCCTCAAACTCAAAATCTGGTTGTCTATACCTATTTCTTTTATCTTTATTATGAGGGTCTTCATCTCTTTTTTTATTTACAGGCCTCTCTTTTTTATAACTTTTATTTGGTATTGATGATGGAGAAGAAACCTCTTTTTTATTGGAAGGGGTTTTTTCTTTTTCATCATTTGGCACAGACGACAAATGATCAATTATTTTATAGATCAAATCTTCTTTTTTAAGATTTTTTGACACCTTAATTTTTAGGGTTTTAGCAATTTCTTGTAAATCATTAATTTTTTTAACTCTAAGCTTTTCTATTTCATACATTTTAATTGATATTGATGGTTTTCAAAATTTTTTTGATTGGGGGAGGATATAACTAGTAAGAGGAGATTTATTGAGTGACAATATTACAAATTTTATTTTAAATCAAAAAAAATAAAAACTTATTTTTGTTTATATGATTCAGAGAATACAAACTGTTTTTTTACTCCTTAACTTCTTTTATCTATTAATTATATATTTATTTTTTGATCCAAAATTTTTTGCTGTAACTATTTTTGATCATGAGATTTTAATTGAGATTGAAATTTATATAATTTCTTGCTTAATAATAACGTCTATAAGCATTTTGTTATTCAAAAAAAGATTTGCTCAATTATTCAGTAATAAAATTCAAATTTTTCTTCACATTATTTACTCTTTAATAATTACTATTGAGTTTGTTGTTTCTGAATCTTTCAACTCTTTTACTAAATTATTAATCCCAATTCTTTGTTTAATATTTATTTTTCTTGCTAATAAATTTATTAAGAAAGATGAGGATTTAATTAAATCTATTGATAGAATAAGATAGCTTTATTTTCTTCCTAATTCAATTATATTAAGATTTTTTACTTTTTGATTTTCAATATTAAATTTTAGTATTGTTCGTTTTTTATGGAATCCTTGAATACCACTTGCGCCAGGATTCATGTGTAAAAGTTCATTCTTTTTATCATAAATTATCTTTAAGATGTGAGAGTGACCGCAAATAAAAATATTTGGTTTAAAATCTTGAATTATTTTTTTTGCCCTACTGTTGTAATTCCCAGGATATCCTCCTATATGAGTTATATAAACCTTTAATCCTTC
>Ga0163108_10000926_pt1 | contig 21534 bp, 12 predicted proteins | sample Fk1155metaG_FD_109644 | JGI IMG/M metagenome (GOLD analysis project Ga0163108, IMG submission 109644) | Marine microbial communities from the Central Pacific Ocean - Fk160115 155m metaG | ecosystem: Environmental > Aquatic > Marine > Oceanic > Photic zone | place: The Central Pacific Ocean...
CCACGCCGGACGTTGAAGGGCCTGTACTCCGCCGAGCGCTTGCGGTCGACATACCATTTCTTGGCCGCTTTCTCGCGCTTGTCGTAGATGGCATCGAGATTTTTTTGTGCGAACCGGAGCAGCTCCTCGACCCGCTCCTGGTTTGCGGCGAAATCATTCCGGTTTTCCTCCTGGAGAAAGCCGGCAGGTCTCTCCGCCGGCTGCGTCGTGGCGAGGGCGGCGTAGATCCTGTAGTAATCCCTGGTCGGTATGGGGTCGAACTTGTGGTCATGGCACTTCGCGCAGCGAAGAGGTGTCCCGAGGAAGACCTGGCCGATGTTGTTGACGACGTCGTCGAGATAGCTCTGTCGGCTGACGAGGTTTGGCGACATGGCCGTGTGTTCCCACGGCCCCATGCGCAGGAAGCCCTGGGCGATGATCAGCTCCGGGTCATCCGGGTCGAGATCTTCTCCCGCCACCTGTTCCAGGACAAATCGTGAGTAGGGCTTGTCCTTGTTGAAAGAGCGGATCACGTAGTCGCGGTAGCGCCAGGCGTTGGAGCGCTCGTAGTCATTTGAGAAGCCACTGGTGTCAGCGTAGCGCGTGGCATCCAGCCAGTGTTGCCCCCAGCGTTCTCCGTAGTGGGGACTCTCCAGTAGACGGTCGAGGAGGCCCTTGTAGGCCTGGTGGGCGTTTTTCTTCCAGGCCAGCAGGAAGGCGTCGGTTTCTCCAGGCGATGGCGGCAGGCCGGTCAGGTCGTAGGTGGCCCTGCGCACCAGGGTCAGCGCGTCGCCCCAGGGGGCGGGCTCCAGGCCGGCTTTGGCGAGCCGCGCCTGGATAAATCGATCGATGGGGTTGCCCTTGCCCTCGGGGGGTTCGGTGTTCTTTAACGGCAGGAAAGCCCAGATGTCGGCCGGCTGGTAGCGGCGCCAGGTCCAGTCCTCGGACAGGCCTCCGCTGGTCTTGACCAGCTGTCCATCTTCAGTCAGCTCTTTCTCCCGTTCAGTCTCACGGTATTTTTCCTGCTTTTCCTTGCTCGGCCAGGGGGCTCCAAGCCGGATCCATTCTTTCACCCGGGTGATCTGTTCGGCGCTGAGCCGGTCGCTCTCCTTGGGAGGCATTTCGTAGTCTTCATCGGCCCACTCGATGGCCGTCACCAGCGTGCTCTTCTCCGGCTTGAAGGGAACCAGCACCTCGTAGGCGGTCTCGCCTCCCTTGAGCAGGCCGGCGCGGGAGGTGACGTCGAGGTCTCCCTTCACCTTCTTGGCGCCCCCATGGCAGGAGAAGCACTTGCTCTCGAGGATCCCCCTGACCTTGAGGGAGAAGAGCCTCTCGCCTTTTACGAGGTCGCTTTCCCCTTCCCGGGCCAGGGCGGGGAAAGGCAGGGTCAGGAGTAGGAGAGCCAGGTATTTCATTTCCTGTTCGTGATCTCTTCCATCTGGCGCTTCAGTTCGGCGATGAGCTCCGGGTTCCCGGCGGCGAGGTTCTTCGTTTCACCAATGTCGGCATCGAGGTTGTAGAGCTCCTCGAGCTCTTCACGTTTACGGTCACGGGCGTAGCCGTAGACGTTGTGCTTCGCCTTGAGGTATTTCCATTTGCCCCGGCGGATACCGTTGTTCCGGTAGAGGAAGGTCTGCCGGGCTCCCTTCGCGTTCTTGCCAAGCAGCAGCTGGGTCTGGTCGACACCATCGATCACCCGGTCGCCAGGGGCCTTGAAGCCGGCGAGGGAGGCGAAGGTCGGCATGAAATCGAGGGTGGAGAAGATCGCATCGGAGACCTTGCCGGCGGGCACCTTGCCGGGCCAGCGGACGATGCAGGGGACGCGAACCCCGGCTTCGTAGCAGGAACCCTTTCCCGCGCGAAGCGGTCCGGCTTCACCCCAGAAGATCGATCCCTTCGGGTGGCCCTTCTTCTTGTTGGTGTAGGCGGGTTGGTTCCATGGGCCGTTGTCCGAGGTGTAGATTACCAGGGTGTTGTCACGAAGGCCCAGTTTGTCGAGAGCATCGAGGAGGCGTCCGGTTTCAAAGTCAAACTCTTCCACCACGTCACCGTAGAGTCCGCCGGCTGATTTACCGCGGAAACGCTCCGAGGCATCGATGATGGTGTGCATCATCGTGTGGGCGAGGTAGAGAACGAAGGGCTTCTTCTTGTCGCGTTTGTTTTCAAGGAAGTCGATGGCCTTGTCGGTGTAGAGGCGGGTCAGGCTTCCCATGTCGCGGGTCTTGCCCGCGGGCTCGTTGTCTTTGTGGAAGGCGACGCCCCCTCCATCATTCGCTCCCAGTGTTCCGAAGTAATAATCGAAGCCCTGGGCATTGGGCATACGTTCGATGATGGGCTTGCGGTTGGAGACATCCCATTTTCCGATGCAGGCGGTCTGGTAGCCGGTTTTGCGGATCAACTCGGCAAAGGTGATCTCGCTGGCCGGCATGCCCCATCCCTTGCTCCGGAAGGGGTAGCGCCCTGTCAGGAGAGCCGAACGCGATGGTCCGCAGACTGACTGGGCATAGAAGCTGGTGAAACGGGTTCCTTCCCTGGCGAGCTTGTCCATTCGAGGGGTCTTGTTCTTCTTGTTGCCGTAGCAGGCGAGGTCGGCGTAGCCCTGGTCATCGGTGAAGACGATGAGGATGTTCGGCCGTTCTGCGGCTGAAAGGTGAACGGTTCCGAGGCAGAGCAGCAGGGTGAACAGCACTGGGAGGCAAAACACAATAATGGATGGGAGATGTCGCTTCATATGCCAAGGCGGTGTTTCTGTTGGGGGGAGGTCTTTCGACGTTCCCCTGTGAGTTCTTAATTAACGTACCAGTAAAGTTACTGGAGCTTGAAGCTCTTTGCTATACACGGTTTATGTTGTTTTCCCGGTGTTTTATCAGATTGGGATGGGCAAACCTGTTTCTCGACGAAACAACCAGTGATTCAGTATGATTTTCTTGCGGGATGCGATGCATTACAATCGTAGACCGGTAAACCGTTTCAATTAACCAGACAGGAAGTTCAATGCGCAAATTTACGGTCTCCCTCGTTCTTCTCTTTGTTTGCCAGCTGACCCTTGCTGACAATTGGGGCCATTGGCGAGGCCCTACCGGTAATGGAGCTGCGGCGGATGCCAGCCCACCAACCGAATGGAACGAGAAAAAGAATATCAAGTGGAAGGTGGCGATTCCCGGGAAGGGGTCCGGCTCGCCGGTGATCTGGGGCGACAAGATCTTTGTGGTTACGGCGGTTAATTCCAGCGGCGCCGGCAGCCCCCAGTCGGCTGGCCGCGCACCTTCGAGGCGGCCTGGAGACGACCGTGAAGCGGGACGCCGGCCCGAGGGCGGAAGAGATTCACAGAGAAGGCCTGGCAGCCGGGGCCGGGGCAGGTCCGGGAGGTCTCGCGGAGGAGCGCTGACGACTCTCGAGTTCAAGATCCTCTGCTTCGATCGCAAGACCGGCAAGGTTCTCTGGCAGCAATCCGCTATCAAGGCGAAGCCGCACGAAGGAACCCACTCCACCAATGGATTCGCTTCCGGTTCTCCCTGCACCGATGGGGAGCATGTCTATGCTCACTTCGGCTCCCGCGGCCTCTACTGTTATACGCTTTCCGGAAAGCTGAAGTGGAAGCGGGCAGATTTCGGGAAGATGACCATGAGGGCCGGCTTTGGTGAGGGAAGCTCGCCTACGCTTGCCGGGGACAAGCTGATCGTTCCCTGGGATCATGAGGGGCAGTCTTCTGTTTACGCCCTGGACAAGACCAGCGGAAAGACCCTCTGGAAGACGACAAGGGACGAGCCGAGCTGCTGGGCGACTCCCCTTATTGTCGCGAATGGAAAGAAAAAGCAGATCGTCATGAATGGACAGACCTGCGCCCGCGGCTATGACCTGGAGACGGGTAAGGAGCTCTGGCGCTGTGGCGGCCAGACCCAGCGTCCGGTCGCTTCCCCGGTGGCCGGTGATGGCCTGGTCTTTGTCGGTAGCGGATTTCGCGGATCTTTTCTCGGCGCGTTCCGTCTTGACGGCAAGGGCGACATCGAAGATTCCAAGAGCGTAGCCTGGGTGATCGATCGCGACACCCCGGATATCGCCTCGCCTCTTTATTCCGCCGGCCGGGTTTATTTCCACAAGGGGAAATCAGGAATGCTTTCCTGCGTTGACGCGAGCACGGGCAAGCCGCACTACACCGTGCAGAGAATATCCGGGATCAACAGCACCTATGCCTCCCCGGTCGCGGCCGGAGGCTACGTCTACCTCACTGGTCGCAGCGGCACCACCGTGGTGATCAAGGATGCGGGCAAGCTGGAGGTTGTTTCGACCAACTCAGTCGGTGAGGGAGTCGATGCGACCCCGGCTCCAGTTGGCAAGGAGCTGTTTATTCGCGGCGAGAAGCACCTCTTCTGTATTTCTAAATAGGCATCATCGAGGAACGCGCACTCGATACGGAATAATGGCATCTAGTGTTGACACGCGCGCTCGCTTGTGTATGGTATGCCAAACTGCAGTTTGGGTTACCGTTCCAGAGTTCCTGTTCTGATGTGAAATTTTCCTGGAGTCTGAAATGAATCGAATCGTCCTGGTCCTGTCCTGTTTTCTTCTTTTTGTATCGTCCTCTCTTTTCGCCCAGGTGGTGAATGTCTACTCAGCCAGGCATTACGACACCGACGATGAGATCTACTCGAAGTTCGAGAAGAAGACCGGTATCAAGGTCAACCTCATCGAGGGCGGCTCGGGCGCCATACTGGAAAGGCTCAAACGGGAAGGCAAGCGCAGCCCCGCTGATGTGTTTATCACGGTAGACGCGGGCCGACTGTACCAGGCGGAGGCGGCGGGAGTTTTCCAACCGGTAAAATCCGCTCTTCTTTCAAAGCTGGTTCCAGCCAACCTGCGGCATCCCGATGGTAAGTGGTTCGGCTTGACCAAGCGGGCGAGGATTTTTCTTCGGTCCAGGGACCGGGTGAAGGAGGGTGAGATCACCTCCTATGAAGACCTCGTCAAGCCGCGGTGGAAGGGCAAGGTGCTCATTCGAAGCAGCAGCAATATTTACAACCAGTCGCTGGTCGGATCACTGATCGCCGTTCATGGTGAAGCCGGCGCTGAGAAATGGTGCAGGGGTCTGGTCGCCAATCTCGCTCGCGTACCCCAGGGCGGTGATCGTGACCAGATCAAGGCCGTGGCCGCAGGTGAGGGAGATGTCGCGGTAGCCAACTCCTATTATTTTGCCCGCATGCTCAATGGTACGGATGCGGAGAAGGCCGCCGCGGCCAAGGTCGCGGTTGTTTTTCCCAACCAGGGGAACCGCGGCGCCCATGTCAACCTCTCCGGGATCGGAGTGTGCGCGAACTCTCCCAACAAGGCCAATGCCGTCCGCTTTATCGAGTACCTGATGGGCACCGAAGCGCAGGAGGTGTTCGCTGCCGGAAACAACGAGTACCCGGTTGTGAAGGGGGCAGGCACCGTTGCGGCCCTCGAGGCTTTCGGGTCCTTCAAAGAAGACAAGGTGAACGCGGCGGTCTTCGGGAAGAACAACGCGGCGGCGATTCGCATCATGGATCGAGCCGGCTGGCGTTGATGCAAGCTTCCCGGGAGAACCTCGGGGTCCTGGAGAATCAATGAAAAGCAACCCTGGGCGTTATTGGTCGGTGGCCTGCTTCGCGCTGGCGGCTGTCGTGCTGTTGCCGATCTTCTCCGTGACCTGGAACCTGACCCAGGACTCCGAGGGAGTCTGGGGGCATCTGGCTGAAACGGTTCTCGGGAAGTACATCAGCAACACGCTGTTGCTGGCGCTGGGGGTTGGCTGCGGAACCCTTCTTGTCGGGGTCCTGGCAGCCTGGCTTGTGACCGCCTTCTCCTTTCCCGGGGTGGGTTTCTTTCGATGGGCGCTGCTGCTTCCCCTGGCGATTCCAAGCTACCTGATGGCCTACGCTATGACGGACCTGCTCCAGTTCAGCGGGCCTGCGCAGACGTGGCTTCGCGAGACGACAGGCTGGAGCCGGGGCGATTACTGGTTCCCGCAGGTGCGCTCATTGGCCGGGGCGGTTTTTATTCTCGTCCTCTGTCTCTATCCCTATGTCTATCTTGCCGCCACGACCGGCTTTCTGAGTCTCTCGGCATCAGTCATCGAAGCGAGTAGAACACTTGGCGCCAGTTCCTGGAGCCGTTTCTGGCGGGTGGTCCTGCCACTTGCCCGGCCATCGATCTTCGCGGGCGTCGCCCTGGTGGTTATGGAGACCATGGCCGAGTTTGGCGCGGTTGATTATTGCGCGGTGGATACCTTCTCCACCGGGATCTATCGCACCTGGATGGGGAGAGGCTCTTTTGTCGCCGCGGCCCAGCTCTCGACCTGTCTCCTCGGGGCCGTCGGCCTTCTCTATCTCCTGGAGAGCCGTTTTCGAAAATCGGCGAAATTCCATCACGCGACCCAGCGAACCCAGCCGCCGGCGCCCGCGCGCCTGAAGGGAGCTCGGGCCTGGGCCGCTTTCGCCGCCTGCGCGGTTCCGGTACTGGGAGGCTTCCTGTTGCCGGTTGTCCGTTTTCTGCAGCTGACGGTCGAGGGCGGCGATTCACGAACAGGAGAGCTGTTTATCGGGCTCGCCGGAAACAGCGCCCTGGTCGCGGGTGTCACCGCTCTCGTCGCCGTCGTGTGTGGTCTCCTGCTTACCCAGCTTCGCAGGAGGGCGCCGAGTTCATCTAATCTTTTCGCTGTTCGCGCCGCAGGGCTGGGCTATGCGATCCCAGGTGGAGTCATCGCCATCGGGGTGCTGGCCCCGCTGTGGTGGATCGAGGGCGGAGTGAACGATGTTACCGAGAGCGTGTTGGCTTGGGGCCCAGGCCTGTTTCTCAGCGGTACGATTTTCGCGGTTCTTTTCGGGTACCAGGTCCGCTTCCTGGCGATTCCCCTGAACGTGATCGGGGCGGGTTTTGAGAGGATTCGTTCGACAGTGGACGATGCCGCGCGGACCCTGGGGGCTTCCCGGTTACGGCTTCTCTTTGGTGTTCACCTGCCCCTGCTCAGGGGCAGCCTGTTCTGCGCCGCCCTGATGGTGTTTGTGGATGTCTTGAAGGAGCTGCCGGCAACCCTTATCCTGCGTCCATTCAATTTTGACACGCTTGCGGTTCGCGTGTATCAACTGGCCTCTGATGAACGTCTGTCGGAGGCCTCGACAGGCGCCCTGGCCATCATTCTGGCCGGACTGGTTCCAGTTGTTCTTTTGACCCGAGTTCTCAAACCCACCCATGCCGATTCGGCGCCTCCAGGTAAAAGCCCATGACTACAGGTCCGGCGATTCAGCTTAAAGGCCTCTCGCTCAGCTACGGCGATGTGGTCGCCGTGGATGACGTCAGCCTGGACATACCTGGCGGAGAGATTCACTGTCTGCTTGGGGCCTCCGGCAGTGGAAAATCAACCTTGTTGAGGATCATCGCCGGCCTGGAACGCCAGGGTGAAGGTAGCGTTACCATAGGTGGAGAGGTTGTCTCGGACGCGGAAGGGCACATTGAAACAGAGCGGCGGCCGGTCGGTTTTGTTTTGCAGGATTACGCCTTGTTTCCTCACCTCGACGCGCTTGAAAACGTCCTCTTCGGAATGCCCGACCGGAAATCCGCCGAGTCTCGCATGAAGGCTGAGGAGTTGTTCGCCGAGGTCGGGTTGTCAGATCGCGTGGACGCTATGCCTCACACCCTCAGCGGCGGTGAGCAACAGCGCGTGGCCCTCGCTCGCGCGATGGCCAGGTCTCCGCAGGTCATGCTGCTGGATGAACCCTTCTCGAGTCTCGATGTTCAGCTGCGCGCCGGAGTTCGCGAGACCACGCTGCGAATCCTGCGAGAGGCCGGAGTCGCGACGGTCATGGTCACCCATGATCCCGCGGAGGCTCTCTCCTGTGGAGACCGCGTCAGCATCCTGCGCGAGGGGAAACTTATCCAGACTGGCAGTCCCGAGGCCATCTATCACCATCCCTGTGGGCAGGAAGCGGCGGAGACCTTCGGGGTTATCAACCGGTTGGCAGGTGAAAGCAGTGGCGGCCGGGTCAAGACCTCGCTCGGTGAGGTGGACCTTGCCGCGCAGGATCCGGGTTGCCCTGGTACCGTTCTCCTCCGGCCGGAACAGCTGGTCCTGGTCGAATCAGGGGATGGCGGCTGCAGAGTCGACCGAATTTTCCCTGAGGGCTCGACAACCCTGTACCTTGTTCAGACAGCCGAAGATGAGCGTCTCTATGTTCGCATGCTGTCAACCGAGACGCTGCCGGAAGATTCGTCTTTAGCCGTTCGCCTGCGTTGATGCATAATCCGGTCATGATAGAGGCTCACGAGATCAAGGCGGCGCAGGAGACCTGGGGGAAGGCCGTGGTCGGGATTGGCGCGGCGTCCTCCCGGGATGAGGCCAGGGCCCTGGCGGTCAAGGTAGCTGAAGAGCTCTACGCCATCGATGGGGGAGAGCTCCTGTTCTGTCCCACGAAGGCCTCTGTAAATCAATTCAGGGCGAGCCTGAAGGATGTCGTTTCCTATTTTGTCGGGGGGGATCCCGACCACGAAGAGGACTCTGGCTTCGCCCTGGAGCCATGGTCCTCTGTGCGCTTCGAGAACGCGGGGATCATTGAGAGGGAAGATGTCGGGATCGCCATGGGCAACTATTTCTTCGGACGGGTCGATGGATCGGAGCTCAAGGTAGAGTATTCCTTCGTCTATGTACGGGGAGCCTCAGGCTCACTCGAGATCCAGCTCCATCATTCGGCTCTTCCCTACCAGCCCTGAACCTGCTGGAGGTCTATTTCCAGGTGTTGCTGGCGACCGGCTTTCCGTTCGTCGTCAGGATCTGAAAATGGTGAAATCCCGTCTTCATTCCTGAGTAGCGCCAGACGACCTTCTTATCCCTCGTTACCTCGAAGAGCTTTACCTTGTCTCCGTTGGCGTGGTAGCTGGTGATCACGGTGTTGCCGTTCGGCAGGCGCTGGACTCCGCAGGCGTCGGCAAACAGCTTCTCGCCGATGTCATCATTGTCGACGCTCCAGGCGATTTTTCCTTTACCGTCTACCTCGATAACCCGGTTCCCGTTGGTGCAGCCAATAAGTGTGTTTCCGTTTTCCAGGCGGATCGCTGTAAAGGGCCAGTCGCGCTTGGCGCGGCCGCGATCATCTGTGGGAATGGAGCGGACGACCTTGCCTGTTCCAGGCTCGTATTCTTTGACAGAGAAATCGAGCAGGTGCGGGGCGATGTAGTTGCCGTTGGGCAGTATCCGGAGCATCCTCGTCTGCATATGGAAATTCTTTTTCTGGCATTGAAGGGGGGTGGCTTTGAGGATCTTTCCCGCGCGGTCGATCACGATGGCGCGCGGTTCGGGGCCCAGTTCTGAAACGAGAAACCTGTCCCCAGGCAGGGCCTGCACCGTGCTGGTTTCCTTCTGCTGTCCCTTGTATTCGAAGACGATCTTTTTCGTTTTACGGTCGACTTCGACAACTCCCCCATTGGGGAAGCCCTTGGTCCTGTAGAGGGCCAGGAGGACATTGCCGCCTGGCAGGACCCAGCCATCACTCGCTGGCAGGTTGATCTTCCACTCGATGGATCCATCTTCCCCGACAATAACCGCCTTGCTGGCGTTACCCACGCCGAGGAAGGAGTGCCGTATCGGGGCCTCCAGGGAAATCGACACTTTCTTCGCCGGGGACTTCTTCCGTTTGCGGGAAGGAGCCTTCTTCTTTTTCCGTGCCGGCCCGCCGAAGTATTCGAACGAGTCGAAGCGAACCAGGGCTGGGTCGGCGGCCCTTGGGTCAGCGGTGCTTTTCTGCCAGGCAGCGAGGCGCAGGGACAGGTCAAGCTTCTGTTCGGAATAGGCCCCGTCGGCGGCCACGTTTTTCACCTGGTGGGGATCCTTGCCGAGGTCGTAGAGCTCTTCGGCCGGGCGCTTCAGGAAGCCCAGCTCGAAGAATGGTTTCATCTCCGGCTTGTTTCTCTGCGACAGGATCAGCTCCTTGATCGGCGTATTGTCGATATCGCCGTAGGGGCCGACCGCCCAATGTGTCTTCGGGTCGCCCGCGGCCCAGAGGTCCGGCTCGAGGTTGCGAACATAGAGATATTGTTTTGTCCGGATGGCGCGGCAGGGATAGGAGCGGTTTTTGGCGCGAACATTGGCGTGCCGTTCGCGCTCGAGGAAGACTTCGTTTCGCCAGGGAGCTTCGCCGTTCCCGGTGGTGAGCGGCAGGAAGTTGTTTCCCGTCATCTCCTCCAGGGCGGGAAGGCCGGCGGCGGCGAGGAAAGTCGGCGCGAAATCCTCGAAGCTGATGAAATGATCGAGCGACTGGCCGCCCTTGATTCGCTCGGGCCACTGAACGGCCATGGGCACCCGGGTGCCGGCATCGTAGACATTGGCCAGGCCGCGCGGCATTTGCCACCCGTTGTCGCCTACCATCATCACGAGTGTGTTGGCAAGCTGTCCCCGGTTCTTCAATAATTCGAGCAGCTGGCCGCATTCGTGGTCGAAACGTTGAACCTCGGCGTAGTAATCGACGATGGTGTTTCGAACTACCGGGTGGTCGGGGACATAGGGCGGCACCTTGACCCTGGCTGGGTCGAGGCCTGCGCGAAATTTGTCTCCGCGATTCCAGGGCTGGTGAGGGTCGTGAGACCCGAACCAGAAGCAGAAGGGCTTGTTGGCCGGAGCCTTCTTCAGAAAGGCGGCAAAGCTTTCGTATTTTTTTCCAGCTGGGTTCACGCTGGAGTTCTTTTTCCCCTTGTAAAACCCCGGTCCCCAGCCCTTGATCGTATAGCCCGTTGTGTAGCCGCTTTTTTCGAGAATCTGCGGGTAGGCCGGCAGCCTGGGGGGGAACCGCCCCCACAGATTGGCGGCCTCGCCAAGACGATGCATGGCCTGGCCGGTGAGGAGTACCGCGCGGGCGGCCGAGCAGGAGGGCACCTGGCAGAAGGTGTAGTTGAAGAGCGCTCCATTTTCAGCTATGCGGTCGAAGGTCGGGGTGCTGACGGACCTGTCGCCGCAGGCGCTCGCGTGCGGCCAGGCCCAGTTGTCAGCCAGGAGCAGCAGTATATTGGGCCGGGCCTGCCGGGTCTCTCCGGGGCAGATCGTCGCGCAGAGACAACTGACCGCCAGGGCAAGTGTGGCGATCGGTAACAGGGGACGGCGCAACGGCGCTGGTTTTTTCATGGTTGGTTTCCTGGTGAAGAAGGGAATGACTGCTGAACATACAGTATAGCTGCAAGAGCGCCTCTCCAGATGAGAAATGAGTTCCAGGGAATCGTCGAGTTGTTGAAAAAAAGGCTCCACGTAAGGAGGCATCTTCATGACAATGTTCCCTGTTCCGGCGGGATTTGATTCCGCCGGGCTTGTTCCTGAGGCGATTACGATCGATAGAACAAAGGACTGCGCCTGATGCTTCACCCAAGAGCCCTCCTGACGGTTTTTCTTTTCCTCTTCCTCCTCGTCGGCCCGGAGATGCGGGCGAGCTACACCGTGGTGGTCTCGAAACAGACCCACGCCATGGCCGGATGGGGGCAGGTTGTGAAAACCCTTGTCGAGAAGCACGACGCGGCCCTGTTTGTTTTTGACAAGTCGGTCACCGAGTCGCTTGCCGACTTGCGAAAGCATTTTCCACGCTACACCTGTTTTGTCGCGACCTCGAAAGAGGCCACGGGCGCCTTTGTCGCCGAGGTTCATCGCCTGACACGCAAGCTCGATGAGGATCCTTACACCGACACGCTCTGGGGGATCCTGACGGGCTACGATGCGAAAAATGCCCTGGCTATCGCGCAGCACCAGACACCTCTTACCGTTCGCAAGGTGGCATCGGGAACCGAGCTCGCCCTTGAGTGCTGTGTCGAGGGTCTCTGGTATGACGAGCTGGTCAAGAACAAGATGGTACGCAAGAAACCTGGAGGTGTCGCCGAGCAGCTTCGCGGACCCGACGATACGACCGAGGTTCTCGTCGACACGCTCAACCGTTACAAGACCGACCTCTTCGTTACCTCTGGACACGCCACCGAGCGTGATTGGATGATCGGCTTTCGCTACCGAAACGGCTTCTTCAAGTCAAAGGCCGGCCAGATTTTCGGTGAGGACACGAGCAAGCGGCGCATCGAGATCGACTCGCCAAACCCCAAGGTCTACCTGCCGATCGGTAACTGCCTGATGGGCAACATCAACGGACCGGATGCGATGGCGCTGGCCTGGATGAACGACGCCGGGGTGAAGCAGATGCTTGGCTACACCAAGCCGACCTGGTTTGGCTACGGCGGCTGGGGGGTGCTCGACTATTTCATTGAACAGCCGGGCCGCTATACCCTGACCGAGGCCTTCTTCGCCAACCATCACGCCCTGGTTCAACGGCTGGGCGTGGCGACGACCAGCAAGGGCGACAAGCGAGGGCTTGAGTTCGATCGCGATGTTGTCGCCTTCTATGGTGACCCGGCCTGGTCAGCGAAGATGGCTCCCGGCAAGCTGGCCTACGGGCAGAAGCTCTCTTTTGCTGACGGCGCCTACACCTTCGAGATCGAGCCGAAGCAGGGTGAAAAGAGCTTCGCTACGGTCAACTCCAACGGCTCCCAGCGCGGTGGAAGACCTTTCGTCGCCTTCCTCGGGCACCGGGTAAAGGGCATCGAGGTGATCGAGGGCAAGGAGCTGAGACCGGTGGTCGCCGATGATTTTATCCTGGTTCCCCGCCCGGTGAAATGTGATCCGGCGAGGGACTACCGGGTTGTCTTCCGCGCGACGAGGGTTCGATGACAGGTGCGCCACCCCCGGCCTTCCGCTTCCTCGCGGCCCTGGCCCTGCTCGTCTTTTATCAAGGCTCGCTGCAGGGGCAGGTGGATTACAACAGGGATGTTCTTCCGATCCTTGCCAGCAGTTGCTACGCCTGTCATGGAGTGGATGAAAAGCAGCGCAAGGCGAAGCTGCGCCTTGATGTGAAGGAGGCCGCCTTCGCCGAGCGCGATGGTGTGCGCGCGATCGTCCCGGGGAAGCCGGGCGAGAGCGCCCTGGTCAGCCGGATCTTTTCAGGTGAGAAGGACGAGGTCATGCCGCCTCCCGGCAAGGGGAGAGCTCTCAGCGATGCTGAGAAAACGATTCTCAGGGACTGGGTCGCCGGGGGGGCTGTGTATCGTGAGCACTGGGCCTTCAGGAAGCCCGTGAGGCCGGAGGCGCCGAAGGCGGGCGACTGGGCGGCTAACGAGGTGGATCGATTTATTCTTGCGGGCCTCGCTGAGAGAGGACTCGAACCGCAGGGACCCGCATCGAAGGAAGAGCTGCTGCGAAGGGCGACCCTTGACCTGACCGGACTGCCGCCGACCCTGGAAGAGTTGGACGCCTTCCTCTCTGACAAGACACCACAGGCGTATGCGAAGGCGGTCGATGGCCTGCTGGCATCTCCTCGCTTCGGAGAGCGCCTGGCTGCCTGGTGGCTTGACGGGGCGCGTTATGGAGACAGCCATGGCTATGACAACGATCTCGAGAACAGCCAGTGGCCCTGGCGCGATTGGGTGATCCGGTCGTTCAACGCCAACAAGCCCTTCGATGAGTTCACCATCGAGCAGCTCGCCGGGGACCTGCTCGACAAGCCGACCAACGACCAGCTTATCGCCACGGGTTTTAACCGGAATCACCGCATCAACACCGAGGGAGGCGCGATAGATGAGGAGTGGCGCACCGAGTATGTAATCGACCGGGTCGAGACCATGGGGATGGTCTGGATGGGGCTGAGCCTGGGCTGCGCCCGCTGCCATGAGCACAAGTACGATCCCCTGAGCCAGGAGGAGTTCTACCAGCTCTTCGCCTTCTTCAACAACCTGGAGGAGAAGGGCTTTATCAACAACCTGCGGGGAAGCGCTGAGCCCCGGGTGGCCTACAAGGCCAACCCCAAGGTGCAAGTCATGGTCATGAGAGAAAAAGAAAAGCCCCGTGTCACCAGGGTCCTCGTGGGAGGGCAGTACGACGCGCCCGGCGAGGAGGTCCAGGCCGGGTTGCCCGCCTTCCTGCCGCCTCTTCCAGCGGGGGAGGAGATGGGGCGCCTGGGATTGGCGCGCTGGCTGGTTAACGGGGACCATCCGCTCACCTCGCGGGTCGTGGTGAACAGGATCTGGGGGCAGCTCTTCGGCTCCGGGATCGTCAAGAGCGTGGAGAACCTGGGGATCCAGGCGGACTGGCCCAGTCACCCGGCTCTCCTTGACTGGTTGGCGGTGGACTTTGTCGAGAGTGGGTGGGATTTGAAGTCTTTCATTCGGAAGCTGGTCCTGAGTTCGACCTATCGACAGAGCCATGTCGTCGATGCGAAGAGGCTGCGGCTGGATCCTGAGAACCGTCTCCTGTCCCGGGGCCCGAGGCTCCGCCTGCAGGCGGAGATGGTGCGGGACCAGGCCCTGGCTCTCTCCGGGCTTTTAGTGGAGCGGGTTGGGGGTCCAAGCGTCAAGCCCTACCAGCCCGCCGGTCTCTGGGAGGAGGTTGAGAAGCGGGGCAAGTTCAGGCGCGGCAATGGGCAGGACCTCTATCGCCGGAGTCTCTACACCAATATTCGCAGGACCGTGGCGCCGCCGAGCATGCTTCTTTTTGACATGCCGAGCCGCGAGGTCTGCACGGTGCAACGCGCCCGCACTAACACGCCCCTGCAGGCCCTCGCCCTGATGAACGAGGTGACCTATGTCGAGGCAGCGAAAAAATTCGCTGAAAGGATGATGGGGCAGGGGGCCTCCGCCGGGGAGCGGATCGCCTGGGGGTTCCGCAGCGCCACCCAGAGAGCTCCTGAGGGAGAAGAACTCCGGATTCTGCTGGCGGGATACGGGCGGCGCATTGAACGATTCAAGGCGTCTCCTGGGAGCGCCTCGAAGCTCCTGCAGCGGGGAGAGGCGAAGGTTTCTGAGAAGCTCAATCCGGTCGAGCTCGCGGCCATGACGACGGTGGCCGGCGTTCTCCTGAACCTTGACGAGGTGATCAACAAATGAGCAGGGGAGAAGGGATGCGAATTTCTGACACGGAGAAAACGAACCTCCAACGCAGGGCCTTCCTGAAGGCCTCGGCGCATGGGTTCGGCGCGGCCGCCCTGGGTTCCCTGCTGGCGGGGGAGGCCCTTGGCGCTGACTCGATCCTCGACAAACCGCACCACCAGCCCAGGGCCAAGAGGGTGATCTACCTGTTCCAGTCCGGCGGTCCCTCGCAGCTTGATCTCTTCGACCCCAAGCCCGGCCTCGAAAAGCTCGCCGGTAAGCAGCTGCCGGATTCGATTCGCGGAAGCCAGCGTATCACGACGATGACCTCCGGCCAGAAGACCCTGCCGGTCCTGCCCTCCCAATACCGTTTCAGGCCTCACGGCGAGAGCGGTCTGTCTCTCAGCGACCAGCTTCCCCGCCTCGCCGGGGTGGCCGATGAGCTCTGCCTCGTTCGCTCCATGCACACCGAGGCGATCAACCACGACCCGGCCATCACCTTTTTCCAGACAGGTTCGCAACTCGCCGGGCGGCCGAGTATCGGTTCCTGGCTTGCCTACGGTCTTGGGGCGCTCAACAGGGACCTGCCCGCCTACGTGGTGATGACCTCCAGAGGAGGCGCCAGCGATGCCCAGCCGCTCTACAGCAGGCTCTGGGATTCAGGTTTTCTTCCGAGCGAGCACTCGGGGGTGAAATTCCGAAACACCGGCGACCCGGTCTACTATCTGTCGAACCCGCCCGGAATCGACGGGCCGCTTCGGCGTGACATGCTCGATGACATCGTCGGGCTGAACAGGAGGCGCCAGGGAGTGGTAGGGGACCCGGAGATCGAGGCCAGGATCGCTCAATACGAGCTGGCCTTCAGGATGCAGTCGAGTGTTCCCGAGCTGGCGGATATTTCGGGTGAGCCGGAGAAGGTTCTCGATCTCTATGGCCCCAATGTCCGTAAACCCGGATCCTTCGCCAGGAATTGCCTGCTGGCGAGGAGGCTCGCCGAGCGCGACGTTCGGTTTATTCAGCTCTTTCATATGGGCTGGGATCATCATTTCAAGCTCGCCCAGGATCTGCCGCGGCAGTGCTCAGATACCGATCACGCCACCGCCGGACTGATCACGGACCTCAAGCAGCGCGGGCTGCTCGAAGACACGCTCATCGTGTGGGGTGGAGAGTTCGGGAGAACGGTCTACGCCCAGGCTCCCGAGAAGCAGCGCGGCCGCGACCACCACCCGCGCTGTTTCACGACGATGCTTGCCGGGGCGGGTGTGAAGAAGGGGCATGTCCACGGAAGCACCGACGACTTCTCCTACAACGTTGCCGAGGATCCGGTCCACGTTCACGACCTCAACGCGACGATACTTCATCTGCTGGGAATCGATCATCGGAAGCTTCTGTACAAGTACCAGGGCCGCCAGTATCGGCTGACGGATGTTCATGGCGAGGTGACGCGCGGCATTCTCGCCTGATGGCCGTTTCGTCGGAATGAAATGAGATGATTTTTCCGAAAGGGCCATGATCGAAAATCCGGAAGTGGATAGAATCATACGCTCTGGATGAACAACCGACACAGCGCCATGGAATGCCTGATGAAAAGAACCGGAAGAAATGCCGTTGGCCGCATCCTTCTTGCCGCCGTAATCCTGTGTGCGACAGCTTCGGCCGGGGCGAAGACGCCCTTCAAACTCACCGGAGATGATGTGGTCGTTTTTGCCGGCGGAGCCAACATGCTCCACCTGCAGCAGACCGGCCATCTCGAGGCGATCCTGGCGAAGGCCGCCGCGCCGGCGAAGACCCGGTTCCGTGACCTGTCCTGGGAGGCCGACACGGTCTTTCGCCTGGGCACCGACATTGAGCGCTGGAGGAAAGACGGCTTCGGCCGCCGCGATGACCAGTTCAAGCGTGTTGGCGCGACGGTTTTTATCGCGCAGTTCGGTCAGCTTGAATCACTGGAAGGTTCCGTTGGAGTGGCTCGCTTTATCGAGGCCTACGGCAAGCTGCTGGATGCCTTCCGCAGGCAGGCTCGCATGGTCGTTCTTGTCACTCCGCCGCCTTTCGAGAAGCCGCCGAGTGAACTGGTACCCGACCTGACGTTACGAAATGCCGATCTGGCTCTCTACGTGAAGGCGACGAAGAAGCTTGCCGAGGAACGGAAGCTGGTTTTTGTCGATCTCTTCACCGGAGCGAAGGGCGGCCTGATGGACAACGGGTTGCACGTTACTCCCGAGGCCCAGGTGAAGGTGGCCCATGCCATTGCCGGCCAGCTCGAGGTGAAGATCCCGACGGCCGCCGCGCTCGAGCCCCTGCGCCAGGCCGTTATCGAGAAGCATCGTCTCTGGTACGACTACTGGCGCCCGGCGAACTGGAAGCTCCTCTATGGAGACGACTCCCGCAGGGTGTTCACTCGTGGTGGTAAGGACTACATTCCCTTCCGGGAGGAGTGGAAGAGATTGCTGCCGCTGATCGACAAGGCCGATGAGCGGGTCTGGGCGGTGGCCTCAGGGGGTAAGGATCCCGGCCCGAATCGACCGAAGCCCGAGAAACTTCACGGTGATCCCGGCGCGGACATCGAGAAAGAGCTCGAGGCCTTTACTGTCCTCGATGGTTTCGAGGTCGACCTCTTCGCCTCTGAGAAGGAAGGCCTGACCTCGCCGCTGGCGGTGCGCTGGGATCCATCGGGCCGCATGTACGTGACGGTTACCACGGTCTACCCGCATGTCTGGCCCGGCGATGTTCCCAACGACAAGATCATCGCGATCGAAGATACCGACAACGATGGCAAGGCGGACAAGTCCATGGTCTTTGCCGAGGGCTTGAACATTCCCACGGGCATCGAGTGGGGAGATGGAGGTATTTACGTCGGCCAGAACACCGAGCTTCTTTTTCTGAAGGATACCGATGGTGACGGTAAGGCCGACACCCGGCGTGTGGTGCTCGGAGGCTTCGGCAACGGCGACTCTCACCAGACGATCAACTCCTTTGTCTGGAGTCCGGGCGGCGAGCTCTACTTCGGCCAGGGCGACGGCTGCGAGTCCCGGGTCGAGACGCCCTGGGGTTCGAGCGACCTCTTCCAGGCAGGCTTCTATCGTTTTCGCCCGAAGCGGTTGCAGCTTCACCCTCTGCTCGATGACTTCATGGGCCCCGGCAACCCCTGGGGAGTCGCCTTTGACAGGTGGGGCCAGATTTTCAGCATCGACGGGGCCGGGGGGGTGACCTACCTCTCGCCGGGCCAGATCCCCAGCAACCATCGCCACCGGATTCCGACGATCGGCAGCCCCGGCGGCTACTGCGGCATCGGCTTCCTTGACAGCAAGATCCTGCCGAAGTCTGTTCGCACCGATTTCGCCATCGGCGATTACAAGGCCAACCGGGTCAAGCGTTTCGGTGTTCGCCCCAGCGGCTCCGGCTACTCTCTGAAGTGGAAACCTCATATTCTCCAGTCAAAGCACAGGAACTTTCGGCCGATCGACGTGAAGCAGGGGCCCGACGGCGCCATCTACGTCGTCGACTGGTACAACCCCATCACCTGCCACCAGGATGATGCCTACCGGGATCCGAGGCGTGACAAGGCCCACGGACGGATCTGGCGCGTGGCGGCGAAGGGGCCGGCCGTTAAACCAGTCAATCTCCTGGAAGCTCCACTCAAAACGGTGGTGGAGAGCCTGGGTTCGACGGAATACTGGTTCCGCTACCAGGCCAAGCGCGCTCTCTCGGTTCATCCGCGCGAAGAGGTCGCGGCTGAGATCGGCAGGTGGGTGAAGGGACTTGATAAGAACCAGCCGAGATACGAGCTGCGCCTCTACGAGGCCCTGACGGCCTATGCCACCATCGAGGTGGTGGAGCCGGGTTTGCTTGGGAGGGTACTTCGTTCCCAGGATCACCGTGGACGTGCCTATGCCGCGCGCCTGGTGGGTCGCTGGCATGACCGCCTGGATGATCCCCTCGGACTCCTTGCCGAACGAGTGCTCGATGAGAATCCGCTGGTCAGGATGGAGGCCACGCTCGCCTGCGCCGCGGTCCCGTCTGAGAAATCGATAATCGTGGCTTCGCAGGTGGTGGACCGCGGGGTCGATCGCTGGATTGACTACGCCTTCACCCAGGCGGCCCATCAACTCCGGCCGCACTGGTCGCCGGCGTTCGAGAAGGGGCTGATCTCCTTCAGGCGTCCGAAGCACCTGGCGGCGACCCTGAACAAGACCGGTGGACGCAACGTGTTGAACAGTCTCAAGCAGATTGCCGGGAACCATGAACTCGAGGTGAAGGCCAGGGTGTCGGCCTCCGCCGCCATCTTCTCGGTAGGCAAAGGAGACGAGCTGCGGGAATACGGCCTCAACAGGGAACGTTTCGAGCGCGAGGGGAAATACGATGGAGACTTCCACGCGCAGGTCCTCGATCGACTGGTCCACGTCGCTCGTTTTCGGGATGTCAGGCCGGGAGAGGATATAGACGAGCTGCTCAACGACCTGATTGACCGTTCCGAGGTCGGGGTTAAAAGCGCCGCCCTGTCGCTGGCTGGAATCTGGCAGGTGAAGGACACCGAGGACAAGGTCCTCGAGGCGGCCGCCGACAAATCGCTGCCGGTTCCTGTACGTTCGACAGCTTTTGAAACGCTTGTCTCCATGGGTTCCGGCTCCGCGAAGAAGCTGCTCAGCGGCTACGCCGGAGCTTCCCAGGCTCCCGTGCTGAGGGCGGCGGCGATTCGCTCTCTGGCCGGGCTCGATGGAGAGGATGCCGCCCGCCAGGCGGCGCTGCTCTTTGCTGAGGCTGACCTCGGCAAGCTCGATGCTGCTGCGGTGCTCGCTGCCTTTCTCGAGCGAAAAGATGGAACCGAGGTCCTCGCCGAGGCCCTTGCTGAGGCGAAGCTGAAATCGGCGGTTGCCGAGAACCTCCTGCGGGCCCTCTATTCAACCGGCCGGCTGGACAAGGCCATCGTCAAGGTGCTCAACGAGACCATCGGAGTTACCGGCCAGGTGCCGGACTACAACGAAAACTACGTCAACGCCCTCGTCGGTGAGGCGCTGAAGAAGGGTGACAGCAAGCGTGGCGCTCTTCTCTTTAAATCGAGCGCCTGCGTTACCTGCCACAAGGTCGATGAGGAGGGCGGCGTGATTGGCCCTGATCTCGCGGCGATCGGTTCCACTCTCTCGCCGCAAAGAATTGTCGAGGAACTCCTCTGGCCGCGCCGCCAGGTGAAGGAGGGCTACACCGTGGTGCAGGTTGTGACCAGCAAGGGCGCCGTCCACCAGGGCTACGAACGGCGAACCCGTGACAGCCAGGCAACCGGCGACCTGGTGATGCGGGAACTCGCTACCGAGAAGCTTGTCACCGTTAAAAAAGAACACATTATCGACAAGCGGGAGACCGGCAGTCCGATGCCGACTGGCCTGACGGCCCTGCTCTCGCGGCCGCAGCTGTTGGATCTGATCCGCTACCTTTCAGAATTGGGAAAGAATAAATGAGCCACCTGAAGAACCTGTCTCTTTCGATTGTCACGATCGCTGTATTCATTGTCTCCACCGGCATTTTTGCCGAGGACAAGAAGCTCGAGCCGGGCTTTGCCTCGATGTTCGATGGCAAGACCCTGAAGGGTTGGTCGACGATGCCGAAGCAGGCATCGAAGGCCTGGTCGGTCAAGAAGGGAGTGATCGTCGGGGAGGGAGACAAGGGCCGGAGCTACCTGGTCTACGATAAGCACGATATCGCTGACTTTGAGATGAAATTGAGCTACAGGTTTCCCGGCAAGGGCAACAGCGGCATCAACCTGCGGGCGATCCCTGACAAGACCCGCCGCCGGGCCTTCCAGGCCTACCATGTTGATATTGGCCACGTGGGCATCGGCAAGCAGGTCCTCGGTGCCTGGGACTTCCACACTCCCGGCCGCCGCGAGCACGCCTGCTTCCGCGGTGATCGCCTGGTGATCGACGAGAACGACAAGCCGACGCTGACGAAGATCAAGGACGCCGTGACCCTTGAGGACATCAACAAGGGTGGCTGGAACGATCTTCACGTGATCGTCAAGGGCAACAACTTCAAGTTCTACATCAACGGCAAGCTCTCATCTGAGTTCACCGAGAACCTCAAGAAGGAGCGCCGCCTGCACTCCGGCATGATCCAGCTCCAGCTCCACGACCCCGGCATGATCGTCAAGTTCAGAGATCTTCGAATCAAGGTCCTCAAGTAACCCGGAAACAGCTATCTCCTCGAGGACAACTGTCGCAAAGGATCACTAGCCTGAAAATCTAGGTGTCCCCAGTTCAAATCTGGGTCCGCGCACCATTTCTTCGCCCTCCTGGGCGATCGGCGGCGAATGCGAACGTATACAAACGTATACACGCGCAGCTCTAACCTCCCCTTGCCTGAGTCAGCGGTTCTGCGTAGGCTGATAGTCGGTTTGTTAAACAAATAGAGGAATGCTCAGCCATGAAGCGCTTTATTATCCTGCCCCTGGTTATTGCCCTCGGAGTATTCGTCTCCTTTGATGGCCTGCGAGCTGTTGGGCCACTTGCGTTGCAGGAAGATGCGGGAGAGGAAACATCTCGAGCGGAGGCGATCCGAGCCCACTTCGACAAGCTCGTATCCGAGGATAAGGACGTGAAGAGAGAGGCGCTTCTTTACTTCGGCAAGGCTGACAAGACCTTCGCAGCCGAGGTTCCTCTTTTTACCGCCGCGCTTAAA
>Ga0163108_10000927_pt1 | contig 21531 bp, 19 predicted proteins | sample Fk1155metaG_FD_109644 | JGI IMG/M metagenome (GOLD analysis project Ga0163108, IMG submission 109644) | Marine microbial communities from the Central Pacific Ocean - Fk160115 155m metaG | ecosystem: Environmental > Aquatic > Marine > Oceanic > Photic zone | place: The Central Pacific Ocean...
AACCAACCATATGACAGCCTAACCATTCTCCATATTTTTTATCAAAAATAACTTTAACAAATCCTTCTATATGGCCAGCTGCATTTGCTTTACCAGATGCCACAAAAGGAAACTTTCCTATATTAATATCATAACCTAAATCTTTTGCTTCTTTTTCAGTAAAGCCGACTGAAGCGACTTCAGGCATACAATAAGTACATGATGGAATATTATCATAATCTAGATTTTGAACATTTAATCCTGCAATTTTTTCAACACAAATAATTCCTTCCGCAGAAGCAACATGAGCAAGTGCCGGCCCTTTAATAATATCACCAATAGCAAAAATTCCTTCTACATTAGTTTGATAAAATTGATCAACATTGATTTTACCTTTTTCAGAAATTATTCCAATGTCTTCCAAACCAATTCCTTCAATATTTGTTTCTACGCCTATTGCAGATAAAACCACATCGCATGTGATAGATTCTTCTTTTGATCCCGATTTATAATTAACTATACAATTTTTTCCCTTTGAATTAACTTCTGTTACTTCTGTATTGGTCATAATTTTAATACCCTTTTTAGTAAAAGATTTGGATAATTCTTTTGAAACATCGTCATCTTCCAAAGGCAGAATATTAGGAAGAAATTCAATTAAAGTAACGTCGGTTCCAATACTATTATAAAAAAAAGCAAACTCGGAACCAATTGCACCAGAACCAATTACAACCATTTTTTTTGGTTTTTCTTTCAAAGACATTGCTTTTCTATATTCAATAATTTTTTTACCATCAATAGGGATATGAGGTAATTCTTTAGCCCTTCCGCCTGTTGCCAAAATCACATTATCACAATCAAAAGTTTTAGAGTTTTTTTTATTATCAATCACTTCAACTTTGTTTCTTGACTTTACAACACCAAAACCATTAATCACATCAATTTTATTTTTTTTCAACAAAAAATTTACTCCTTTACTCATTTGATCAGCAACATTTCTACTTCTTTTTATAACAGAATCAAATTCAATTTTTGCGTTTTTAATATTTATACCAAAATCTTTAGAATGATTAATGTAATTAAAAACCTGGGCACTCTTTAATAAAGCCTTAGTAGGTATACAACCCCAATTTAAACAGATCCCCCCCAAAGATTCTTTTTCTATTATTGCAACTTTCATTCCGAGTTGTGAAGCTCTTATAGCAGCTACATAACCACCCGGACCAGATCCTATTACAATTAAATTATATTTATTACCCATAATTTCAATGCAAATTTAAATTCTTAAATAAGATAAAAAAATTTAAGTCTAATTATATCTCAAAAAATATTTTATGAAAATTATGATAAATCTAAAATAATGAAGATTAGTTTAGCATATCAATTTAGCATGAAACATCTAAATCAAAAAACCGCATTAGTAACTGGAGGATCACGAGGAATAGGTAAAGCAATTATTTCAAAATTTGTTGATCAAGAATATAATGTTGCATTTACTTATTTTTCGAGTAAAGAAAAAGCTGTTGCTTTAGAAAAAAGTTTTTCTTCATCAACAAATACTTGTAAAGGGTATCAATCTGATGCTGCTAATTATTCTGGATCTCAAAAATTGATTGAAAATATATTGAAAGATTTTAATCAAATTAACGTTCTTGTTAACAATGCTGGAATCACTAATGATAACCTACTAGTTAGAATGTCTGAAGAACAATGGGATTCCGTAATAAATACTAATCTAAAATCTTGTTTTAACCTAACCAAAGCTATATCTAAGATTTTTATGTCACAAAAATATGGTTCTATAATTAATATTACTTCAGTAGTTGGAATTAAAGGAAATGCGGGACAATCTAACTATGCGGCTTCAAAAGCTGGAATCATAGGATTTACAAAATCAATAGCATTAGAACTTGGATCAAGAAATATTAGATGTAATGCAGTTGCCCCTGGATTTATTTCAACAGAAATGACTGAAAAAATTAGTGAGAAGTCGTTAGAATCATGGAAAAAATCAATCCCTCTCAAAAGAGAAGGGATGCCAGAAGAAGTAGCAAATGTCTGTGCTTTTTTAGCATCTGATAAATCATCATATATCACAGGGCAAGTAATTCAAGTAGATGGAGGAATGGTAACTTAAACTGCTATTTTGACTTAAGCTTATGACTTTTTGCTATAAAAATAGATTGGCTTTTTGAATCAAAATCAGCAATTACTGATTCTCCTTTTTTTAATTTTCCACTCAAAATTTCCTCAGCTAAAACATCCTCTAAATATTTTTGAATAGCTCTATCTAGCGGTCTAGCACCATATTTGGGATTATAACCTTTATCAATTAAGAAATCTTTGGCTTTTTTTGTAAGATTAATTGAGTATCCCATATCATTAGCCTTTAAATAGAGCTTGTTGAGAGAAATATCAATAATAGCATATAAATCTTTTTTGGTTAAAGAATTAAAAATTATAACATCATCAAGTCTATTTAAAAATTCTGGATTAAATGTTCTTTTTAAAGCTTTGTCAATGGTAGCCTTTAAGGTTTGATCAACATTATCTTTGTTTGCTTTAGTCTCAAATCCTATTCCAACACCAAAATCTTTAATATCCCTAGCCCCAATATTAGAGGTCATAATTAAAATAGTATTCCTAAAATCTACTCTATGACCCAATCCATCAGTTAAAAAGCCATCATCTAAAATTTGCAAAAGAATATTATATACATCTGGGTGAGCCTTTTCAATCTCATCCAACAAAATCACACTATATGGTTTTCTTCTAACCTTTTCACTCAACTGACCTCCTTCTTCATAACCAACATATCCTGGAGGAGCACCTACTAATCGAGATACTGAAAATTTCTCCATATATTCTGACATATCAATTCTTATAAGAGAATCTTCTTTTGCAAATAAATATTTAGATAAAATTTTAGCTAATTCTGTTTTACCTACACCAGTTGGACCCAAAAATATAAAAGAACCTATCGGTTTCCTTGAATCTTTTAATCCTACTCTAGTTCTTTTAATAGCTCTCACTAACTTATCAATGGCATTCTCTTGTCCTATTACTTCTTTTGAAAGCTCTTTCGACATTCCTAAAAGTCTTTTACTTTCCTTCTGAGCTATTTTTTCAACAGGAATACCTGTCATCATAGAAATGACTTCTGTTATGTTTTTTTCAGATACTTTATCTCTTTTTTTCTTTGAAGATTTTATCCATTTTTCTTTTTCTTTTTCAAGCTGAGAAATTAATTTTCTTTCAGTATCTCTTAACTTGGCAGCTTCTTCATATTTTTGATTCTTTACCACCTGATTTTTTACCATTTTAATTTCTTCGATCTTATTTTCAATTTCAATAATTTCTTTTGGAACATTGAGATTATTAATATGGACGCGTGAACCAGCTTCATCCATAACATCTATAGCTTTATCAGGTAAAAATCTATCACTTATATATCTGTCTGATAGTTTAACACAAGCTTCAATAGCATTATCAGAATATATTACATTGTGATGATGTTCATATCGATCTTTTATGTTCATCAAAATGTTTTGTGTTTCTTCAGCTGTTGTCGGGTCCACAACCACTACTTGAAATCTTCTTGCTAATGCTCCATCCTTTTCTACATGTTGTCTATATTCATCCAAGGTTGTAGCTCCTATACATTGAATTTCACCCCTGGACAAAGCAGGCTTAAACATGTTTGAAGCATCTAATGAACCAGAAGCACCACCAGCTCCTACTATCGTATGTAGCTCATCAATAAAGAGTATAACATCTGTTGATTTTTCCATTTCTGTCATTATAGCCTTCATTCGTTCTTCAAACTGACCTCTATACTTGGTCCCTGCTACAAGAGAAGCCAAATCAAGAGTCAAGACTCTTTTATTATGTAAAGTTCTAGAAACTTTCTTTTCAATTATTCTAAGAGCTAAAGCTTCAGCAATGGCTGTTTTTCCTACACCAGGTTCTCCAATTAAAATTGGGTTATTTTTTTTCCTTCGAGATAATATTTGAGCTACTCTTTCAATCTCTTTTTCTCTTCCAATAACAGCATCTAATTTTCCTTTTTCGGCTAATCTTGTAAGATCTTTTCCGAAATTATCAAGAATAGGGGTTTTGGATTTTTCTCCTTTTCTAAATCTTTTAGATGTTGAAGAACGAGAAAAAGAAGACTTCTTTTTTGAAAACTCTTCCTCTTCTTCCATAGGCTCAGATGATGTTGTAGCCATTGGGCTTTTTGATTGATATTCCAATAACTCTTTTACAATATCATAATTCACATCAAACTTCTCAAGTATTTGTGTTGCAATGTTATCCTCATCTCTTAAAATTGAAAGTAGTAGATGTTCGGTTCCTATCAATTGACTTTTAAAAATTTTTGCTTCTAAATAAGTGATTTTTAAAACTTTTTCGGACTGACGTGTTAAAGGTATATTAGATATATTTTTAAGATTACTAGAAGATGAAGTTTTAGTATTATGTTCAATGGATGCTCTTAGGTCATCTAGACTAATTCCTAATTTTTTTAACAAACTTATAGCAACACCCTCTCCCTCTCTTATTACACCCAACAACAAGTGTTCTGTGCCTATATAATCATGGCCAAGGCGCAAAGCTTCTTCTCTACTCATTGAAATAACTTCCTTTACTCTATTAGAAAACTTTGCTTCCATACTCATAAATTTAATAGCATACTATAGACTAATTTAATCAAATAGGATTATTAATCTCAAAAATTTAAGAATTATTAATAATTTCTGAAGAATTAGGTCCTTCTGAAAATAATAAGTCTAAAACACTGAGATTAGGTACAAATTCCTTGCCAAAAACATGTTTATAAATAGAAGAAAAGTAAATATTTCGTGATGAATAATAAGATTTAGGGTTCACTATCATACTATAATTATCAAATATGAATGATTTTGAATCTTTTTCTTCTAAAAATTTAAAATTATTATCTAAATCTACGAAACTGCAAAGTAGTGTCAATAAGTCATGATTAAGATCAATTAAGAAATTATGTCTTAAATTCAAACAATTCATAATTTGATCTTTGTAATAGATAAAAAAAGGAGATTTACCATAGGATGACTGTAAAGATCTAGAATGAATATTTATCCAATTTTCAGAATAATCAATTTTCATATCCTTCATTATTTTTACATTATTAGAAGTTAATATAGGAACTGATAAATTTATTTTTCCGTTTGCCCCTAAAATCTCACATCTATTCCTATAAGTTTGTTTCTTATATAAAGAACTATGATTTATAAGAATATTTTCGTGATTTTTTAGAATAGTAAAATATTCAAGATTAGGAAAATACTGACTCTCAAGCAGAATATATTTTTTCTTTTTCAATTTTCTTTTTTTTCCAAAAGTAATTATTCTAAAGCAACATTAATTTCAGTCGAGAGAATAGAAACGTTTCCTAGAGAATCTTGAGCTTCAATACGATAATAATAGGTGGATCCATTATTAAGATTTAGGTGATAAAAACTCGCGTTATCATTTGAAGAAACATAAGATATATCTTCGATTTTATTTGAACTTTCTTTTGTTATACCAGATGAAACATCCCAAAATAAATTATATTTTAAAAAATATTTATTTGTTGGAAATGTAATTATAACTTGATCATTTTGAGCTTTTCCACTTATTACAGGTGGAGTCAAAAGAACTATTTCAGAAAAATTCACAGCCCTAAAATTCCCCATGGTTCCCCCACCAAAATTCGATACAGGATTATAGGGTGTTTGAGAATCGCCTCCAATAATACCACGAACAATTTTTTCATACATATTAAAATAATCATAAGTAAGTTTATCAATTTCTGAAGCTCTAAAAATAATATATTCATTTGATCCAATATCAATTGTTGGATTGAATAAACGCAAGCCTTCATTGATATTAACAACACGATTATCATCAATAGCCCAATCTTTTTGAACTAAATGGTCACCATTTCTTATCCATTCAAATAAATATCTATTTCTAGTTGCAGCTGGATCATTTAGTATCCATTCTTCAGAATAATATACAGAACCTCCCTCTTTTTCCCCCTTTTCCCCCTTTTCAGCGATCTCACTAACCCAAGCATCTTTATATCCTGGAGTAGAAAACATTGTAGAAGAAGCTGAATATATTTTACTTCCTCCCATATCAATGGAAAGTGTATAGGTTTCACCTATATTTCCTTTAAGATCGGTACCAAAATAAATTCCATCTTTCCAAAATCGTAAGACTTCATTTGTGCCATCGCTTTTTGATAAAGTAACGATTGCATTATTTTCATAAGGAATGGATACCGTTGAAAGTGTATCAATAGCAAGTGAATAACTTATCTTTACCCACGCAACTTTATCTTTTTCAATCTCTCCATTTATAACAATTATTTCAGGGACATCATTAACTAAAATATCTATTTCTAAATATTCTTCATGGTAACCATTACAAGAGAGAAGTAACGTAAATATACTTAACATCAATAGTCGCTCAAATAAAGATAATAGGATTAGTGTCTTTTTTAATTTCTTCTTGAACATTTTTATAAAATAAGACATATTTTAAAATTTAAAATTTATATTGAAACTTGGTAAAAAGCCATAGGTACTTATTCCAAATTGTTGAAATAAACTTCCATTTGATTCAGAACTAGAACCACCTTTCCCTTTCCCTTCAGCAACTGTATCATATACTGTTATTGCTCGTATATTTCTGCGATTATAAACATTATAAATAGAGACTTTAACTTGTGTTTTGATATCTCTTTCAAATAATTTAAAAAATAAATAATCAGGTTCATATACCAATCCAAAATCTAGTCTATTGTAATTAGGTAACCGATACTTATTGCGACCCTCCCAATAAGGAAAAGAAACTCCACTAATATTATAATATGCCTCTGGCAAAGTAACTGGAGATCCTGTCGTATATAAAAATGTAGTTGACAATGTTAAATCTTTAACTAAATCATAATTAATATACGTGGCTAAACTATGTGTTTTATCAAACATATTAGGGTACCACCTCCCATTATTGATTACATCTATTTGGTATTCACTACGTCCCAAATTATAACTCATTCGTCCATTCAACCTCCCTTTAGGTTTTTCTACTGAAACTTCTAAGCCATAAGCTTTCCCTTTTCCAGTAGCAACATAGGCTTCTAAGTTATTAATGAAATAGTTATGCAACCCGTCCTCAAAATCTGCTGCATTAGTAATCCGTTTATAATATGTTTCAAATGAAAACTTGATTTCATCATTGAAATTATGAAAATATCCTACTGCAACTTGATCCGTAAGCATTGGGGAAATGTTTGCAGTAGTTGGCATCCATATGTCATACCACTGTATATCTCCTCCAAGAGTCATCAAACGTAGATATTGTGCATTACGATTATATGAAGTTTTTATAGAATTATTTTCAGTTAACAAAAATGTGAAAGCCAATCTTGGTTCCAAATTCTTGTAAGAAAAAATGATATCCGTTCTTCTAGGATAGTTAACGCTACTAATTGACTCATTTGATTCTTCATCATAAACATGAGAATCACCTGGGCCTAACTGATAATAGAAGGAATATCTTAATCCATAATTTGAAGACAACCATGAATTGAATTTGTGATCATTTTGAATATAAAAAGCTGTTTCCAACCCTTGCATAGGTGGCATAAATTTTCCTCCATCATCTTGAGTATCTTGTACCCCCCCATGATTAAAATCTTGATACTCAGACTGAATCCCAAATCTTATATCATGGGCATCACTAGGAATCCATGAGAACTCCTGTTTTAGGCTATTTGTATTAACCCATGAATTAAACTCATAAACACCAGTAATATTATGAGTATAATAGCGACTATGAATTATAGATGTGTTAAAAAAAAATTTTTTATTGTATATATGATTCCATTTTAACGTCCAAGCTCTGTTTCCCCAATCTGTTAGACCAATAGTAATTGCATAATCTTGACCAAAATAGGCTGAAAAATCAAAACGATTATTTTCATTTAATTGATAAATAATTTTGGCATTTAAATCATACCATTTCTCTCGACTAGCAAAAAATGTATTTCCATCACCGCCTATACTTTTACTTCCTCCTTTACCATAATTATCTTCTGAATTATCGAATATTAATTGATCGTAAAAATATCCTAATGAAAGTCTTGTAGATCTTCCTGCTAGAAATAATGAAAGTTTATCTTTTATAAGAGGAGCTTCCAATGAAAACTTTGAGGTAATCAGACCAAAACCTATACTTGCCCTAATCTTCTCAAAATTACTTTGCTGCATCCTTACATCTAGTACCGAAGCACCCCTCCCTCCAAAACGAGCTGGAGTTCCTCCTTTATAAAGTGTCAATCCTGCTACAGCATCAGAATTAAAAACAGAAAATAAACCCTGCATATGTGATGAATAGTAAATAGGCATCTCATCCATCAAAATTAAATTTTGATCAAAACCACTGCCACGAACAATATAGCCACTTTGTCCTTCAGAAATACCTGTAACTCCTGGAAGTAGTTGAATTGTTTTAAAAATATCAGTTTCACCCAATATCACTGGGATTTTTTCTACTTGTTGAATAGTTAATTTTTCAACACTAATCTCTGTTGACTTTATATCTTCTTGTATTCTATTATCATAAATCACTAATTCATCTAGTTGATTCATTTTAGAAGTAAGTTGAACATCTTGAATTATATTTTTTGTTAAGCTTACTGATATTTCAATTGATTCATAGCCAATAAAACTATAAACAATAATATGATTTCCTTTTTGCATTAAAAGAGAGTAATTCCCATTGATATCAGTAATTATCCCCTTAGTAGTCCCTTTGACTTTAACTGTAGTGCCAATAAGCAATTCACCCTTTTCATTTTTAATTGTACCACTAATAGTGAAGTTGTTCTGAGAATATACATTTGATAGAAATAAAAAAATGAAGAATGTTATATGAAAGAATCTCATATTAAAACCTTATTAACATATAATTTAAAATTGTAAGCTTAATAACTTTTATTTATAAATATTAATTTATATCAAATAGCTGATCATATATTTAAAATGAATTGAATAAATTTAATTAACAATTATAATTTATGAAAAATAAAAAGCTGCTTTTAAGCATAATCATATTTTCAACTATTCTTACTACTTTCTCATTTTATTTTTATCAAGTTTTTTTTAGTCCTAATTTTTTAATAAATGATCCAGAAAAAAAAATTTATATAGATAATTCAACAACTTTTAAAGAACTACAAAACACTTTACATAATAAAGGTTATATAAATGATCTAGTATCATTTAGTTTTTTAGCAAAAATCATGAAATATAATATGAATATTAAACCAGGAGCATATGTCATCGAGTCTAACATGTCAAATTATGCTTTAATACAAAAACTTAGATCAGGAGATCAAACACCTATTAATATCACCTTCTCATATGCTAGAAGAATAGAAGATTTAGCTCCAATCATTACAAATAAATTAAAAATTGATGAAGATGAATTCATGAATTATATTAAGCTTAATGAAAATAATTTATATGGTTTTGATCGCAATAACATATTATCAATGTTTCTTCCTGATACCTATCAAGTATATTGGAATATTACTGTTAAAGAATTATTTGAAAGAATGTATAAAGAGCATTCTAAATTTTGGAATAATAAAAGAAAAGATAAATTAAAAAAATTAGGATTAGAAATTATAGATTTTAGTACGCTTGCATCAATAGTTTCTTCTGAAACAAATAATATAGATGAAGCAAAAAAAATTGCTGGTGTATATATCAATAGATTAAGAAATAACATGTTGCTTGCTGCTGATCCAACACTGGTTTATGCTGCTAATGATTATTCAATTAAAAGAGTACTAAACAAACATAAAAAGATTAAGTCTCCCTATAACACCTACATAAATAAGGGATTGCCCCCAGGTCCTATAAAAATGAGTAGTAAAAAAATGATTGATGCAACACTAGATTATAAGAATCATGACTTCTTTTTCTTTTGTTTAAAGGATGATTTTTCTGGATATCATGTATTTGCAACAAAACTAAGTGAGCACAATAGAAACGCAAAGAAATTACATAGAGCACTCAATAAAAGAAAAATTTATCAATAATGATAGAAGGTGATTTTTATATAAGAGTTCGTTATGCTGATACTGATCAAATGGGATTTGTGTACTATGGAAATTACGCAACATACTATGAAATTGCCAGAGTAGAATTATTTAGAAACATAGATTTCACATATAAATCTTTGGAAGAGATTGGAATAGGAATGCCTGTTATTAAAATGGAAACAAGCTTTTTAGTGCCAGCTAAATATGATGAGAAGTTAAGAATACATGTAAAAATACCTGAAATGCCGAATTTAAAAATTAAGTTTCTCTACAAAATATTTAACGATAAAAAAGAATTAATAAATACTGGGGAAACCATTCTTACATTTATCGATTTATCAACAGGCAAACCAAAAAGAATTCCTTCAATCATGAAAAATAAATTGTTAAAATATTTTGAATAAAGTAGAAAATATAAAAAAAATATTAAGATCATTTTTACAAGGTTTTTATCTTAAAAATACAGCGATAAGTTTATATCAAATAATTAAAATTTTTATTTTAAAAATAAGAGAAGATGAAATCTTTGAAAGATCTTTAGCCGTAGCATTTAGTTTTACTTTAGGAGCATTTCCTTTTATTATATTTTTGTTTGCCCTCATCCCATATATAAATGTTTTTATCCCCGAAATAAATTCTGAAAAAATAATGGATTTTTTATATCAAATAATGCCTATTAACATGTATGATATAACAAAAGAAACAATACTTGACTTGATAAGTATTAAAAGAGGTGGCCTTTTATCTTTTGGAGTACTTGCGGCTTTATTTTTATCAACTAATGGATTTAACACTCTTATCAAAACATTTAATAGTTGCCATAAGGTTGTTGAAAATAGAGGGTTTTTTGAAACAAGAATTACAGCACTAATTTTAACACTTATTTTTTCATTGGTAGCAATTTTCTCAATCTTACTCTCAACTATAAGTGCCTTTTTGACTGATTGGTTGCATTCAAACAGCTATTTTTTTAATGATTTTCTGTATTACACTTATCTCTTTTCCATAATAATTCTTTTTATAATATTTTATCTAGTTATTACTTCTATATATTATTTTGCTCCTGTTATCCACAATAAATGGAAATTTTTTTCTTCAGGGTCAACTTTAGCTTCTATTGGATGTGTTATAATTACATTAGCATTTTCTTATTATCTAAATAATTTTTCAACTTATAATAAAATATATGGTTCTATTGGAGTATTAATGGCGTTTATGGGTTGGGTATATGTAATATCAACAATTTTGCTTATTGGGTTTGAATGGAATACAAGTATCGATATCGCATTAAAAAAAATAAAACAAAAAAAATAAGTTGAAATTTATATTTGTCAAAAATTATAATTCTTATAGTTTTGCAGGCAGAAAATCTAATACAGAGGAGTGGCAGAGTGGTCGAATGCGGCGGTCTTGAAAACCGTTGTACCGCAAGGTACCGGGGGTTCGAATCCCTCCTCCTCTGCTCTTGAAAGAATCTAAAAAATCAAATATGCAAAATCAAAACTTTTTTAACGATGTGTATGAAGTGGTAAAATTAATTCCAAAAGGTAGAGTTACTTCTTATGGTTCTATTGCTAAATATTTAGGAATTTCTAAAAGTGCTAGAATAGTAGGATGGGCAATGAATAATTCACACTTTGATACATCTATTCCTGCCCATAGAGTAGTGAATAGAAATGGTTTACTAACAGGGAAACATCATTTTTATGAAGAAAACACAATGGAAAAGTTACTTTTAGATGAAGGAATAACAATTATTGATAACAAAGTTGTAGATTTTAATAAAATCTTTTGGAACCCATCAAAAGAGTTGGAATTATAAATTTATTTTAGACCCCTTATGAAAAGATTTCTGTTCTTAATAATAATTCTTAATTTCTCTTTCAGTCTCAAGGGACAAAATGAATTAATCAAATTATATATCAAATGTGATAGATGTGACAATGATTTTTTAAAGAAAGAAATTAATTATGTTGACCACGTACGAGAACAGGGATTAGCTGACATACAGCTTTTTATTTACAGAAACAGAAATGCTAATAACGGTAACAGATATACATTAGATTACATTGGGTCTAACCAGTTCTCTGATAACAACATATCATTAACTCTTGATACAAACCCTAAAATGACTAGAGATGAAACTAGAAATTCATTAAAAAAAAGAATTGAACTTGGCTTAGTACATTATTTAATGAAAACTAATATTGCAGATAATATTTTGATTTCTGTTGATAGCTTAATTGATAATGATAATTCAAATGAATCAAGTTCTGATAAATGGAAAAATTGGGTATTTCAAAGTGCAGGTGAAGCAAACTTTGAAAATGAAACTAGCAGGAAACAATCCAATGTTGAAATTCAATTTGATGCAGATAAAGTAACTGATAAAATTAAGATACAACTCGATCTATACTTTGAGAGATCGAACAACAAATATGAAAATGATGACAATACATATATTAGCAAAAGAAACAGGAAGGAACTTTACTTTAAAACTGTCTGGAGCATTAACGATAAATGGTCAACAGGCTTTATGTCTGGCCTTGGTGGTGACACCTACCAGAACATAGATTATAGACATTGGATATTTCCAACAATTGAATATAGTTTCTTTCCCTACAGCGAATTTGTTAGAAGAGAAGTAGTAATTAACTACGGAATTGGATATGGATACAGGAAGTATATTGAAGAAACAATATATAACAAACTAGAAGAAAATGTCTATGTACATCAATTAGGATTTGAGATAAGGTTTAGACAACCCTGGGGGGAAATTAATACCCATTTATCAGGTAAATCATTCCTGCAAGATCCATCTAAAAACAGCTTCAGATTAGATAGTTGGTTTTCTGTAAGGATTTTTGAAGGTTTGTCAATTAGGTTAGGAGGTGAACTTGAATTAATTAGAGATCAACTTAGTTTACCTAAAGGAAATGCTTCAATAGAAGATTTACTGTTGCAACAAAAAGAGATTGCAACAGACTTCTACTCTGAGATAAGAATTGGTTTAAGCTATACCTTTGGATCAGCATTTAATAATTATCTGAACAGTAGACTTTAGCTTTCTAAGAAACAATTTCTAATGGTTTTGTCATTTTCCAATTTCCTCTGGTAAAATCTGGAAATTCTTGCGGTGCACCACCTTGTGCAATAGAGTTTCCACTTAGTGGGCCTACAGCACTCCAAAAACAACCCTCATATACATTTTGATCCAAAGGAAGCCCCTTTCTTAAACATTCAATTATTCTATACCTCATCATAAAATCCATACCGCCATGGCCTCCCATTTTTTTTGCTAGACTACCTAACCTTTTATAAAGAGGATGATCATATTTTTCATAAACTTGTTCTAAATCTTCACCTTGAATCCAAGAATGATAATCAATTGATTCGTTACTTATTCTTGTTATTTTATTCACTTCTTTATCAAACGCAACACGAGTTGGAAATCCTGCAAGAGTTCCTTTTGTCCCCTGAATAAGATTGTGTCGAGAATATGGTCTTGGGCTCGTTTCATCCCACTGAACCATAATTGTTCTACCAACCTTAGTTTTAATAAGAGAAGTATTTAAGTCACCATTTTTATACTCTAATTTATTCCATTTATGATTTTTTGTATACTTTTTTTCAGCGTATAACTTTCTTCCTAAAGCAGGAGTTGAATAAGAAACAAGAGTACTAAAATTATCATCTTTCCTAGAAAGATTCATATATTGTGCAACTGGTCCAAGTCCATGAGTGGGATAGAGATTTCCATTTCCCGTTACATAATGGTATGTTCTCCATGAGCCAGTCCCTCTTTCTTGTTCTTCCATTTGAAATCTTAGACTGTGGATATAAGCAGCTTCTGCATGTAAAAATTGTCCAATAAGCCCTTTTCTACACATATTTAAAAACATAAGTTCATCTCTGCCATAATTTACATTTTCCATCATCATGCAATGTTTTTGAGTTTTTTCAGATGCATCTACAATGTCCCACATTTCTTCAATAGTTGTTGCAATAGGAACCTCCACAAAAGCATGCACATCTTTTCTCATAGCTTCAATAGCCATAGGAGCATGATTATTCCAATTTGTAGAAATAAAAACAATATCAGGTTTAACTTCATCAAGCATCAATTTCCATCTCTGATCTGATTCGGAATATATTTGAATATCTTTATGTCTTTCCCCTAATCCTATTTCTACACAATTCTTTTTAGACCTTTGAGCTAAATCTTCATACAAGTCACTTATAGCAACAACTTCGGTTTCATTAATTGATGCTATCTGTTTAGCATGGCCTGTCCCTCTTGCTCCAACTCCAATAAAAGCAACTCTAACTTTTTCGAGTTTTGGAGCAGTGAAATCACCCATGTATTTAGATGTTTTTTTTCTTTCTGAATTTGAATTGTTTGAACAATTCCCTAGTAGTGATCCTGCCGCAAGAGCTGCTCCAGATAGAGAAGTTTTTTTTAAAAATTTTCTTCTATTTAAATTTTTCATTTTTGAATTCTAATTCTTTATTAAATGATAATAAAACTTATCTCTTTAAAGATATTAAAAATAATCCTATAAAAGTTAAAGCTCCATTTAACAATAATATTTCAAAACCAAACCTATAACCAAAGAGTAAAATTTCTGAATACATGTTGATAAAATAACATAATAATGGAGAGATAAAACACACCACTAATGAGTACTTATCTCTTATTTTATATTTTGTGAAAATGCCAAAAGCAAATAATCCTAATAAGGGGCCATATGTATATCCGGCTGCTTTAAATATTGCATTGATTACACTTTCATCATTAATCAAGTTAAATATTTGGATTACTATGAAAATAATAACTGAAAAAAGAAAATGCACTTTTAATCTAATAGAAATTTTTTCTTTTTCACTTCTTTTGTCAAAATTTAAAAAATCTACACAAAATGCTGTAGTTAATGAGGTTAAAGCTGAATCGGCACTCGAATATGCTGCAGCAATGATGCCTAATAAAAATACAATACCTCCAAATGTAGATAAATGATTCATAGCAATTAGAGGATATAAGTTATCTGATCTAATGGGAATGTTCATCCCAACATATTCAGCATATAAAAAAAGTAATGCACCAAGAAATAAAAAAAGAATATTTGCAAATACCAAAACCACGCAAAACCAAAACATATTTTTTTGGGCATCTCGTAGATTCTTGCATGTAAGATTTTTCTGCATCATATCTTGATCTAATCCTGTCATTACAATAGCAATAAAAGCACCGGAAAGAAATTGTTTAACAAAAAATTTCTCATTTTTCCAGTCAAATGTAAAAACCTCTGAAAATTTGCTTGCATAAATCTGATTAGAAGCCTCTATAATGGTAAGATTCATTTCATCGATGATTAAATAAATTGTTATTATGACTGCAGATAACATAAATAATGTTTGAAGAGTATCTGTCCACACAATTGTTTTTATTCCCCCTTTATAAGTATAAATCCATATTAAAGATATTGTTATAAGAACTGAAATAAAAAAGGGAATATTTAATGAATCAAAAACGATAATTTGAAGAACAGATGCAACTAAGAATAATCTAAAAGAAGAACCTATTACCCTAGATAATAAGAAAAAAAACGAACCAGTTTTATATGAAAATACACCAAACCTTTCATTCAAGTATGAATAAATAGAAACCAAATTTAATCTATAATATAAAGGCATCAATAAGGTTGCTATTACTAAATAACCTAACAAGTATCCAAGTACTATTTGAAAATATGAGAAAAAACTATTTCCAACTTCACCCGGAACTGAAATGAATGTTACGCCAGATAAAGAAGTCCCAATCATTCCAAATGCAACAACATACCATGGAGATGATCTGTTTGCATTAAAAAAATCAATAGAAGTGACGTTTTTAGATGTTATATGAGAGATGTAATAAATAAGAAGGAAATAAGAAAAAAATAAGAATAAAATTAATAATGGATTCATTTAATTTTTTAATATGCAAAATATATAAATTGGTTCTATTATATTTATATGGATTAAAATTTTTTCTAATTTTATAGAGAGTTGAAAAACAAATCTGAACATAATTATAAAAGTAAAAAAATTGTAAAGAATCTAAAATCTGACAGAAGAAGATTAATCATTTTAAATGATAATTTTAACACTTTTGATCATGTAATAGAGACCCTAATCAACATATGTAAACATACTCATCAACAAGCTGAGCAATGTACATATCTAATACATTATAAAGGTAAATGTTCTGTTAAAGAAGGGAAGTTGAAAGAATTAAACAAGATGAAAAAATTAATTTCAACGGCAGGCATAACAGCAATAATTAAATAAAATTATGAAATATCCTTCCGAAACAATTGAAAATACAATAAATGAAATTTCCAAATTACCTGGAATTGGAAAAAAAACAGCTTTAAGATTATCATTACATTTATTAAAAAAAGAAAAAGAATACTCAATAAGTTTAGCTAATTCAATTATTGATTTAAAAGAAAAAACAAGATATTGCGATGAATGTCATGTTATTTCAGATGAAGATTTATGTAAAAATTGTAATAATGAAAACATTAGGATTCAAAGAAATAAAATATGCATTGTTGAAGACACACCTGATGTTATTGCCATTCAAAATACAAACCAATATAACGGTCTATTTCATGTTCTGAATGGTGTAATTTCTCCTATTAATGGTATTGGCCCAGAAAATCTTAATATCGATTCATTAATTAAAAGATTAGAAAAAAATAAAGTAATAGATGAAGTTATTTTTGCACTAAGTCCTACATTGGATGGAGATACTACTGCATTTTACATATCAAAAAAACTATCAACTTTTAAATTAAAAATTACAACAATAGCTAGAGGTATTCCTATTGGTGGAGAAATAGAATATGCTGATGAAGTTACTCTAGGAAGAAGTATTAGTACACGAATAATTTATAAAGTATGAGATTAACCCCATCAAATAGAATTCAAAATATAGAAGAATCATCAACTCTAGCAATGTCAGCAAAAGCTGCTGAATTAAAATCAAAAGGAATAGATGTCATAAATTTAAGTTTGGGAGAACCCGACTTTAAAACACCAGCACATATCTGTCAAGGAGCTAAAGAAGCTATTGATAGTGGAAATTATTTTTCTTATCCGCCAGTAAATGGATACCCTGATTTAAGAGAAGCTATCTCATTAAAATTTAAGAATGAAAATAATCTTCATTATAATCCGAATAACATTATTGTTTCAAACGGGGTAAAACAATCTATAACAAATATTATGTTTTCGTTATTAAATAAAGGAGACGAGGTTATAGTGTTTTCTCCTTATTGGGTAAGTTATGATGCTATTATTAAATTAGCTGAAGGGGTGCCAATTAATATTCATGGAGATATTGAAAATGATTTTAAACCTTCAGTTTTACAACTAGAGAAATCTATAACCAATAAAACTAAACTAATAATCTTTAGCTCTCCATGTAATCCAACAGGATCCGTCTTTAATCAAAAAGAACTAGAAGAATATTCACAAATTATTCTTAAGCATGAAAATTTGTTTGTTATATCTGATGAAATTTATGAACACATAAATTTTCTTGATAAACATATCAGCATTGGAACTTTTAAAGGTATGAATGAAAGAACTATAACTTTAAATGGATTTTCAAAAGCTTTTGCAATGACTGGTTGGAGACTAGGATATATGGGAGCTCCTGAATGGATAGCTAAAGCATGTAAAAAAATGCAAGGTCAAACCACTTCTTCAAATTGTTCTATTGCACAAAGAGCTGCTCTAGTAGCTTTGAATTCAGGCATAAAAAGCGCTATGAAAATGAAAGAAGCTTATTTAAAAAGAAGAAATGTAGTTTATGATCTACTAAAAAACATTAAAGGATTTAATGTCAATCTTCCAAAAGGAGCTTTCTATTTCTTCCCTAACATTAAAAAACTAATTGGAAAGAAAACGGAAAACACAACTATAAAAAGCGCAAATGATTTATGCATGTATTATCTAAAAGATTCTAGGGTATCTTTAGTCCCAGGAGAAGATTTTGGAGCGCCTGATTGCATTAGATTATCTTATGCTGCAAGTGAAAAAGATCTTGTAGAAGCAGTAAATAGGATAATAATTTCTACAAATAAATTATACTAATGTCATTAAAAAACTTTTTTAATGAGATAAGCGGAATTAAGGTAATCATAGTTGGAGATGTGATGATAGATTCATACGTTTTTGGAGATATTGAAAGAAATTCTCCAGAAGCGCCAGTTCCAATAGTTAATGTAAATTACAAAGAAAAGAGAATTGGTGGAGCTGCAAATGTTGCTATAAATATAAAATCTTTAGGTGGCATTCCTTACCTATGTTCATGCGTTGGCAAAGATCAAGAAGGAAAAAATTTCATAGAACTGCTAAAGAAAAATAATCTATCAAATAGCTCAATAATCATAGATTCAAAAAAAAAGACTACAATTAAAGAAAGAGTCATAGTCAACAACAAACATATTTTAAGAGTAGATGATGAAAATACGGAAAATATTTCTAAAATAGTTCAAAACAAATTGATTCTAATAATCAAAAAACTTGTTAATGAATGTAGTCTTCTAATATTTCAAGATTACAACAAAGGAATACTAACAAAAGATTTCATAAATCAAATCATTAATTTTTCAAAAAATAAAATAAAAATAACTGTTGATCCAAAATATGAAAATTTTAATTCTTATAAGAACATTGATTTATTGAAACCCAATCTACTTGAAGCATGTCAAGGATTAAAATTAGATTATAAGAAAATTACAAATAATAAATTAGGTATAGCTGCACAAAAATATCTAGTTAAAAATAAAATAAAATGCATCATGATTACAATGTCAGAAAATGGAATCTTAATAATTGACGAAAACAACATAAATCATTACAAAACATTTTCTAATAAAATTGTTGATGTTTCGGGTGCGGGAGACACTGTTATTTCTGTTGCCAGTATTTGTTTATGTATGTCAATTCCAACTAAATTTTTAGGTTATTTTTCAACTTTAGCTGGTACAATGGTTTGTCAAACTTCTGGAGTTATTCCAATAAATAAAAAGAAACTATTTAGAGAAGCTATTAAAAATGATTTAGACAAGTACCTCTAAGAAAATAAATTATTTTATTTTAGCAAAAAATAATTATGTTAAATATAGTGTTATTTGGACCTCCCGGAGCTGGGAAAGGAACCCAAAGCAAAAAAATAATTCAAAAATATAATTTAATTCATATTGCCACTGGCGATCTCTTCCGATTACATTTAAGTAATAATACTTCATTAGGAATTAGAGCAAAAGAATATATGAATAAAGGAAATTTAGTGCCTGATAATATTGTAATAAATATGGTTGAAGATAAAATCAACAATTCTAATAATGTTGAAGGATTTATATTTGATGGATTTCCAAGAACGATAAACCAAGCAACAGCACTAGATAAAATGCTTGAAATAAAAAACATCCCTATTAAACAAATGTTGGCTCTCAAAGTCGAAGAGGAGGAACTCATCCGAAGAATTAAAAATAGAGCTAAAACTTCTGGTAGATTAGATGATCAAAGTGAAGAAAAAATCAATAATAGGATTCAAGTGTATAATAATGAAACAAAACCTGTTGCAAACTACTATAAAGAACATGATAAATTTTCTGAAATAAATGGAATTGGAGGAATCACTGAGATTTTCGATGAATTATGTTCAATAATAGACAATTTATAAAAAATGAATAATCCCAATTTCATAGATTATGTAACAATCTATTCTAAATCTGGAGATGGAGGTGCTGGCTCAAAGCATTTTAGAAGAGAGAAATTTGTTCCAAAAGGTGGGCCAGACGGTGGCGATGGTGGAAGAGGTGGCCATGTTATTTTAAAAGGGAACAAGCAAATATGGACTTTATTACACTTAAAATTTAAAAAACATATTATAGCAGAAAATGGAAAATCAGGAGGTGGTTCAAAAAAAAATGGAGCTAATGGAGAAGATGTTATTATTGAAGTTCCACTAGGAACCATAGCAAAAAAAAAAGATAATGATGAAAAGATATTAGAAATAATTAAAGATAGAGAAGAAAAAATTTTGCTTGAAGGAGGAATGGGTGGTCTTGGAAATTATAATTTCAAATCATCAATAAATCAATCACCTCAATATTCACAACCAGGAATCAAGGGAAAAGAAGACTGGATCATTTTAGAATTAAAAGTGCTAGCAGATGTGGGAATTGTTGGATTTCCAAATGCAGGAAAATCAACGTTGTTGTCAACCATATCAAAAGCAAAGCCAAAAATCGGAAATTATCCTTTTACCACCATAAAACCAAACTTAGGAGTCGTTCCTTATAAAGAAGATAAATCTTTTATTTTAGCAGATATACCAGGTATAATTGAAGGAGCTTCAAAAGGTAAAGGATTAGGATTAAGATTTTTAAGACATATAGAAAGAAATTCTGTGCTACTTTTTATGATTCCTATAGATTCAGATAATATTAATAAGGAATATAATTTATTACTAAAGGAATTAACAATCTATAATAAAGAGTTAATATATAAAAAAAGAATATTATCTATTTCTAAAAATGATTTAGTCGAGAAAAAAGAATTAAAAGAGATAAGGAAAAAAATAAAAATAGATATTCCTGTAATATTTATTTCTAGTATAAACAATGATGGGATTGAAAAACTAAAAAATCAAATTTGGGATAAATTAAAGAAAAATTAGCCAAAATGGCATGTAATATTTTTGGCAACAAAATTGCTCTAATAATATTAAATATTTAATCGTATGAAAAAAAAATCTGAAAGCAAAAAAAAACATTCAAAAAAGAAGATTTCTCCTTTAGTTTCATTAAAGAGTGATTTAAAAGAGACGAAAGATAAGTATTTAAGATTATACTCTGAATTTGAAAATTATAGAAGAAGGACTGCACAAGAAAAAATTGATATGATTAATAGTGCAAATAAGGATTTAATTTCTTTGATATTTCCTATTATTGATGATTATGAACGTGCCCTTAATTCAAAACTAAATCCTAAATCAAATCAAAAAACAATCAAAGAGGGTTTTGAACTAATTTTTCAAAAATTAATAGCATTATTAAATAATCAAGGTGTTACAAAAATGAAAGTTAATAAAGGAGATGCTTTTGATTCAGATTTACATGAAGCAATTACAAAAACACCTTCCGGTGATAAATTAAAAGGAAAAATAGTTGATGTGATAGAAAATGGTTATATAATGGATGAAAAAGTAATTCGATTTGCAAAAGTAGTAACAGGATCATAAAATGGATAAAAGAGATTATTACGATACATTAGGTATAGATAAAAATGCTTCAGATTCAGAAATTAAGAAAGCATATAGAAAAGTAGCTATAAAATATCATCCGGAT
>Ga0163108_10000930_pt1 | contig 21500 bp, 14 predicted proteins | sample Fk1155metaG_FD_109644 | JGI IMG/M metagenome (GOLD analysis project Ga0163108, IMG submission 109644) | Marine microbial communities from the Central Pacific Ocean - Fk160115 155m metaG | ecosystem: Environmental > Aquatic > Marine > Oceanic > Photic zone | place: The Central Pacific Ocean...
ATAACGTTACAGCTTGATCGCTTAGCTGAGTCGCACTGAACCCTTTTTGTAATGAGAAAGTCCGATGCGGATCTTTATTAATGATAAGAACAGCGATCAATACTGCAAAAGCTGAGGCCAAACAATATTTATAAATAGGCTGAGTTTTTGTCAATATCCATTGAAACTTTCCACGGGACTGATTGAGCTCTTCCTCCCTATCTTTGACAAATATTTTTGTCTTTATTTCATCATCTAATTGATCAAGGAATTCTGCAGCCTCATTCAAGTCCATATCATTTTCAATCGCGTGCGCAGTTGAAAAATGGATAGAATTTTGTATTAATTTGTCATCAAACATGGAATAATATCTTTCGTTCGTTTATAAAGAGGTGATTTCATAAAATATTTGCATTTTTTTTTATTTTTTTTTTAGACTAGTATTTCTGCAACATTACTGTGCCATGATTTACTGAATTTACTAAACATATCTTTTGCCTCTTGTCTCTCTAAATGAAAATCGTTTTTAGCTAGTGTAAAAAACACCACATATAAATTATCACAAATCTTTCGAAGTCTTCTGCTAATAGTGGATACATTTACATCATATTTATCTGCTAATATTCTTTCTGGTTGTTTTAAAATATAATATTCTCTTAGTAATACTTTTTCTTTTTCTTCTAATGATTTAAAGCCTGACATCAATATTGTTGAAATCATTTTCATCTCACTATCATAATCATGATCTTCTTCTACACCTAAAACAATGCTGTCCAACGAGAGAGATTTCATCCTATTTTTTTGATGGGTAATTACCTCTCTATACACAATAACCTTTAGCCAAGATTCCAGTGAACCTCTTCCATTATAGGAATCAATCTTTGGTTTACCTGTTTTCTTTATTTTTACAAAAAGACTGCTTTTTGTATATGCAAATACATCCTCCGCAATATCTTCATCATCTGCATAATATTGTGAAAATTCATTAATTTTTGGTGCAAACCTCTGGTTAAATATTTCCCACGCTTTTTCGTCCCCTGCACTCATACCCATTGTTAAATATAAATCTGCAGTATGGATTTTTTGGAGACAGGAAATAAATGATTCTTCATCCATGGTAAATACTTTCTCACCGAATGTAGCTTTCAGAGAGATTTTTAATTTTCTAGTAAAATTATTTAATGATATTTCAAATGAGTCAAAATCATCCGTGCACTTTTCATAACATTTTTTTACAGGTCCAGAGAATTTCTTTAAATCAAGTGTTGCCATCTTTAATTGACCTTGTAACCTAAAGGAACTGCCGTATATACCTGTCTTCCTTTTTCATCTCTGTAATTTCTTAAGGATGAGATATGAAGGACTTCTACCCTGGGAGATTCCTGATACATTCCCCTGGAATCATATGGATTAGATATTAATTCACCATTAGTGAATTGTTCCAATCCATAATCTATCGCCTGCTCATTCCCAGTTAATAGTGCATCTCTGAATGATTTCTCTTTTTCACCAATGACGGTTGTTTCTAGAAAATCATATTCATGAATATGATCCCATATTTGCCATCCAATAAAGGCATGGTTGGGAATAATGACGATGACCGGTTCAATCCCAGCCTCTAGCAAAATGCTAGCGAATAAAACAGATAGTTCAATACAATTTGCACTTTTATATTTAAGTGTTTCCTGTGGAAAATTAATTGTTTGACCTATACCACCACCATCATAAACAATTTGATACTCCTTTTTAAGTACATGATATATTTGTTCAGCTTGATGGCGGCTTATTTCTCGATAATCCATTCCTTCCATTTGAGTGTAAGATTCAAATAAGGACTTTTGATAACCAACCACAGCAGAATTATAAAGGGTATTAGTTTTTGAAAGGATTTCACGTGTATCTTTTGGTATAACCCAACTAGCAATTAAACTGAATGGACTAAACTGGGCTTCAGTAATAGAATAAACATCCTGAAGTATTTCCCAATCAATTGAGCCTAGTGCCAACATAACAATTCGTTCAGACCCTTCAGATATTAAATGAGTTGACTTTATTTCATTATTGATACCGATCTTTTTTCCCAATACTTTCCAATCAATATAATAATTGCGGTTTGTACGCAAATCATGCTGCTCCTCCAAAATATTCATATAAGGGTTCAACCCTATCATTGTATCGGAGTTTGCTGCAATAGTTACAGCTAGTTTGTCCCAATCATTCGGAAGACCCTTGAACTTTGCTTGAAGTTCAACCTGAATTACTTTTGGTGAATTATTTTCAATATTCGTCCAAAAAATATATTGCCCTAGTGGTTCCAAATTCTCATAAATCGATGCAGGTATCATAGGGGTAAAATGAGTATAAACTGAAATGTGCTTAGCTACAGAATTTACTTTTAATAAAATTCCGAAAAACACACCTAAGAGAATAACAGATACAGCCATGGGGATTATAAATTTTCTTTTAAATGATTTATTGTTTTTCTGAAATGAACCCAAGTGTTCCAAACCTTTAATCAATTCCGATAGTTGAGTTGGCCTGTCAACGGGGTTTTCCTTTAATAGGTTTTCTAAAAAAGATTGAACATTACTCTCAATGCCACATGACTTGTAATACTCTTTCTGTATAATGCCAGCTGGCAATTTTCCAGTCAACAATTGAAAAAATAATAATCCGATGGTATAAATATCGCTTTTAGTACCTATGGAGCTATGGTCTCCCCTAATTTGCTCCGGAGCAGAATAGATTCCTGCATATTTTCGTTGAATTTTTGATGCGATTTCAGGTCGCATGCCTGTTTCAATCCCAAAACTCACCAGTTTTGGGATGCCCTCCTGTGTGATTAATACATTGTTTGGAGAAATTCTGTAATGACAAATTCCCTCATTGTGCATTATTTCTAAACCTCTACAAAGTCCTAAGATAATATCAATGGACTCTTGTTGACCAAAAGACTCCGACCGGGTTTCCAGTGCTTCATCCGTTTCATCATTTACTAGACCAATCCAATGTCCTAATGTTTTTGGAACATATTCCATGACATAATACGGTATTCCAGCCTCATCAACATCATAATAATAGATGGATATCAAATTGGGATGATCCCATTTTGAAAATAATTTTACATCATCAAGGAATTTTTTCTTTAGCTTCTCCACTAAATCGTTGGAATAATCTAACTCCGCATTAAATGCGAATCGTTTAAGAGCAACCATTCGGTTGAGTTGTGTATCTTTCGCCAGGTAATTATCTCCCAAGGGCTCACTGGCGATAAAATTTAAAATTGTGAAATGATGAATTTTTTCTCCCGGTTCCCAACGGTGTTGATGCCCCACCTGTTGATTTGTATTAAGATTTGAGGTCATTATTTCACTTTAATGAATATCAATTTACCCATATTTCAGCAAATTAATTTACAATCTTCAAGGGAGTTTTACATTATTTTAGTGAAAATAGAATTAGGTTTAATATTTAATCTGATATTTTAATATGTTTCAGAAAACGGGAATCCTCTTAACCCTATTACTCAAACCAGTAAAAATGACATAAGGTGTTGATAAAATATTTCTACTAATTTCTTCGGTAGAGATTTGGATTCCGTGATCTTCTCCCCAAAATAACACATCATCTCCAATAGCTATATCATCATCCCCGAAATCTACAGTTAATTGATCCATACAAATTCGTCCGGCAATAGGATATTGTTTTCCTCTATATCCAACTGTTCCATTTTCAAACCAAGGCCTCGGGACCCCATCTGCAAACCCTGATTGAACCACTCCGATATGTGTATCTTTCTCAGCAGTCCAAATCCCTCCGTAGCCCACAGAAGTCCCCGCATTAATTTTTCTTATTTCAACTATCGTACCCATAAAATTCATTACAGGTTTGACGGGTACGAAACGGGGAACTTCATCTGAAGGATATACTCCATAAAGAAGCAGTCCTACTCTCAGCATATTGAATTTAGATTCAGGAAGAGTTAAAAGAGCGCCGCTGTTGGAACAATGTGTGTATCGAAAATTAATCCCTTTTTGCTCTGCTTTGTGAATAATGGTTTGAAATCGTTTTAATTGAGTATGTGCATATCTCAGATCTCCTTCATCTGCAGTAGCGAAATGAGAATATAGACCTTCACAATCCAATGCATTAAAATTTGCAATTTTATCTAATACAACATCAGTATCCTTTAAATCAAATCCGAGACGAGTCATACCGGTATCTATTTTTAGATGAACTTTTGGAAGAATTTGTTTTTTAATGTAAAATTGCTCTAATAATTCAAAATCTTTCCAACTGGACAAATTAAGAGAGAAATTATACTCAACTGCAGCTTCTATTGCTACCTGATTTAATTTGGAAAAAATAAAAATATTTTGTTTTATACCTGCATTTCTCAATTCTATTCCCTCTTCATGGGTAAAGACTCCAAACCACTTGCAACCAAATTTTTCCAAAGCTTGGCTGATTAAAACTCCTCCATGGCCATAAGCATTGGCCTTTACGATACACATTATAGAACAATCTTCTGCAAGGTTTTGTATTACAGAAAAATTATGATTCAACTGATCAACATGGATATAGGCCTTTGGGCCAATCATTACCATACCATTTATTTTTGGTTAATTTTATAAAGTTTCAATAGATGAATTTGTAAGGGATTAAAATCATCAAAAACAAAATCTGAACAGGCTTCAATCCAACTGCTCAATGCAGCTTTCTCTAATTTGTTTATAAGAAATACCGGTTTATAATACCAATACCCAAATGTCACTTCTGCATGAGTACCTCCACCCTTGATAACATATTCATCCCACAAACAAATTATGTAATCCACTTTTGAGATTACTGCATCGATATCTAAACGGATAATTTTTCGAATGAAAGATTTGTATTTTTCAGGGTGGGCACTTTTCCATAATTTGTATTCTTGTGCATTTTCTTTTATTGCAGTCGCCCTAGACATTAGAGTAGGATCAATTACCTGATGACTTAAATTATGTTGAAGCCATTCAGTCATTTCTCTTCTCCATTCCTGACCTTCATGAGGGGCATTTTCCATGGCACCAGACAAATAAGCAATCATCTTCGGATTCTACGGCGAAGCAGTTGACCATTTATAATCAATAATACCAACATGACTAATCCAGGAATTAACAATAATGACCATCTTTTTATATCCGCCAATAATATAAATAATACAAAATTTATTATCGCTGTAGTTGGAATGAACTGCCAAATGTTCATTGTACTGGATATACTGAAGTCAACTATGCCTATACCGGGAACTATAATACAAACTAGAAAAACACAAACAGATAGAAAATTATAGATAAAATAATCCTCTGTTATCAGAGAAATTGTCACAAATAAAGCACCTAATATGAATAAAAATATTAGAAGAGAAGGCACCAAATACATAACTAATTTAAATGGGAATTCGATGCCTGTTATCAGATATAATATAACACCACTGAAAACACTCAAAACAAAAGATTCAATCACAACCGAACTGACAATAAAAAATATGATTTTTCGATGTGAAACCGGTGATAGAATCAGCTGAAATATTTTCTGATTATTAAAACGATATTCTTGAATATCACTATCTATGTTGATGTACAGTATAATCGCACCAACTAAAAATATAAGATATATGAGCCATGCCAGTGAACTTAATGAATGGTACAGGTTAGCGTTAAAAAGCGATTGGGTATAAAAAAATATATATACAAAAGCCGGTAATCCAAATACAATCCCCATCACCATAAATGGTCGTGACTTCATAATCCAAATCCTGCGTTTAATAAATGCGATAATCAATCTAATCCCTTTCGAATTAATTGGGAGTCCAGAAGATCATCCAGACCTAATTTCTTAATCTCAAGATCTTTGACAAGTTGAAGATCAATTTTCTCAAGCACTTGAAAAAATACGGATTTAGAGCGACCGTAAAATAAAATTACGTTCCCGTGTTTTTTTGGCGTAACAACAGTCGGAATTTTCTCAATCTGTTCATATAATTCATCCGTCATATTTTCTAATTCCATCTGGAACTGATGATACTCAACAGTAGATTCAAGTAATTTATCTAGGTGCCCATCTAAAACAATTTTACCTGCATCTAACACCAAGATACGATCGTGGTTTTGTTCTACTTCTTTAAGATTTTGGCTGGTATATACAATGGTTTTCTCAGGTTGAAGATCTTTTAAAATCGCCCATGTTTGTCTCGCCGACTCCGGATCCATAAACGCAGTAGGTTCATCAAAAAATATAACTGAAGAATCCAAAACCAGTACTCTTAAAAGCATGGCTTTCTTCTGAATCCCTGTTGAAACATTTCCGGGATAATCTTGTAAATTTTCTTCTATATTTAATTTTTCACTGAAATACTGTAATCGGTTTTGGATTGTGCTATTATCAAGGGAATACAATGAAGCAACAAAATATATATTCTCCTCAAGTGTCATTCCCAATTCCAAGTCAACCTCCATAGGTATAAATCCAATTTCTTTTCTAATCTCTGCCCGTCGTTTTGTTAAGTCCAATCCATCAATATACACGGCGCCATAATTTGGAATTTCAATTCCAGACATCACATTCATTAGAGTAGATTTTCCGGCATCATTCGCACCGATTATGGCAGTCAAAGAACCTTTTTCAATACCAAATGTCAGGTCTGCTAAAACCGTTTTTTCACCAGATAATTTTCCTACTTTCTTTAAGGCTATACTTGCTTCCATTTAGTCCATCATCCTAATGAGCTTCATACCAGGATTCACCCCACCCACAATCCACAACCAGTGGAACGGACAATGGTAAGGCATTTTCCATTTTACTTACAATCAATTTTTTTAATTCATCCAATTCATCATTTGGAAATTCAAACACCAGTTCATCATGAATTTGCAAAATCATTAAGGACTCTAATTTCTCAGATTTCATGGCAGCTTGAATTTCAATCATTGCCAATTTGATCATCTCTGCGGCTGTTCCCTGTATTGGCATATTAATGGCCATTCGTAGGGCGGCTTCTCTCCGAATCCTGTTTTCAGAATCGATTTCCCACACAGGACGGCGACGACCCATAATTGTGGACACATATTTATGTTCCTTTGCAAAGTCAATGGTATCATCAATATAATTTTTGATTCCGGAATATTGAGTAAAATAAGCTTGGATTATGGTTTCTGCTTCATACCTTGGGACACCCAATTCTTGACTTATTCTGAACGGACCAGCTCCGTACATAATCCCAAAATTGATGATCTTTGCTGTCCGTCTGAGCTCAGGTAAAACCTCTTCCTTTGGAATTCCGAAGACAGCTCCAGCTGTTTTTGAATGAATATCTTCATTTAATTTAAAAGCTTCCAACAGTCCCGGATCCTGACTCAAATGAGCCATAATCCTCAATTCAATCTGTGAATAATCGGCTGAAAAGATTTTCCATCCCTCCTTCTGCGCCTTAAATGCTTTCCTGATTTCTCTACCTTTTTCAGTGCGAATCGGAATATTTTGGAAATTTGGATTGGTGCTGGACAATCTTCCTGTGGCAGCAATCGTCTGATTAAAAGATGAATGAATTCTGCCAGTTTCAGGATGAATGAATTCTGCCAGTGGATCCAGATACGTGTTTTTCAATTTGTTTAATTTTCGGTATTCTAAAATTTTGCTTGGTATAGGATGATCGTTTTTAAGACGATTCAAAACATCTTCAGCTGTGGATCGCTTCCTAATCGTAGGTAATTTAAGAATATCAAACAGGATTTGGGCAAGCTGCTGAGTGGAATTGACGTTAAACTCAGTTCCCGATAAAGTATAAATTTCAGCAACCAGTGATTTAATTTGTTTGAGATATTCCTTGGACAATTTCTCCAGAAGATCTTTTTGGACATAGGTTCCTCTGCATTCCATCTCCGTTAAAACCTGAATAAGCGGTAGCTCAACTCTTGAATAAAATTCCCATAAATTTTCCTTTTCAAGACGTTTTTTCAAAACATGGGTTAACTGTAAAGCAATATCTGCATCTTCCACAGCATAAAATGCAATATCTTCCAAACCTACTTCTGCCATGGATATCTGGTTTTTCCCCGTCCCAATCAATTGCTCGATGGGCACCATGGTATAGCTCAAATATTCCTCACTAAGTTTTTCCAATTTATAGGAACGACTGCCTGGTTGTAGCAAATGAGCGGCAATCATGGTATCAAATTCAATTCCTTTCACCTGGATTCCAAAACGATTGAGGATTAAGACATCGTATTTAACGTTCTGACCGGCTTTGAAAATTCTCGGATTTTCAAGAACAGGTTTTACTAGAGTTAAAACTTCCTCCAGTTCATTTTCTCCAAAATATTGGCTCGATTTATCCTTATGCCGAATAGGGATATAAATACCTGAGTCCCGTTCAATTGAAAAACTCAACCCCACGATTTCCGCCTCCATTGTTTTTACCGACGTCGTTTCAAGGTCAATTGATAGCCAAGTATCTTCTTTGATTTTAGAAAGAAAATAGATCAATTCATCCGGAGAGGTTACAGTATTATAAGATTTTTCAGCTTTTTTCTTTTTTGTTTCCTCTTCCTGTTCCATACCAGAAAACTGCCTCACCAATCCATGAAATTCAAATTCATTAAATAAGGACTGTAATACAGAAATATTAAACGGTTTCACAGCTAGATCTTCCACTGAGAAGTCCAGCGGTACGTCCGTATGAATCTTCACCAGTTCTTTACTTAAAAGGGCATCCTCTCTATGATCTAAAAGCCCATTACGCACCCGTTTATTGGTTACCTTTTCCGCATGGTCAAGAGCACTTTCCAAAGAACCATATTCCTTGATCAGTTTTTGAGCCGATTTTTCTCCCACTCCTCTTACCCCCGGAATATTATCTGATGCGTCTCCCATTAATCCCAGTAAATCAACCATACTTTCCGGTGGAACACCCCATCGTTCTTCAACACCTTTATTATCATAAATTTTTGTTTGACCTCTCGAACCTCCTGGTGAGTATAAAAAAACATGATCATTCACCAATTGCATGAAATCCTTGTCTCCACTAACAATGTAGATATCCAATTCTCCATTTCCAGCCCTTTTAACCAAGGTCCCTACAATATCATCTGCTTCAAAACCCGGTTTGGATGAATAAAAAACATTAAGTCCTTCTAATAGTCTCCACAAATGAGGCAGTTGAACCTGTAATTCTTCAGGCATTTTTTCCCGTGTTGCTTTATAGGACGGGTAATATTCATGGCGGAAAGTTTTTTCCTTTGTATCAAAAATTGCTCCAATATAGTCCGGAGATTCTGACTCAATTAATTTCAATGTTTGATTCGTAAAACCGTACAGAGCGCTGGTATGAAGACCATAGGATGTGATGAGAGGATTTCTAATAAGTGCAAAATGACAGCGGTACAGCATGGCATATCCGTCAATCAGAAAAAGTCGTTTTCGGTCAGAATTCCGGGAGGACATAGACTGAAAATTACAGCCTCTATCCTCTTTGCTCAAACTGTGATGAAATGATTTTTAAGATTGCACAAAAAAAACTTTGTATATCAAGGTAGAAACATCTGCTTAATTTGGGATATCAGTTAAAATTATAATCCAACGTCATACCAAATTGAACCGGGTCACCATAACTTTTCCAGAGTTGGTTTGGATAGGTTGGTGGAATAAGTCCAAAATAAAACCCACGAACCACATATCGTTCATCAAGCATATTCCTAACCCAAAATTTGAACGTGGCATTTTGAAATGTTTTCCCTACAGTCAGGTTCAATAATGAAAAGGGGGCAGATTTTTGGTTATGACTGTCTGAGAAATAATATTCTTCTTTGTGAGTCAATTGAACTGAAGAAAAAATTCCAACTCCACTATGATAATTGAACCCAACCGAACCAGTAACTTTTGGAGCCATGGCAGTTTCCCGGTTTCCGCCTGTTCCTACATTCGCAGTATCCAACTGATAACTAAATTCATCCACCCAAGTATCCAGATAACCCAACGTTATAAACAATTGAGTTATTTGAGTGATTGTGTAAGTATTTTCCCATTCCATACCTCGGGTCCAGCCGGACCCTGCATTTTCTGTATAAAACAGAAAACTGTTTGGGTTATCTTTATCTTGTTGACTAGAGATAGAAACCTGTTGATCTTTTCGTTTGCTATAAAACACTGAAACCTGAGTTCTATAGATATCAGTAACTCTCTTTAATCCAACTTCAAAATTCTGGATAAATTCCGGATCAAAAGGCCGGTTTTCATCAGACAGATATGGCTGCTGATTCACACCCCCAGACTTGTATCCCTGGGATACAGAACAATAAAATCTGGTAAATTTATCCTTCAAATAATGAATTGAACCACGATAGCCCAACATGGAATGTTCCACTTTAAATTCCACAGGTGGTAACACAACTTTTTCCCAATTTTCATTGAGGCCTTCTGATGTCCCTTCATAATTCATCATATTTTTTTCGTATCGAACACTAGTTTTTAATTTAAAAGCTGAGGATAGATCATGTTCAAATTGAGCATATCCAGCCATAGCTTTAAAAGCATAGGCACTCCATGCATCTGTGGCAATGCCTCCAAACAGGTATCCTCTAGCATCATCCTGTTCTTTTAAATACTTGGAATATCCACCCAGGATGATTGACCCTATAGACAAACGAATCTCCTGAGAAAGATTCTTCCGATTTCGTTCATTTTTATCATAAAATTCATATGTCCAACCTTCCACAGCTGGATCAAAATTGTGGTTGTCATGCCAATATGTGCTGTCTGCCCAGTCTCCATCATAAGCGTGGATAATATCCGTCTCAGTAAAAGAGGTGATGCTGGTGATTTTCATTTTGTCTGAACGAGTAAAGTGAGCTCTTAGGGAATATCCGTAAGTCTTCTGGCTATCTTTTCCATAATTATTTGAATAGGTCTTGAGATCAGTATTATTGTCCGGAGCCCATGCATCATAACCATTATTTAAGTCTGCCACCATAAACGTTCCCAATACAGATAAGGCTTGCGCTGGCTGGAATCTTAATTTTACTCGAACCAGTATCTCATCTCGTTTGTTAGTGTCAGTCACATTTTGAGATACATTTTTCCGAAATCCGTCAGTATAATTATTAAGACCACCAATGCGAAGGTTTTTATCTCGATCTAAAGGTACATTCAGGGAAAATCCAATCCTGTGGTGATTATCAGAACCGAGAGATACAGATGAAGAGGTACTAAATACATTTGTTGGGTCTACAGAATGAAGTGAGATCAGCCCCGCCATAGCATTGGATCCATAAATTGTAGATTGTGGTCCTTTAAACACTTCCACCTGATCAATATCGTAAAGCAAACCAACCATACCCAAGCCGCTCAGGTCCATATCATCCAAAACAAAACCAACAGAAAAATTGGGTGGACCTTCCCCAAAATAATGACTCCGTTCTCCAATACCACGGATTTGGAAGTATCGTGGACGACTAGTTCCACCAGCCCAGTTAAGATTTGGAATCTGGTCTGTCAATACCTGAAAATGTTCACTGCTATTGCGTTTAATATCACGGCTCGTTAATATGGTCACGCTGGAAGCTTTCTGTTGAAGGTATTCCTCTGACAGCCCTGCCTGAACAATTATGCCCTTAGAACTAACAACGGTTTCAATCATGGCAACCGACATATTGTTATGAGCTTTTATTATTTGAGTTTGGTATCCAATATGAGAAAATGTCACCTTATCTCTAGATTGCACATTTATGGTAAACCGTCCTTTGAAATCTGAAGCGGTTCCAGTTTCTCCACTGGTAATATTTACTCCAGACAGGGGATGATCGTTGCTTGCATCAAGGACAATACCAGTGATTTGTGGATACAGAAAATAGAGTGGAAATAATAAAAGTATAATTTGTTTCATTTTTGTTCCCTACGCTGGTATTATCCAGATCAGGTTTTATGGGTGTGTTCTCAGCTGTTTCATCTGGGTTCGAATCAGCACCCCTGACTAATAAAAAATTAAGAAATTCTGTTATGTGTTACCATGGTGAAAATTTTCTATTTTCACAGTTAATTCATTGAGGAATAATATGTCAAACCCACTACCTGAAATCACAGTAAAATCCATATTTCTCGGAATCATACTTTCCATTATTCTTGCAGGGGCAAACGCCTATCTGGGACTCTTTGCAGGAATGACCGTTTCCGCTTCTATACCAGCAGCAGTTATTTCCATGGGTGTTTTATCCATGTTTAAAAAATCAAATATCCTTGAAAATAATATTGTCCAGACAGCTGCATCAGCGGGAGAATCACTTGCGGCAGGAGTTATATTTACTATTCCAGCCCTCGTGCTCCTGGGTTACTGGACAGAATTTGACTATGTGGAAGTGGCCAAAATTGCAGCCGTCGGTGGTGTAATTGGTGTGCTTTTTACTGTACCTCTCCGTCGAGCATTAATTGTTACAGCTAAACTAAAATATCCGGAAGGTGTTGCAACCGCAGAAGTACTTAGGGCAGGTGATGAAGCCAGAAAGGGAGCTAAAGATGATGGTTCCGGCGGATTGAAAACAATTGGAATCGCCAGTTTGGTTGGTGGTGTCATGAAAGTTTGTCAACAAGGATTTGCTATGTGGCATGCTGAAGTTGCAGGTGCAATGGCTTTTGGAAAATCTATTTTTGGTATTGGAACTGATCTTTCCCCAGCATTGATTTCAGTCGGTTACATTGTTGGACGTAATATTGGTATCCTTGTTGTCGCTGGTGGGCTGATCTCATGGGTAGTCGCCATACCTATTTATTCCGCTATTGTTGGATTTGAAGGAAATGCTCTGGACTCAGCATGGGATATATGGAATTCCAAAATTCGATATTTGGGTGTTGGGGCAATGGTTGTAGGTGGTGTTTGGTCACTCATTAAATTATTCAACCCCCTGGTTAAAGGAATAAAAGCCAGTTTGAATGCGGTAAAAAGTCGATCTGCTGATGGCGATGTTCCATTGGAAGATCAGGATATGCCCATCAATTATGTGGGGATTGCACTTTTAGCACTTCTGGTTCCTGTCTTCCTTCTCTACTTGGATATTATCGGATCTGTAGGAATCGCCGCTTTGTTGTCCATAGTTATGATGGTATTTGGATTTTTATTCTCCGCTGTCGCTGCCTACATGGCAGGAGTGGTTGGCTCTTCCAATAATCCAATATCCGGTGTTACAATTGCCACAATTTTATTTTCATCTCTGTTGTTATTGGCGATTCTCGGTACAGGATCTAGCGTGGGCGCTGCCAGTGCCATTATGGTGGGTGCAGTTGTTTGCTGTGCTGCTGCTATTGGAGGTGACAATCTCCAAGATTTAAAAGCAGGACATATTCTTGGCGCAACACCATGGAAACAGCAGGTCATGCAGATTATAGGTACGCTTGCAGCAGCGGTGGTACTTGGGTTGGTTTTGGATATTCTCCACACTGCTTACACCATAGGATCTCCCACACTTTCCGCCCCTCAGGCAACGTTAATGAAATCTGTTGCTGATGGTGTATTTACAGGCAACCTTCCATGGAATTTTGTATATATCGGCGGTATAATTGCCGTCATCTTAATTATGATTGATTTGAGACAAGAAAAAAACGGATCTGATTTTCGGGTTCCTGTATTGGCAGTTGCCGTTGGAATTTATTTACCGATTACTTTGACGGTCCCCATCTTTTTGGGTGGTATGATCAATCATCTAGGTAAAAAAGCCGGCGCTTCCAAATCATCAGAAAAACGAGGACTCCTTATGGCATCCGGTTTAATCACTGGGGAAGCATTGATGGGTATTCTTGTAGCTGTACCGATTTTTATTACCGGGGAAAAGCATTGGTGGCCAAATTTTAGTGGCTTTGAGTTCCTAGGTCCTGCTCTTTTCATAGGTGTATTTATTTGGTTGTATAAATCTGTATCAAAAAAATAGTTCAATGAAAATTTCAATGGGACTTCTTAAAAAACTACCGAAAGTAGAGCTCCACTGCCATTTGGATGGTTCACTGAACCCAGGAACCATAATAGACTTGGCAGAAAAACAAAAAGTTTCTCTACCTACAACCAATGTGGATGAATTAAAAAATATTCTTTCTATTGGTGATAAAAGAGTCTCGCTGGAAGAGTATCTAGAAAAATTCAAGATTACCCTCAGTGTCCTGCAAACCCCTGAGAGCTTGGAACGTACAGCATTTGAACTCATTCAGGAAGTTTCTAAAGAGAATGTCCGCTATATCGAAGTACGTTATTCCCCTATTCTTCATACTGAAAAGGGTATGACACCTGAAGAATCTGTTGATGCTGTACTGAAGGGATTAAAAACGGGAAAAGAAGAATTCGGAGTCAGGTCTGGAATTATCATTTGTGGAATTCGCAACATCAACCCAAAAATTTCACTCCAACTAGCAGAATTAACATACAGTTACAAAAATAAAGGTGTGGTAGGATTTGATCTTGCTGGTGCAGAAGAAAATTTTCCAGCAAAAGACCATATGGAAGCATTTTATTTTATCCTGAATAACAATCTGAATGTAACTATTCATGCAGGAGAGGCCTATGGCACATCATCTATTCACCAAGCAATTCACTATTGCGGAGCACACCGAATCGGTCACGGAACCCGACTCAGGGAAAACGAGGACCTCATGAAATATGTACAGGATCATCGCATTACCCTGGAGGTTTGCCTTACCTCAAACTGGCATACCCGGTCGGTCCAGTCTCTGGACCAACATCCTTTTAAATTGTATTACGACCAGGATATTCGAGTGACATTGAATACTGATAACCGTCTTATGTCAGACACAACTTTAACTAAGGAATTCTATCTTGCCCATGAACTGTTTGATCTTACACTTCATGATTTCAGGAACCTCACCATCACCGCTATAAAAAGCAGTTTTCTATCCCATGATAAGCGAAAAAAAATGATTCGATCAATCGCTGAAGAATTGGAAAACGAATTTGGATTGATGCCGGAATTTATTGCCCAGACAAAAATCTAATGATTTTTATTAAGTCCAGCGAAGTATCAAGGTCTTTTGTTTCCCACCTCTTTGTAAAAAGGTAGCTTGTGTAAATTTAATCAATGAGGAAACATTTAATTTTATATTTTGTTTGTATTAATCTTTTCTCCTCGTGTGAAAAAAATGATTTTTCTATTAACGATGTTCCATTAGATGCCATTCTGAATAAATATGTACAAGATGGTTATTATCCATTTTTATATGCAAGATTAGAGGATCGTAAAGGTAACATAATTTATGAGCACAGTTCAGTAAACAAGGAAATTCTCCCCGATGATATAATAGATGGCCAAACAATGATCAGGATTTGGTCAATGAGTAAAATAGTAACAATAGCTTTGGTGATGGATTTAATTGAGGATGGTATCTTAAATCTAGAAGATCCAGTTACAAAGTTTATTCCAGAATTTTCTAATTTAAAAGTTGCCACAGATAAGAACGGTGTATCGTTAACTATGGTGGATTCAATGTCAAAAATTTGCCCATATAATCTAGAGCCAATGAAACCTACAATGACACTCAGGCATCTAATCAATCATGAAGCTGGATTTTATTATGCAACCACAAAAAACAAGTGTATCAATTCAGCAATGGCTAACAATAATTTGCCAAGGGCTCTAAATAGCGATGATCTTATCAATAAATTTGCAAATCTTCCACTAATACAACAACCCGGGGAATCCCATTTTTATGGTACAAATATAACGGTTTTAGGTCTAGTTTCGGAAAGAGCAACCGGTCAAAGTTTAAATGAACTTGTTAAAGTAAGAATAACAGACCCGCTAGGTATAAATGGATTAAAGTATAATTTAAAACGAGGTGAAAAACTTTTGCCAAGAGTGACAGGTCTTGATACTATTTTACGTATTGCTCAAGATGGTGAGTTGGATATATTTGGGCCTGATGTTCCATTATATAATTCTGAAAACAAAGTATATTTTGGCGGCGAAGGTATGATTGCTACTTCAGATGGATATTGTGATTTTTTACGAATATTGTTGAACCATGGAAAATTAAATGGTAAACAATTCCTTGAAGGAAAATCTGTTAATGAAATAACATCACCTCATACTCAATTAGATAGTGAATGGGGATATAACGGATATAACCTATGGGTTACAGGGGATACCGTTCGGAAGAGGGGTTGGGGTGACAAAGGTCTCTGGCAAGGTGGTGGATATGAGGGTACCAATTTTTGGATTGATCCTAAAAGAAGTTTTGTTGGGGTGGTAATGACCCAAATGTATTGGCTTCAAGAAGGAGCATATGGATTATATAATGACTTCAGAGGTGAACTTTATAGGCAGATTTTTGAGTTTGAAGAAAGGAATAATTAGTTTAACAAATGCCCTGATTTATACTTATCAGAATACGATATTGGATTCTTAATCACGGGCAATATTGGCTTTAATAATCCATTGCTATTTTTTCAAAGAGATGGTAGCCTAAACGTATTCTGTTGGAGAAGCTTAGGTTTGCCTATTCTTTATTTTATGGACTCAAAAGAAAAATTACTAACTCTTACAAAATATTATTGTTTAATAATCAACAATATATCAACCCATTATAGAATGTTTATTGATATAGAAAATGATTAAGATATTTCGTTTAGTATGGTATACTGTTTCAGTATTGTTATTTATTTCTTGTAATGATGAAATACAACCAAAATCGGAGACTTACCGTAATCCTATAATTTCAGGTTTTGCTCCAGATCCTAGTATTTGCCGATCCGGGGATGATTACTATTTAATCAATTCAACTTTCGAATATTTCCCCGGAATCCCGGTATATCACAGTACAGATTTGGTGAATTGGAAATTAATTGCCAACGCACTGCATGATATAAATCAAAATATAGTTATGGATTCAATTAATTCCAGTGCAGGAATTCATGCGCCTACCATTCGCTACCATAAAGAACTATTTTATATCATTGCAACAAACAATCTGAACGGGGAAATGATAAATTTTATTATGACTGCAGAAGATCCTAATGGTCCATGGTCGAACGCTTATATTTTAAAAGATGCTCCTGGGATTGACCCATCTCTATTTTTTGATGATAATGGAAAAGTATGGTATACTGGTTCACATGTCCCTCCTGACCCAGAATTTGATGGGCAATCAGAAATATGGATGCAAGAATTAGATCTGAATCAAATGCAGTTAGTGGGAGATAAATATTATTTAACAAGAGGATTTAGTGGTGGTACATGGGCAGAGGGACCACATATTTATAAGCATGAAAATTATTATTATCTTATGATTGCGGAAGGTGGAACACTTCATAATCATGCTGTGACAATTTCTGCTAGTAAAACTATTACAGGTCCATATATTGCCAATGCGAGAAACCCAATATTAACCCACCGTCATTTAAGTTTCAATCATCCGATTATTGCAGTTGGTCATGGAGATTTGGTCCAAACAAAAGAAAATGAGTGGTACATGGTTGCATTGGGCTTTCGTCCTATTGATAATAAATATAAAAACCTTGGACGTGAAACATTTTTAATCCCTGTGGTCTGGGAAACCGAACCTTATTGGTGGAAGGATGAAAAAGTGTCATGGCCAGTATGTAGTCCAAAAACTGGAAAAGTTGAATTTGAATATTCTGTTCCATTTCCAAGGACAAAACAAGTAAACATTAATAATTTTTATGATAGTTTTGATCATCCCAAACTAAATGTTGAATGGAATTTTCGCAGAACACCTACCTCATCTTTTCATAGCATAAATGACCAGTTTGGTTTCCTTAGGCTTAGTTTAAAAAGGGGCTTTATTTCAGAGCAAGGTCAATATTCATTTATAGGAATTAGGCAAAGACATTTCAAAATGGAAGCAAAAACAAAAATGAAATTCAATCCATCTGGTGATGAAGAGGCAGGAATAATTATAATACAAAATGATCGTTCAGCTTATGTTATGTCTTTAGCAGAGGAAAGAATACAACTGCATCACTTCTTTCATGGGGCTGATTCCCTACTTGCAAATCATTCATATAAACATAGTACAGTATTTTTTAATGTTTCATCTGATTATTTAGATTATGATTTCTCTTACTCCCAAGATGGAAATAATTGGGTTTCCCTATTTAATAATGTTGACGGCTCTAAGCTAAGTCCAGAATCTTCGGGATGGACCTATACAGGAGTCTATATTGGACTATATGGTTCATCTAATGGTTCGACATCAAATAATTATGCGGATTTTGATTGGTTTCAGTATAATGGTTTCCCCGAATAAATATGAGTTTCAATATATTCAATAATAGAATGAGGTTTGTTAGTCTTTCTCTAATGTTTTACTGTTTAGTTTTCGAATTCCTTTTCAGTTGGATTTGAAACCCCAAGTTAATTTTTGGTAAAAAATGTAGGGGACCCACCTCTTTCTAAATAGTGGGGTTGGGAAATATTGATGGGTTTATGCTTGGATATTGGAATCCCGATAAATTTAAATTTACTTGGGTAAATGGAATAGAATATGGATGGAAAAATCCCTTGGGAAAATATACAATATCCTATCCTACAAAGGAAAGTATGGGAGAATTTAGTTTTGAAATATTAGATGTAATACTAACATCAGATACAACTGCAGTTTTGGATGGAAATTGGGAACTTATTAGAAAAAATGATAATCCTAAAGGAAATTTTACTTATATCTTTCAAAAAATTGAAAATAATTGGCTCATAATAAGTGATTATACTACTGATGAATATTTAAAAAAATTAGGACTCTGTTAATAAAGAATTGGTTTATTTTCAATTAAACCCGTTCAAAGCGTCTGTCCAGCTCCTCGAGAGATAGCTGAACGATTATGGGTCGTCCATGGGGGCAATAATATGGATGCTCCGTGGCAAAAAGACGGCTCACCAATTCCTGCATTTCCTCAAATGTGAGGGGATCACCGGCTTTGATAGCACCATGGCAGGCGTAGGAAGCCGCCAACTTTTCCTGGGTTGAACTGTATTCTTTCCCGTGTTCAAGATAATGATCCAGAATATTTCTGATAATTGTTTTTTCACTACCCAGGCTCATATCTGTGGGAACCGCATCCAGGCGAATACTGGATTCTTCCTCTGCCTTTAACCTAAAACCAATCTTTTCGAGGTAAGGCAATAACTCCAGAAGAACTGAATACTCATCCGGAGAAAAAGTAAGCTTTTCTGGAAATAAAAGTGTCTGTGATGGAAGATGACTCTTCTCAAACGAGTTTAGAGCTTCTTCAAAGAGAACCCGCTCGTGCGCTACGTGCTGGTCTATGACAACCATCCCACTTTGGATAGGTGACAATATATATTTATTATGTATTTGCCAAATTTTCCCGGAAGACAATCCTTCGATTCCCTCTTGTTTCTCTGCCAGAACTGATGCGTATTCTTTTGCTCTTTTAAGATCTTCATTTTGATCCCTTTTTCCTGAAAATGGCATTTGAGAATGTCCGTTGGAAACTCCACCAAATTCTCCCAGTGGATTATTTTCAGAATAAAATAATTTTTTTTGTTGGCCCGATTCGAATGAAAAAGAAGTCTCCCCCCTGTCAAAACTGGGAATTGTTTCCAAAATATCCTTCAGCGATTTGGTTGCCGCTGCTTTAATCACATGATAAATGCGCCATTCATCTTTAAATCTAACTTCCGTTTTCATGGGATGGACATTCACATCAACTTGGTCAACCGGCATGGAAATATTTAGAACAAAAAATGGATACTCACCTCTTTTAATTAATGATCTGAATCCGGAATACACCGCAGAATTCAACAGGCGGTCCTTAATAAATCGAGAGTTTAGAAAAATAAACTGTTCTCCCGGTCTGGATCGCACCAAATTTAAATTCCCCATTAACCCATCTATGGAGAAGTCACCCTTATCCATTGTGACCTTTAATAAGTTTTTTCCATATGTGGGATCAAAGAGTGAATTGATCCTATCAGATAAATCTTCACTTCGAGTTTGGAGCAGGGTTTTACCATCGGCAATTAGTGTCACATCGGTGTGTGGATTTCCCAAAGATAATTGACGAATAGTTTCGACAATTTTACGTAGTTCTACTTTTGGTGATTTCAGAAATTTCCGACGGGCTGGTGTATTATAAAATAGGCTGTGGATAGAAATTTGAGTCCCATCAACATCGGGAGCAGGCTCTGTGTCCGATATTGACCCATCTTTCACGATAATTTTCCCCCCGGAATGAGTGCCGTCACAGGAGTGTAAAACCATTTCTGAAACCGATGCAATACTCGCCAATGCTTCCCCTCTGAAACCAAGGGTGTCGATTCTAAACAGATCTTCTGCATCCTTGATTTTACTGGTGGAGTATCTTTGCACAGCTAAAGGTAAATCCTCAGGTGCAATCCCATCTCCATTATCAAGCACTTGAATGAGTGTATGTCCACCATTTTCGATGGTAATTTTCAGTTCGGTAGCACCTGCATCTAAACTATTTTCCATCAATTCCTTTACAACAGAGGCAGGTCGTTCAACCACTTCTCCTGCAGAAATTTTATTTCGTATATCTTCGGGTAAAATGTGAATGGAATTGTTCACAGAGACTCAATAACTTTTAATGTATTTGAAAATACCTGTTTATGAAGAGTTTCAGCATCTGAAATTAGTTCCTCTGAACGGGAACCGGCTTTTTCTGCAAAAGAATCCTCCCCGGAAAAGTCAGACAGATTGATCTGTACATTCATACAGGCTCCTCTAACCGCAGCCAATGCCATTTCTCCTGCTACCCCGGCATCACTCACAGAATTGGGATTTCCTTCCTTGACCAGTTGGTCAGCAAGCTCAAGAACTTTGAGGGAAGTCTCCGCCACTTTTAAAGGAATATCAATGGCATAGCAATTGGCATTTATGATCGATTCTTGACGATTTTTTTTCTCCTCATCATTAGATGCGGGAAGGCGTATAGCAGACAAAATTCCATTGAACGCATTGGTATCCTCATCTATCAGGAATAGCAATTTGTCTTTCAATTGTTGTGCCTGAATTCCAATTTCCTCCATCATAGATTTTTTTTTCAGGAATCCTTTTTTTTCATGGGTCAACGCTGCCACCATGGATGTTAGTCCTGCTGCCAAGGTTCCGGAAAGGGCAGACACACTCCCTCCTCCTGGCGCCGGACTGTTAGAGGCTAATTCATCGGTAAACCCTGTAACAGGCATATTGATTAATTGCCCCTTATCAGATTCGCCAGACATATTTGCTGATTTTCCTTTACCTGCCTGAACAGCATACTCAATAATTTTTTCTTCAACATTGAAAATTGCTACATCGTTCAGCCCTAAAGATTGTACAGCTGTATCAATTATATCTTTTTCTGAAACTCCTCGAGTGCGGTTTTGTTTTTTGAGGTAATGGTTTCCTGCCGATACCATTGCTTCCAGAGGAATCAACCCAACCAATTCACTACCAGTAACACGAATCCCTCTTGCAACTGCTAATTCACAGGCAGTGTCAAACACATCATGTAT
>Ga0163108_10000931_pt1 | contig 21491 bp, 5 predicted proteins | sample Fk1155metaG_FD_109644 | JGI IMG/M metagenome (GOLD analysis project Ga0163108, IMG submission 109644) | Marine microbial communities from the Central Pacific Ocean - Fk160115 155m metaG | ecosystem: Environmental > Aquatic > Marine > Oceanic > Photic zone | place: The Central Pacific Ocean...
CGGCGCGATCCAGCTGACCGACGGAATCTTCATCCTGAACTTCCTCTTCCTCGGCGGCGCCTCGCCTTCCTGCTTCGATGCGGCGGACGCCGACGACAACGGCTCGGTGCAGCTGACCGACGGAATCTTTATCCTGAACTTCCTATTCCTCGGAGGCGACGCGCCTCCGGCGCCGGGGATGCCGGGATTCGGTCCCTGTGGGCCCGATACCGAGGCTGATGATCCGATCGGCTGCGACAGCTACACTAGCTGTCAATAAGCTGTTAGTTCAACAATAGAAAGGCTTTAAGTGTTGTTCCCCGAGGACTCTCCTGTTTGCGGTGATGTCCTGCGTAGGAATTATTTTCAGTCGTGGATCCATACGAAATGTATTTATGAACTCTTTGTGGACTGTCAGTCTTTCAGGAGGTTTTGAACCTGATGTGTAAGAGAATTATTGTACTGCTGGCGGTCTTCGGGCCCCTGTCCTCGGCGGACTCCATCTCCTTCGCCCAGGAATTTTGTGATGACGCTATCGAAATAGATGGCAACGATTCGATCGCAGGGTCGACCCTCGGCGGGCTCATCGCCACAGAGGACAACGACTTCAACTGTGGTCCCTGGGATTCACCAGGCGCCTGGTTTACGATTCTCGGTAATGGCGGAACGACAACCGTCACCACCTGCAGTGGTAACCTCTCGAGCTATGACACCGCGTTGAGCGTCTTTTCCGGAGAGTGCGGAGATTTCATCTGTGTCGGCTCCAACGATGACAACTGCGCCTCCTTCCGGACAGATTCGACCGTCACCTGGGAAACCGAAGGTGACGAAACCTACTATATCCTCGTCCACGGCTGGGCTACCTCGGAGGGAGGCTTCACCCTGACCAGCACCCAGCTCGAACCCGGCGACCAGGATGGCGATGGCGTCGCCGATTGGGAGGACAACTGCCCGGAGTTCGTCAACGAGGGCCAGGAAGACGAGGATGGAGACGGCATCGGGGATGCCTGCCAGCCCATCGCCGATTCCTCCATGGACTGGTCGCCTGATGGCGAGCAGGGAGTCAACAACTGGTACTACGGCTATTACAACCTGACCCTGGATGAGGATCCGGGGTACGAGGCGGACGATTTCATCGAGTTTGAGGAGTTTGAGCATTGGATAGGCACCAACTGGCGCCTGGTTCCAAGCAACGCTCCCTGGACCACCATCGGTAACGCGGCCGGCGCTGACTTCGTCCATCCCAACGGCATCAACAACGGCGAGGAGCATTGGGCGATCCGCCGCTGGGTCTGCGACAGGGAGGGCGACCTCGCCTTGACCTGGAGCGTCATGGCCCAGAATACCGGCGGCAACGGAACCACAGGTGTCCTCTTTATCAACGGTGAGGAGATCGACCGTGCCACCATCGCCGGCAATGATACAGGCGGCGTGACCAGGATCCTCTGCCGGAGCCTCTTCGAGGGTGACATCGTCGACCTGGCGCTGACTCCCGTAGGTCCGGGAGGAGACACAGGAGATGGCGCGGATGGATCCTACAACCATCTGAGCATCACGGCTTCCCAGCCGCAGAACGATGGCGATGGAGATGGTGTCATCGACTGCCTGGATAATTGTCCTGAGGTCGCTAACGAGACCCAGGCTGACACCGATGAAGATGGTATCGGCAATCTCTGCGATAACTGTCCGGCCGAGGCAAACGCTGACCAGGCTGACTGGAACGAGAACGGCCGCGGAGACGCCTGCGAGGAGCCGCCCTTCGCCGACTCGGTCGAAGACTGGTCGCCCGTGGGTGAGCAGGGGGTGAACAACTGGTACTACGGCTACTACAACCTGACCGCGGATCCGGACGGCACCTTTGAGGAGGATGACTTCATCGAGTTCGATCCGAACGAGCATTGGCGCGGGAATATGTTCCGGCTGGCGCCCTCCAATTGTCCCTGGACCCTGCTCCAGCAGGAAGGCACCCATCCCAACGGAACCAACAGCTGTCCCAACGAGGAGCACTGGTCGATTCGCCGGTGGGTAAGCGACCGCGACCAGATGGTCTCGCTCACCTGGCACGCGCGCGAGGTCAACCTCGCGGGAACCGGGGTCACAGGGATTCTCTTCCACAATGGCGTGGAGCTTGACCGGGCTGCCATCGCCGGCGGCGACGGGGTCGGGGTGACCCGGACCCGGGTGGTGGATATAGCGGAGGGAGATGTCATCGATCTGGCCCTGACCCCCACGGGGCCTAACGGTGATCGTTCCGATGGTTCCGATGGCTCGGCCAACTGGCTGCGTGTCAGCGGTGATCTCCCTGATACCGACGAGGATGGTTTCCACGATGGCATCGACAATTGCTGGGAGATCAGCAATGGCGGACAGGAAGACGGAGACGACGATGGCGTCGGAGACGCCTGCGACAATTGTCCGAATAACGCCAACGCCGACCAGGCCGATCTCGACCAGAACGGGACAGGAGACGCCTGCGATGATGTCGATGGAGATGGCGTACCCGACACCGAGGACAATTGCGTCGAGGTGGCCAATGCCGACCAGGCGAACGAAGACGAAGACGATTTCGGCGATGCCTGCGACAACTGTCCCTCGGTAACGAACGCCGACCAGGCCGATGGCAACGTGAACGGCGTCGGAGATGTCTGCGACGGCCAGGTCTACGCCGACTCGCGCGACGACTGGTCCGCCGAGGGAGAGCAGGGAGCCAACAACTGGTACAACGGCTACTACAACCTGACCCTCGATGGAGACCCCGGCTACGATCCGGACGATTTCATCGAATTCGATGAGTTCGAGCACTGGCAGGGTACCGCCTGGCGCCTGGTGCCTTCGAACGCTCCCTGGACCTACATCGCCCAGGAGCAGGTTCACCCCAACGGCACCAACTCCGCTCCCAACGAGGAGCATTGGGTCATTCGCCGCTGGGTGAGCGATCTTTCCGAGGGGGTCAACATCACCTGGCACACCCGCGAGACCAACCTCAACGGCGCCGGGGTCAGCGGCATGCTCTATCTCAATGGAGAGCTGCTTGATTCCGAGGTCATAGCCGGGGGTGATGGCGTCGGCGTGACCCGCACCATCGCGATAGAGGTCTTCGAGGGCGATGTGGTCGACCTGGCGCTCACTCCCACCGGCCCCAACGAAAACGGCCACGACGGCTCCGACGGCTCCGCCAACTGGCTGCAGATCTCCGAGAACCTCGAGTGGGCTGGCGGACCGGACGAAATCTGCGGCAACGGCGAAGATGATGATGGCGATGGGCTCGCCGACTGCGATGATTCCGACTGCGCGGCCGAGGAGGCCTGCCAGGTGGTCAAGGGACCGGTGTTCCATCGCGGCGACCCCGATGACAACGGCGCGATCCAGCTGACCGACGGAATCTTTATCCTGAACTTCCTCTTTCTCGGAGGGGGCTCGCCGGCCTGTTTTGATGCGGCGGACGCGGACGATAACGGCTCGGTGCAGCTGACCGACGGAATCTTTATCCTGAACTTCCTCTTCCTCGGAGGCGACGCGCCTCCGGCGCCGGGGATGCCGGGATTCGGTCCTTGCGGGCCCGATACAGAGGCGGATGATCCGATTGGCTGCGACAGCTACAGCAGCTGTCAATAAGCTGCTGATTCAACAACATAGAAAGGTTTTAAATTATGCGTCTGAGGCCGCTCCTATTTACGCTGGCGTGGACGGTTTGCGCTGTCGTTTCATCTTCGATACATGCTGTTGATGTTCAGGAGCTTGACGACGATGCCTGGCCCCCGAGCGAGGTCATCAATGTCATCGGACCGCTGCCGACCTACAACGCCCGAACGGTCGGCAATTTTGTCGGTGTGGACCTTCTCGACGCAACCTTCACCGCGGTCATCGAATTTGCCGACAAGCTCGATGGGGAGCGCGAGGTTATCTGGGAATCCGGAGGCGGCACGATCGGTTTCTCATTCGTCTACGAGGCGCCGAACCAGCTCGTTCTGCGCGCCTCGGGGAATGGCGGCCTCTCGCTCGCCACAGCCACCTTCGCGCTGCCGCCGGCGGTGATCGAATCCGGTCCCCACGATGTGGCCTGGACCTTTGATGTCGACAATGGAGAGGGGCTCCAGGCGATCAGCATCATCCTTGATGGTTTCAGGGTCGTAACGGCCGCTACCCAGTTGCAGGTCGACTGGAGCGGTTCCAATGCGGCGTCTTTCGGTGCCGCGTCGACCTCGCTCGCGGGTACCGGGACGAACACCGCGCTGACGGGGGCCGACTTCATCTCAGGTGTGATCGATCTGGACGCGGGTCTCTCCTTCTATCCGGATATGAATTACGCGCCGGAGGGCCTCGATGATGATGGAGACGGCATTCCGGATGGATGGGAATTCCTCTATGCCCCGGGCGATCTCGGTGCCTTCGGAGAAGGTGATGCGGATAAGGATGGACTGGCTGATGCCGGCGAGTTCGAGGCCGGCACCGACCCCACCTCGCCGGATACTGATGGAGATGAACTCGAGGATGGAGCTGAGGTTGAGCTCGGGACTGACCCGCTCACTGTCGACTCGGATGGAGATGGTCTCGGAGATGGAGACGAGGTGAACGAGTACGGCTCCGACCCGACGCTGGTCGATACCGATGGTGACGGGGTGTCTGATGGAATCGAGGTGGCCGACGGCTTCGACCCGGCCGATCCCGACAGCATGCCGGCTGTCTATGTGGAGGAGCTCGATGATCCCGACGAGATGGTGAATTTTCTCGGCGCCATGCCGACCTACAACAACCGCGACCTCGGACGCGGACCCGTCGATTTCCTGGATGCGACCTTTACCCTGCCTGTGGTTTTCACCGAGAAAACCGCCGGGGAGAGGGAGCTGATCTTTGAATCCGGCGGCGGCTGGACAGGGCTGTCCCTGTGCTACGAATCTCCCAATACGGTGGTGCTGCGAAATTCAGGCAACGGAATCAACCCGGCGGGCATACTCGAGGCCGGCTGGGCGATGACGGTGATCCGTTACCCGTTGCCGAGCAGCCTGATGGGGGACGAGGTGGAGTTGGCCTGGGTGGTCGATGTTTCCAACGGCGAAGGGCTCCAGGAGATCAGCCTGATCGTCAACGGCTACAGGGTGGCCTCCGAGGCGCTCGATCTCGGCGGCGACTGGAGCGGCGGCAACGGCGCGGCTCTCGGCATTTTCTCCAGCGGAATCGCGGGTTCCGGCGCGCGAAGCGATCTCACCGCCGCCGATTTCACCTCGGGAGAGATTTTTGTCGACCGCGGCCTCTATTTTTATTCCGACATCAACTACCGCCCCCCAACCACCGACAGCGACGAGGACGGCCTGCCCGATGAATGGGAGCTCCTCTACGCGCTCGGAGACCTGGGCGTGCTGGGGGAGGGCGACGCGGATGGAGACGGGCTCAGCGATGCGGGCGAGTTCGACGAATTGACCGATCCTGTCGCGGCCGATACCGATGGCGATGGCCTGGCTGATGGGGCTGAGATCGAGAACGGCAGCAGCCCCCTCAATCCCGACACCGATGGCGACTCGCTCGATGATGGTGAGGAGGCCGAAGCGGGCACCGATCCAAACAACCCCGACACCGATGAAGACGGCTTCACCGACAGGCGCGAGGTGGACGCCGGAACCGATCCCAACAATCCCAACGATTCGCCGGGCGAATTCGCCGCGCAGCTGGGCCTGCCGACGGAGGTCATCAACGTACTCGGGGTGCTGCCGACGAACAACGCTCGCAATCTTGGCGCCGGCCCCATCGATCTGATGGATGTCACCCTCACGGCGGTCATAGATTTTGACGCCAAGCTCGATGGCCCTCGCGAGCTGATCTGGGAATCCGGCGGCGGCTGGACCGGCCTCTCGATCTGCTACGAGGCTCCCAACCTGCTGGTCCTGCGAAACGCCGGAAACGGGATCAATCCCGGAGGTGTTCTTGAGGCAGGCTGGGGGCTGACCACGGCCCGGTTCCAGCTTCCCCCCGCGCTCATTGATTCAGGCGATGTGGATGTGGCCTGGGTCTGCGACGTGCTCAACGCCGAAGGGGAGCAGGAGATCCGGCTGGTCGTTAACGGCTACCCGGTTGATTCCGCTTCCCTCGACCTCGGCGGCGACTGGAGCGGCGGCAACGGCGCGGGCTTCGCGGTGGTCGGCTCGGGCTTTGCCGGCAGCGGGGAGCGAGGCGATCTCACTGGAAATGACTTCTCTTCGGGCATTATCAACCTGGAGGAGGGGCTGAAGCTCTACTCCGACATCAACTACCTGCCGGAGACCACCGACTCCGACGGAGATGCCTTGCCGGATGAGTGGGAATCTCTCTACGCTCCCGGTGACCTTGGCGTTCTCGGCGAAGGTGATGCCGATGATGATGGCCTCAGCGATGCCGCCGAGCTCGACGGAGGAACCAACCCGACCCTGCTGGATACAGACGGAGACGGTCTCAGCGATGGCGACGAGATCGAGAACAAGACCGACCCGCTGGATCCTGATTCCGATGATGATGGCCTGGCGGACTCCGATGAGGTCAACGGCGACCCCGCGACGGACCCCAACAACCCCGACACCGACGATGATGGCCTCAGCGATGCCGTCGAGCTGGCGGCGGGTTCGGATCCGACTGACCCCGGGAGCCCGGTGGTGCTGGCGGATTCCGTCGCTGACTGGTCGGAGGATGGAGAGCAGGGAGCCAACAACTGGTTCTACGGCTATTACAATCTCACCCTCGATTTTGACTTTATCTATTCTGAAGATGACCTCATCGAGTTCGTCAACGACTTCGGTCCGGCCGGAGGCGCCGTCTCTCCCGAGGGCAACCACTGGACGGGTCTCGAGTGGGATCTGCTGGGGGAGGGACTGGGGCCCTGGACCATGCTCGGGCCGGAGGCGACCCATCCCAACGGAGGCAACTCCGAACCTTTTGATGAGCACTGGACGATCCGGCGCTGGGTCAGCGACCGGGACTCTGTGGTGGCCCTGATCTGGCATATGCGCAAGACGGCTGCCGGAGGAGATGGCGTCACGGGTCATCTCTTCGTTAACGGCCAGGAGGTTGATACGGCATCGGTAGCGGGATCGGATGTCGAGGGGATCACGCGCAGCCTGGTGGTCAGCCTGCAGGAGGGAGATGTCGTCGACCTGGCCTTGTCGCCTGTCGGTCACGATGGGGGCGGCACTGACAGCTCCGATGGTTCGGTCAACTGGCTCAAGGTGACCGAAGTGTCCGGCGACGTGGGACCGATCGCCGCGGACTGCAGCGAGCTGGAGCTTACCTGCGAGCCGCTGGTTGATGAGTCCGTGATTCGAATCCAGCTGACGGGCTCTCCCGATGGCTGCGGTTGCCCGGGCATCGCTGTTTTCATCGATGACCAGCCAACAGGTGTTTTCGAGGTCGGCGAAGGCGGTGTCGTGGATGTGCCGTTGCCGGAGGGCTGCGGCGGCGGCAGTGTTCACGCGTTGGAGGCGGCCTGCAGAACCCGCCTGGGCGGTCTCGGTGTCAGCGCCTTCTGCGAGTTCACCTGCGGAGATCCTGTCGGGCCTGCCTCCCCGCAGTTCCGCCGCGGCGACGCGGATGACAACGGCTCTCTCCAGTTGACGGACGGAATTTTCATTCTGAACTTCCTCTTCCTCGGAGGATCGGACCCGGTTTGCGGTGATGCCGCCGATGCGGACAACAATGGCGCGATCCAGCTGACTGATGGGATCTTCATTCTGAATTTCCTGTTCCTCGGAGGGCAGGCGCCGGTGCAGCCCGGTCTCGAATGCGGCGAGGATACCGAGCAGCCTGATGATGCACTGGGTTGCGAAACCTTCAACAGCTGCGCGTAACGGACTGATGGTGTGACGCGGCAGTAAGCTCAGAGAAAATACGAAACCAGGAACAGTAGCCCCCGGCTGGCGGCTTTATCCGCCAGCCGGGGGCGAGTTTTCAGGGGGTGCCAGGCTGGGATTGAGGTTTCTGCTCTCCCGTTATTCAGAATTTTCGTAGAAAGAACGGGTTTTATTCTCACTTTCGTAGATTCATAATGGATAGTTGAAGATGAAGCTCGGGCCGAATGGGTTAGGTCCCGCTTCCAGCGTCGGCTCCCGGCGAATCAATAAGGTTGTAACAGGTCGAAACGAACGGTCCGGGTGGTAACGTATGCCGTACTCCGGGTTCAGAGATAAATCACTTTTCCGAAGGGTAGCTGTTTTATGTATCGCGCATTTTTTATCTGTCTGACTTTTTCCGCGGCGCTTCTGAACATGAAGGGAGCCAGGGCGGATGATTTTGAGAGCCTTGATTTTCCGCCTGACGAGGTTCTCAACGTCATCAGCGCCGGCAACAATGGCCTGCCGACGTACAACAACCGGACGGTGAATCGCATTGCCACGGTCGACAGACTCGATGCGACCTTTACCTTGTCGGTTGATTTCGATCCCACCCCGGAGACGAGTGTCGGTGATTTGCGCGAGCTCATCTGGGAGAGCGGCGGCGGCACCATCGGTTTTTCTTTCGTCTACGAGCATCCCAACACCCTGGTGCTGCGCGCCGCGGGAAACAGCGGCATCTCAGTCGCCACGGCGCGAGTAGAGCTGAGCCAGGAGCAACTCGATGATGGCGAGCTGGATGTCGCCTGGACCTTCGATATCGACAACGGCGAGGGTCTGCAGGTGATCTCCATCATCATCAACGACCAGGTTTTCGCCTCGGTTACCGAGGATCTTCAGCCTGACTGGAGCGGCGGTAACGCGTCCGCTTTCGGCGGCGCCTCGACCTCGCTGGCGGCCGGCGGCGGCAATACCTCGCTGAGGGCGCAGGCTTTTCTTTCAGGCACCTTCAACCTCGAGGAAGGCCTCGCTTTTTACGCCAACGCGAACTACGTTCCCGGGCTCGTCGATGATGACGGCGATGGACTTCCCGATGCGTGGGAACTGCTCAACGCGGGAGATCTCGACGCGCTCGATGATGGCGAGGCCGACGCGGACGCGGACGGTCTGAACGATACCGCCGAGTTTGAGCGCGGCACGAATCCTCTTGCGGCGGATACCGACGAGGATGGCCTCGATGATGGAGCGGAGATCGAGCTCAATACCAGCCCGCTGCAGGCCGACAGCGACAACGATGGCTTGAGCGATGGAGAAGAGGTCAATGAGCATGGGACCAATCCCACCCTGGCCGATACTGATGGGGACGGGTTTCTCGATGGCGAAGAGCTCTTTTTCGGTTTTGATCCGCTCGACCCCGATAGCTTTCCGCCTCCGGGAGTCGAGGAGCTCGATGATCCCGACGAGGTAATCAACGTTCTCGGGACCTTTCCGGCCTACAACGGACGCAACCTGGGCCGCGGAGCTGTCGACCAGATGGACGCGACCTTCACCGTCAAGGCGCTCTTTGCCCCCAAGCTCGATGGCAATCGAGAGGTGCTCTTCGAGACCGGCGGCGGCTGGACAGGCATCGCCCTGGTCTACGAAGCTCCCAGCACCCTGGTCTACCGCGCCGCGGGGCGTGACGTGAATCCGGCTGGAGTCAACGAGTGGGGATGGGCTGTCGCTACGGTGCGTTTTCAGCTTCCCGAGCCCCTCCTGGCCGTCGATGAAGATGGCGTGCTCGACGGGGAAGAGGTCGAGGTCGCTATCACCTTCGATGTTGAAGATGAAAACTTCGGCCAGTCGATCAGCATGGTGGTCAATGGCTATACGGTCGGCGTAGACAGCCTGCCGGCGAATTCGAATGACTGGAGCGGCGGCAACGCCGCCGCCTACGGTGTGGCGGGCAGCGGCCTGGCCTCTACCGGTCAGCGCAGCGATCTCACGGGTATCAATTTCGCCTCCGGTCTCATCAACGTCGAGGAGGGACTCAAATTCTATTCCGGTGTCATCTGGATGCCGCCCGTCACCGACACGGACAAGGATGGCCTGCCGGATGAATGGGAAGGTTTTTATTTCCCGGGCGATCTCGCCGCTCTGGGAGAGGGCGACCTCGACAACGATGGGCTGAGCGATGATGCTGAGCGCCTCATCGGCTCGAATCCCACCGTGGCCGACACCGATGGGGATGGGCTCACCGATAGCGAAGAGGCCGAGGGCGGAACCGACCCGGGCAATCCCGATACTGATGGAGACAGCCTCTCCGATGCCGAAGAGCTCGACCTTGGCACCAATCCCGTCAACGCCGACAGCGATGAAGACGGATTTGACGACAACGTTGAGCTTGCCGCAGGATCCGATCCGAATAATCCCAACAGCATTCCCGGAGATTTCGTCGTCGATCTTGACCTGGTTGAACCGGCCGAGGTCATCAATGTCCTCGGAGCCCTGCCGACCTATCACGGCAGGACAGTTGCCGGGTTCGCCGGTGTGGACCTCATCGATATGACCTTCACCGCAACCGTCGATTTCGATGAGAAGCTCGAGGGACAGCGCGAGCTCATCTGGGAAACCGGCGGCGGCACCATCGGCTCGTCGATCTGCTACGAGGCGCCCAGCACCCTGGTCTACAGGTCGGTGGGAGGATCGGGACTTCTTCTGGGAACCGTCAGCTTCAGGCTCCCCCCGACCCTGATCGAGGCCGGAGATCTTGATCTCGCCTGGGTCTACGATGACCTCGATGACGCCGGCGTGCAGTCCATCTCCCTGGTGGTCAACGGATTCGCGGTGGACACCTTGTCGATGGATCTCGGCGGCGACTGGAGCGGCTCCAATGCCGCCGGCTTCGGCTCCGGATCCACCAACGCCGCCGCCAATGGTGCCAACGGCACCATCCCGGTTTCTCCGTTCACCTCCGGGATCATCAATATCGAGGAGGGACTGAAGTTCTACGTGAACATCAACTACCAGCCGGCGACAACCGATTCGGATGAGGATGGACTGGCCGATGGCTGGGAGGGACTCTACTCTCCTGACGATCTCGGCGCTCTCTCCGGCGGCGATGCCGATGCCGATGAAGACGGCCTTACCGATACCGGCGAATACGAAGCCGGTACCGACCCCTTCACCTCCGACAGCGATGGCGACGGGCTCTCCGACGGAGATGAGACAGTCACCGATCCCCTCAACCCCGATACCGATGGCGATGGGCTTACCGATTTTGACGAGCTCAACGGCGATCCGGCGACCGATCCGGCCAACCCCGACTCAGATGGAGACGGCCTGGGTGACGCGCTCGAGGTTCTCGCCGGGACGGACCCCAACGATGCCGCGAGTCCGGTGATGGTCGCCGATTCTTCGGTCGACTGGTCGGATGTCGGTGCGCAGGGAGTGGGGGGCTGGTATTACGGCTACTACAACCTGACCATCGATGAGGACTTTATCTACGATCCGGATGATTTTATCGAGTTCCTCAATGATGTGGGGCCTGAGGGAGGCGCGGTTTCTCCTGACGGAAACCACTGGACCGGGGCTAACTGGGATCTCACCACTCTTGGAGAGGGACCCTGGACCATGATCGGTCTCGAGGCGATTCATCCCAACGGCGCCAACAGCGCTCCTTTCGAGGAGCACTGGCCGATCCGGCGCTGGGTGAGCGACCGTGATGCCAACGTCAACCTCATCTGGCATATGCGAAAGACGAATCTTAACGGAGCGGGCGTTTCCGGCTTTCTCTTCATCAATGGCGAGGAGGTCGATATGGCTGCCATTGGGGGAAGGGATGGAGTTGGTGTAACGCGGAGCGTTCCCTTCGCTCTCTCCGAGGGCGACGTGATCGACCTCGCCCTGACCCCGATTGGCGCCAATGGCAACACCGCGGACAGCTCGGATGGTTCCGCCAACTGGCTGAAGATCGCCCAGACAGATGGCGAGGTTCCTCCGCCCGTTGTCGCCTGCCAGGATATCGAGATCACCTGTGACGTGGTGGCTGACGAGTCCCTGGTGAGGGTCGCCATGACGACCACGCCAGCGGACTGCGATTGCGACAGCGTCGCGATCTTTATCGACGACCAGCCGGCCGGCATCCTCGAGGTTTCCGACAGCGGAACGGTTAATGTACCTCTGCCCGAGAACTGCGATCCAGGCAGCGTCCACGCCATGGAGGTTGCCTGCCGCAATCGTCTCGGACGGATCGGCCAGAGCGCCTTCTGCGAGTTCACCTGTCCCGATGATGTCATCGATCCGGCCGGGCCGCGGTTCCGTCGCGGCGATCCGGACAACAACGGAGCGATCCAGCTGACCGACGGGATCTTCATCCTGAATTTCCTCTTCCTCGGCGGAGCGGACCCGATCTGTTTTGACGCCGCCGACGCGGACAACAACGGCTCGGTCCAGCTGACCGATGGGATCTTCATCCTGAACTTCCTCTTCCTTGGAGGTGAGGCTCCGCCGGCTCCAGGCCTCGATTGTGGTGAGGATCCGGCCGAACCGGATGATGGTCTTGGCTGCGAAACCTTCGACAGCTGCGGATAAAGATCCGTCAGCTTCCCAGGTAGTTTTACGGGCCGTCGGGCGCAGGCGAAAAGCCGGCGCCCGACGGCCTTTTTTAAAGCGCCTTTCAGGTACGTTTGGGGTGGTCTGTTTTTCGGATGAGCCGCCGGTGCCTGGAAGTCCACTATCAGCGGAGAGTGTCGAAATGGAAGTTGGCTGCGAGAGAGAAGACATATAACATGGGGATGGGTTTTACTAGGTAAATGGCAGCTAAGAGATAATAAAAAGGATGGGAAAGATGGGTATGAAGAAGAGCTTCGGGCTTTTTGTCGCTGTGGGCCTGGTTTTTTTGGCAACGAGCCTGGAGGCCCAACACAACCCCGGTGGTTGGATCCGGGCCTCGGCCTGGAACATGCTGTTTCTTGACCAGGATGGGGGCTGTGGAGGCGGCGGGTTTGACCGTCTCACTTCCGCCGACTGGGCCGCTCCCTTTGACATCCATGAAGAAGATCCCCAGGCTGGAGATGAGTGGGACATCGATTTCAATCTCGCCCAGTCGAGAAGTTGGACCCTGACCAGGCTCGCGCCGGTTCCCACCTGGGTGACCACGGAATCTCTCGGCGCCAACGGCGCTGACGACCTGGTGAACTTCGACAGCTACGTTGGCGTGCAGGGCGCCAGCACCGACAACATCATGTCGATCTCGACGACCTACGTAGAGAACACCACCGATGAGGCGATCAACGTCCAGGCCTGTACCTCGAGCGATGACTCGATTCGCATCGATATCAACAACAACATGGTCAACGCCGTGAGCGCCTGCCGCGGTAGCGGCGGCGACTGTCAGGAACGCAACTGCGGCGTTCTCGATCCGGGCATGAACAAGATCACCACCTACGTCTGGGAAGGCGGCGGCGGTTGGAACATGCGCATCGCCCTCGAGGATCTCGCTGGAAACAAGCTCAACGACAACAACGATCTCGGGATTATCTTCCACGGCACCGGCGAGGGAGACTTCGCAGGGCAGATTGTCGATCACGATGGGGTTTGCGACCTGCCTCCGATGGTCGCCCGCGGCGGGTGGTTCCAGGCTTCCGCCTGGAATATGCTGTTGTTAGACCAGGACGGGGGCTGCGGTGGGGGTGGTCAAGGGCGAATGATCTCGGGCGACTGGACACTTCCGTTGGATATTCACGAGGAAGATCCTCGGCCCGGTGAAGAGTGGGACATCAATTTTCCCGCGGCGCAGTCGCGCAGCTGGACACTGAACCAGGTCGGGGATCTTCCCACCTGGATCAGCACGGATTTTCTGAATGACAATGGTCTCAATGTCAACGGCGAGGACGACCTGGTGAATTTTGACGCCTACGCGGCCGCGCTCGGTGCCAGCACCGACAACATCATGGCGATCTCGACGACCTATGTAGAGAACACCAACGAGCAGCCCCTTCTCGTGGAGGTCTGTACCTCAAGCGATGACTCCATCCGGGTTGACGTGAATAACTACATTGTCGTCGCCGTGAGCGCCTGCAGGGGCAGTGGCGGCGATTGCCAGGAGCTCAACTGCGCCGAGCTGGCTCCCGGCATGAACAAGATCACCACCTACGTCTGGGAGGGCGGCGGCGGCTGGAACATGCGCTTCGGTCTTCGGGATCCGGATACCGGCGCTCGGCTGAGTGACGCCGCGGCCCAGGCGATCGGACTCGTCTATCATGGTAACGGCGCGGAGGACGAGCTCGAGGGCCAGGTGCTCGATGCCGATCCGGAGTGCTCGCTCGGGCAGGCTGCCCCGGTTGATCCGGATCCGGATCCGGTTGATCCTATCGATGTGCCCGCCGTTGCTGTTAATCCAAACGGCTGGATCCGGAACAATGGCTGGACCATGCTGTTCCTGGACCAGGACGGCGGCTGCGGTGGAGGCGGTCTCGGTCGCATGGAAGGAAACTGGGTGGCTCCATACGATATGGCGGAAGAAAATCCGCGTCCGGGTGATGAGTGGGATATTGATTTTGCCGAGGCCGAATCGAGAAGCTGGACCGCAAGGATCCTGGGGGATCTTCCCACCTGGTTCAGCCGCACCTCCTTAGGGGAAGTAGGTATCAATGTCGGCGCGGATGACCTGGTTAACTTCGACTCGATGGCCGGTCAGTTCGGCATCAGCACCGACAACATCGTGGCCGTGGCGACGACCTACGTCGAGAACATCACGGATGAACCGATGACGGTCTTTGTCTGCACCGCGAGCGATGATTCGATCCGGGTCGACATCAACAACCACAACTCGACCCTGGTGAGCGCCTGCCGCGGCAGCGGCGGCGACTGCCAGGAGACGAACTGCGGCGTCCTCGAGCCCGGCGTCAACAAGATCACCGCCTACGTCTGGGAGGGCGGAGGCGGCTGGAACATGCGAGTAGGGCTTCGCGATATCGCAGGTCAGATCCTGAATGATCGAGACGGCGACGTTGTCTTCCTCGGCACCGGAGAGGAGGATGACCGGAAGCTGCCCGAGGGGCAGATCCTGGATGGAGACGCCGGTTGCGACCTGGGAGTCAATCCCGCCGGCTGGATCCGTACCGAGGGCTGGAACATGCTTCTCTCCCTGCTCAATCCCGGGGGTTGCGGCGGCGGCGGAGTTGGTCTCATGGAGGGCAATTGGGTCGATCCCTATGACCTCATGGATGAGGATCCACAGGCTGGCGATACCTGGCCTGATATCGATTTTACGCTTGGTTTCGCATCGGGTTTCGACAACGGCGGCTTGACCGAGGAGCCTACCTGGGTGACCAAGCGCTACCTGGATGATGAATTCGGCCTTGAGCTTCCCGCGGGGGACCTGGTTGATTTCCAGGGTATAGTGGCCTATCTGAGCGCGGCCGGCGTTACGCAGTCACCTATTCCGAACGACAACGTTACAGCGATCGCGACGACCTACGTCATCAACCAGACCGATGATGTGTTGCCGGTTGATATCTGCACCGCGAGCGATGATTCGATCAAGGTCATCGTCAACGAGGAGATAGTCACCAACGTCAGCGCCTGCCGCGGCAGCTCGGGCGCCTGCCAGGAGACCCGCCCGGCGATGCTCGAGCCAGGCCTCAACAAGATCACCGTCCAGGTCTGGGAGGGCGGGGGCGGCTGGAATTTCCGCCTCGGAATCAGGGAGTCCGGAAGCAACCTGAATCTCAACGGTCTTAATGGGCTGGTGGAGTTTCTCGGGGCCGATATCGATGGCGATCCGGGAGGCCCCGTTGATCCTCCTCCTCCGGCGGGTCCGCAGTTCGTGCGGGGAGATGCCGATGACAACGGCATTGTGAATCTCACCGATGCGATCTTCAACCTGAACTACCTGTTCATTGGCGGCGCGGCGCCGACCTGTATGGACGCAAGCGATGCCGACAATAACGGCTCTCTTCAGCTCACCGATGGCATCTTTATTCTGAACTACCTGTTCATCGGAGGCGCGCCGCCTCCTGATCCCAACGGAGAATGCGGGTTGGATCCGGAAGAGCCGGCGGACGGTATCGGCTGCGAGACCTTTAACAGCTGTCCCTGAGGGGATCCTGTTTTCTACGCCATAGCCTGAGCTGACGCCTGGTATCTTCATCTTGTCCACCATGGCGGCTGCGGGGTTTTCGTATCCGTTTTTAAACTCTCTCTCGATCGACATGAATCCTGTTTGATTTCAGACCGCTCTCGGCGGACAATGTAGGCCTGTTAAGCGGTCTGGAGGCAATTGAGATAGTCGCGGTTTATTTCGCGGTGGAGGTCCATTTAAAAGGGTCTGGACCTTTTCACTTTCTGCTGCGATGGCTTCCATGATGCTGCTAATCGATTATGGGAGGCTCGTATCAAATGCGGAGCCTGTGAGAGTTTCATGGATGATCAAACCTTTAGGAGGTTGTGTAGCTATGTTTAAGAGACTGGTTTTTCTGTTGGTTGCCCTGGGGCTCCTGCCCTGGACGGGTTCTGTTTTATTTGCGCAGGACAGTGTCGATATTTGCGACGATGCTATCGAGATCGATGGGAACGATGTCATCGCGGGGTCCACTCTTGGCGCGATGGTCGCTACCGAAGACAACGACTTCAACTGCGGTCCCTGGAACTCGCCGGGCGTCTGGTATATGGTCCTCGGTAATGGCGGCGAGACAACCGTCACGACCTGCAGCGGCAATCTCTCTACCTATGATACCGCGTTGAGCGTTTTTACAGGGGAGTGTGACGACCTTGTCTGTATCGGCAGCAATGATGACAACTGCGCCTCTTTCAGGACGGATTCGTCGGTCAGCTGGCTGTCGGGGGTAGACGAGATCTACTATATCCTCGTTCAGGGCTGGGATACCATGACGGGCGACTTTACCCTGACCAGCTCCCAGCTCGAGCCCGGTGTGGTGGCGATCAGTCCCAATGGCTTCATCCAGGCCAAGGGCTGGAACATGCTCTTTCCCGTACTCAACCCCGGCGGTTGCGGCGGCGGTGGAGTTGGAGTCATGAGTGAGAACTGGGTCGCTCCCCACGACCTTGCTGAGGAAGATCCCAAGGCCGGCGACGAGTGGCTGGATATCGATTTCAATGGAGCCTCTCCGGGCTCCGGATTCGACAACGGAGGCCTCAGCGATGGTCCGATCTGGATTACGACGAATTTTGTCTCGGAAGCGCTCCAGGTAAATCTTACCGGTGGGGATCTCGTAGATTTCCAGCAGATGTGCGTCGAGCTCACGAACGCCAATGTCGGCGGTCCGGTTCCGAATGACAACGTCATGGCGATCTCGACGACCTATGTCGAGAACACCACCGATGAGCCGATGAGGGTCTTCGTCTGTTCCGCAAGCGACGACTCGGTTCGCGTTGATATCAACAACCACACATCTACCCTGGTGAGCGCCTGCCGCGGCAGCGCCGTCCAGTGCCAGGAGGTCAACTGCTCCGAGCTGCTGCCCGGCATCAACAAGATCACCGCCTATGTCTGGGAGGGCGGCGGCGGCTGGCGGATGGCGATCGGGCTGATGGATGATGCCATGCAGCCGATCACAGATGACGCAGAGGGAATCGTCTTTCATGGCGCCGACGAGGATGGCGATCTCGAGAGCCAGCAGTCCGATGAGGCTCCTGATTGTACCCTGGAGGGAATCAATCCCTTCGGTTGGCTCAGGACCGAGGCCTGGAACATGCTGTTCCTCGACCAGGATGGAGGCGCGGCCGTTCCGCTTGACCGGATGATTGGCAATTGGGTCGCCCCCTATGAGATGGCGGAAGAAAACCCCCGAGCGGGCGAGGAGTGGGACATCGAGTTCTTCGATGCCGAGTCTACTGGCTGGGGAGGGTTCGTATTCAATAAACTGCCGACCTGGTTCAGCGTGGCCTCGATGGACGATGAGGGGATCCCGTTGACGGTCGGCGACCTGGTGGATTTCAACGTGATCGCTTCGCAGGTGGGCTTCGGGAGCAACGACAATATCATGTCGATCTCGACGACCTACGTGGAGAACACCACGGATGCGCCGATGCGGGTCCAGGTCTGTACGGCGAGCGATGACTCGATTCGTGTCGATGTGAACGATTATACCGTGACCCTGGTCAGCGCGGCTCGCGGCAGCGCCGCCAACTGCCAGGAGACGCGGTGCGCCGATCTGGAGCCCGGTATCAACAAGATCACCGCCTACGTCTGGGAGGGCGGCGGCGGCTGGAACATGCGGATCAGCCTTCGCGATCAGAACGGCATAATGCTGACTGACGCCAGCGATGGGGTCATCTTCCACGGTACGGGTGACGACGATGGGCTGGAGGGACAGTTTATCGATGAACCGCCCGCTGACTGCGTCGAGGCGGGTCCTCCTCCTCCCCCCAATGATGACGGCTATGAGAACGTCGGTCCCAACGGTTTCGCCACCCAGTCCTCAGAGGGTTGGGGAGGCAATCCGCAGCGGGGCATTGACGGCGATACCAATGGCCAGTGGGGCGGCGGATCCATCACGCATACCGATCAGTTGGATGGGACGCCTTCGTGGTGGGAGGTCGATCTCCAGGACACCTACTACATTTCCTATATGAGGATCTGGAACCGTCTCGACTGCTGTAGCGAACGCCTGACCAATTTCACGATCACCGTTCTCGACTTTGAGCGAGAGGTTGTCTGGGAGGAGACCTTCCTGCCGAACAATGGCCAGATCGCCGGGTCTTTCCTGCCCATTGAAGATGTCGAATCGGAGGGCCAGTTTGTCCGCGTTTCGCTGCCCGGTCAGTACCTGAGCATCGCGGAACTGGAGATCTTCCAGCCGACCGGTCCTCCTCCTCCTCCGGCTGAGGTCTGCGACAACGGCATCGACGATGATGAAGATGGCGACACGGACTGTGACGACAGCGACTGCTCCGAGGAGGAGAGCTGCCAGGAGCCTGCCGGGCCGATGTTCGTACGCGGCGACGGTAACTCAGATGGTTCGATCAATCTGACCGATGGCGTCATTCCGCTGCTCTATCTCTTCAGCGGAGGCGATGCCCCGTCCTGTGTCGATGCGGCCGATACCAACGATACCGGCGCCATCGAGATCACCGATGCGATTATCATCTTCAGCTGGCTCTTCAGCGGCGGAGAGGCCCCGGTTTCTCCAAGTCCGTCGGGTGCCGGCTACGTAGCCGGCGATTGCGGCGAGGATGTGACCGCTGACGACGCGGGGTGCATGTCAACCTCGCCCGTCTGCGAGTAACCTCGAAGGCGAAAGCCTGGGATCGATAAAAGAGCCCGCCTGGAGGGATGCCTCCGGCGGGCTCTTTTTTTGGGGTCAACTCGCTGCGCAGATGCAGTTTCGACCGCATGAAGAAACTAATTTGTTTTTCAGAAGGCCGTGCAGGACAATAGCTTCAGGTCTAGTGGTCAATAAGCGTGAAGTAAAACACAATTCAATTGGCAGGGAAGGTCCATGAGAAAGATATTGAGTGGTTTGATGTTCGTATTGGCAGTCTGTTGGAGCGCCGTTTCTTTCGCGCAACTGGTCGATGATGAGCTGGTCAACGTTGGGCCGCGGGGTATTGCCACCCAGTCGTCCATGGGCTGGGGAGGCGACCCTCAGCGTGGGATCGACGGCAACAACGATGGCAATTGGGGAGCCGGAACGGCCTTCCACACGAATGGAGCGCCTTCCTGGTGGGAGGTTGATCTCCGCGACATCTACTACATCCAGGAGATGCTGCTGTGGAACCGTACGGACTGTTGCATCGAGCGCCTGGCGGATTTCACGGTTGAGGTTCTTGACGAGAATCGCGACGTGGTGTTCGACTCTGGAATACTCCAGGGAAACAGCGAGGTTACCATAGCTCTTCCCGAGGTGGATGCCGAAGGACAGTTCGTCCGCATCTCGATGCCCGGACCCTTCCTGCATCTCGCCGAGGTGGAGATCTATTCTCCGGAAGAAGGCCTTCCTCCTCCTCCTCCTCCTCCGCCGCCGCTCGAGCCCATCGATGAGGGCGTCAATCCCAATGGCTGGATTCGCAGCAACGCCTGGAACATGCTGTTTCTCGACCAGGATGGCGGCTGCGGTGGCGGCGGATTTCCCCGCATGGAAGGAAACTGGGTGGCTCCCTACGACCTGGTGGAAGAAAACCCGCGTCCGGGAGATGAATGGGAAATCGATTTCCTCGCGGCCGAGTCGCGCGGCTGGACAGGCGGCGTTGTCAGTGACGTACCGACCTGGATCAGCATGAACTTCCTGCGCGCGAACGCTATCCCTCTCATACCCCAGGACCTGGTGGATTTCGATGCCATGGCTGCCCGGGGCATCTTCACGAGCACCGACAACATCGTGGCGATCTCGACGACCTACGTCGAGAACACCACCGATGAGCCGATGCGGGTCTACGTCTGTTCCGCCAGCGATGACTCGATTCGCGTCGACATCAACAACCACAACGTGACCCTGGTCAGCGCTTGCCGCGGCAGCGCCGGCGACTGCCAGGAGGTTACCTGCGCCGAGTTGGCGCCCGGGATCAACAAGATCACCACCCACGTCTGGGAGGGTGGAGGCGGCTGGAATATGAGGCTCGGGCTGCGGGATGCGGACATGCAGGTCCTGGATGACTTCAGCGAGGGGGTTATATTCCACGGTACCGGCGAGGATGACGAGCTCGAGGGACAGGAGGTCGCCGAGGCCCCTGATTGCACCCTCGAGGGGGTCAACCCCTTCGGCTGGATCAGGACCGAGGCCTGGAACATGCTGTTCCTCGACCAGGACGGCGGCTGCGGCGGCGGCAGAACCGGCCGCATGATCGGCAATTGGGTCGCGCCCTACGAGATGGAGGAGGAGGACCCTCGTCCGGGAGATGAGTGGGATATCGAGTTCTTCGATGCCGAATCGCGCGGCTGGACGGGCACCTTCAGCCCGCTGCCGACCTGGTTCAGCGCCGCCTTCCTGCAGGATGAGGGGGGAATCAACATCACCGTCGGCGACCTGGTGGATTTCGAAGTGATCGCTCCCCAGGTTGGATTTAACAGCACCGACAACATTCTCGCAATCTCGACGACCTACGTCGAGAACACCACCGATGCCCCGCTGCGGGTGGAGGTCTGCACCGCGAGCGATGACTCGGTTCGTATCGATGTCAACAATGTCAACGTGACCCTGGTCAGCGCCTGCCGCGGCAGCGCCGGCAACTGCCAGGAGACCCGCTGCGCCGAGCTGGCGCCCGGCGTCAACAAGATCACCGCCTACGTCTGGGAGGGCGGCGGCGGCTGGAACATGCGTGTTGGTCTTCGCGACGAGTTCGGCCTGGTCCTCACCGATGCCAGCGAAGATGTCGTCTTCCTCGGCACGGGCGCCGATGATGAGCTCGAGGGGCAGTTCATTGATGAGCCGCCGGAGGATTGCTTCGAGGCCGGTCCTCCTCCTCCTCCGGATGATGAGGGCTTTGAGAATGTCGGTCCCAACGGGATCGCCACCCAGTCCTCCGAGGGCTGGGGAGGCACTCCGCAGCGCGGTATCGACGGCAACACCGATGGCCAGTGGGGCGCCGGAACGACCACCCACACCAACGGCGCGCCTTCCTGGTGGGAGGTCGATCTCCAGGACACCTACTACATCGCCTATATGCGGATCTGGAACCGGCTCGACTGCTGCAGCGAGCGCCTGACCAACTTCACGATCACCGTGCTCGACTTCGAGCGCGAGATCGTCTGGGAGGAGACCTTCCTGCCAAATAACGAGC
>Ga0163108_10000934_pt1 | contig 21472 bp, 18 predicted proteins | sample Fk1155metaG_FD_109644 | JGI IMG/M metagenome (GOLD analysis project Ga0163108, IMG submission 109644) | Marine microbial communities from the Central Pacific Ocean - Fk160115 155m metaG | ecosystem: Environmental > Aquatic > Marine > Oceanic > Photic zone | place: The Central Pacific Ocean...
CCTCTGCCAGGCATTCGGCGGTGTGACGGACGTGGGCCGGTTCGTTTCGCTTGCCGCGGAAGGGAATCGGGGCCAGATAGGGAGCATCGGTTTCCACCAGCAGCCGTTCCAGCGGCACGCCGGCTGCAACCTCCCGTAACGCGTCGTTTTTCTTGTAGGTCAGCATGCCGGAAAGGGAGATGTGCATGCCGAGTTCGACGCAGCGTGCCGCCGTGGCGGCGTCGCCGCAGAAGGAATGCATGATTCCCCGCAAGGGTCCCCGCAGGGCCTCCCGCTCCAGTTCCGTCAACACGTCGGCCTCGGCTTCACGGCAGTGCACCACGAACGGCAGGTCGTGTTCTCGCGCCAGAGCCATGTGACGTCGGAACATCTCCACCTGCAAGTCCGCCGGCGCGTGGTCCCAGTAGTGGTCCAGTCCGGTTTCGCCGATGGCGATGACAACGGGTCTCTCGGCCAGTCGGCAGATCGTCTCCCAGTCGTCCCCGGCCGCCTCGGCGACGTAATTCGGCTGGATGCCGACAACGGCGTGGACGCCGGGGAATCGATCGGCCAGTTCGACGGCCGCGCGGCTGCTGGCTGCCGTCGTCCCGATCGTGGCCAGGCCCAGCAACCCTTCGGCCTTCGCACGGGCGACGACCTCCTCGACGTCCTGCGCGAACGCCTCTTCGTCGAGATGGCAGTGCGTGTCAAAGAGCTGCATGCCGACGCCTTTATCCGGACAGCGTCTGGAGCTCCTCGAGCGTCCGCCGTTCCTCTTCCAATGCATCCGCCAGCAGTTCGGCCGCGGGCTCGTCGTCATCACAACCGTCCGCGGCCGATATCAGCCCGTCGACGATCGCCTGCTCGTTGGCGATCAGGCGAGGATAGAGATCCTGCAACGACAGGAAGTGCAGGTCGGTGAATTCGGTCGGGTACCGTCCGAACTCGATGGTCCAATCCCGTCTTTCGAGCAGGTCGATGATCCGGGCGATCTGCAACTGCTGCCGGCGGCGAAACAAGGCCAGGGCCGCGATTTCGGTCTCGTCGTCCCCGGCAATCCACGGTTCACAATCACCGGTGAATTGCACCAGGCTGCCGGAGAGTGCCGCCACGGCGGCATTGAGTCGGGCGTTGGGGGTCGGGTCGGTCATCGGGTTGAAAACAGCGTGCGATCGAGGAGAACTAGAGGAACAGATCCCTGGCAGCGTCCTCGGCGGCCTGGCTGAGCTTGCCGATCAGCGGCGAGGCTCCCAGCAACAGGATCGGGATCGACACCAGGGCAACATAGAGCTTGTCAACGGAATCGGGTTTCGCCACCGGTTGGCCGGTGGGGCGATCGTCGATGAACATCGCGACCAGGATCCGCAGGTAATAGAACAGGCTGAAGACCGTGTTCAACAGGGCGACGCCGACCAGCAGCCACATGGCTGGATGGATGTCGCCGGCCTTCCAGACCGGGGCCAGTACGAAGAACTTGGCCACGAAACCACCCAGCGGCGGCAGGCCGACCAGGCTGAACAGGCACACGGCCATGGCAACGCACAACAGGGGGGCCTGTTTTGCCAGTCCCTTGTAGTCGGCGATTTCCTCGCTGTAGATCTGGTTGCGAACCAGGGCCACGATGGCGAAGGCACCCAGGTTCATGAACAGGTAGACGGTCAGGTAGAACAGCACCCCACTGACACAATCCCTGGCCAGGTCGGTGTCCCCGGCATGCCGGGCCAGGATCATTGCCGAGACACCCAGCAGCATGTAACCGGCATGGGCGATCGTCGAGTAGGCCAGCAACCGCTTGATGTTCGTCTGGGAATAGGCGGCCAGGTTGCCGAAGGTCGAGGAGGCGGCGCCGACCAGGCCCAGCCCGATCGCCAGCGAAATCGCCAGGCCCTCGAGCCCGGGCACGGGGATCTCCGGCGGCACCGCTGCGGGGCCGGCCAGTTGGCCGGCGACGCGGATCAACAACGCGAAGGCGGCCCCCTTGGAGGCGACCGAGAGGAATCCCCCCACCTCGGCGGGAGCCCCCTCGAACGCATCGGGACACCAGAAGTGGAAGGGGACCAGCGAGAGTTTGAAGGCCAGCCCGACCAGGATCATCATCACGCCCAGCAGGATCGTGCGGAGCGTGGCGCCGGTCAGCGTCAGCTCGCTGAGCTTCCCGGCAATCTGGTCGATTTCGGCGGTTCCCAGCAGGCCGGCGACCAGGCTGGTACCGTAAAGCATCACGCCCGCCGCCCCGGCACCGTAGACCACGTACTTCAGGGCCGCTTCACTGCTGGCCCGCCGTCCCTTGAGAAAACCGACCAGCACGTAGCTGGGAACGCTGGCCATCTCGACGGCCAGGAAGAGGATCAGCAGGTGGTTGGCCGAGACCATCAGCATCATGCCGATCGTCGCGCCCAGCAGCAGCGTGTAGAAGTCCGGTCCATCCTCGTTGTCGGGGATCCCGCTGAGGACCGTCAGGGCGATCACCAGGACCAGGAACAGCAGCAGGAACAGGCGGAAAAATATTGTCATGCCGTCGTTGATCAGCAGGCCGCTGAAAAGCTCGCTCCGGGAGATCTCCGCGGTGGCTTCCACGCTGGAAAGCTCGATGCCACCCAGGGCCGCGTTGAAGCTGAAACCGAAGGCGATCAACGTGCCGACCAGCGCGGTCCAATGACCGGGAATCCACCGGTCGGTCCCCAGCAGCCGACCCAGCAACAACGCGATCACCGTTCCACACAGAACCAGTTCCGGGAGGAAGGCGAAAACATCGCCTGGCAGCGTCTTGGTCAGCTCGTTGAAGAGCTGTTCGAAAACGGGGATCGAGGTATTGGCCAGCATGAGTCAGGTTCGTCGGGTGCGTCGGATCAACGGGTCGTCGTCAGAAAATTCAGTCAGGAGCCGATCTTTCCGGCCATCCCGTTGGCCAGATGTTGGATCGAGTCGTCCATGATGGAAAACATCGTGTTGGGAAAGATTCCCAGCAGGATCGCAAAGGCCAGCAGCACACCCGCAACGATGAGCTCACGGGGACGGATCGGTGTCAGGGCTTCCTCGTGCGGTCCCTTGTACTCGGCTCCCAGGTACACCCGCTGCAGGGTCCAGAGGATGTAACCAGCCGTCAGGATCACGCCCGAGGCGGCGATGATCGCCATCAACTTGCTGAATTGCCAGGCGCTGAGGACGACGAAGACCTCGCCGACAAAGCCGCACAGACCCGGCAGTCCCAGTCCGGCGAAAAAGATGCCGGCTGCCAGCCCGGTGTAAAGCGGCATCCTGCTTGCCAGGCCGCCGAACTCGTTGATGTTACGGTGGTGGACCCGGTCATAGACCACCCCGACCATGAAGAACATGCCGGCCGAGGAAACGCCGTGGCCGAGCATCTGGAACATGGCGCCGTTGATGCCCATCGCCCAGTAGTCAGAGCCGATGAATCCCTCGCCGTGGGCGGCACCCACGACACCGACAACGCCCATTCCCAGCACGACGTAGCCCATGTGGCTGACCGAGCTGTAGGCGACCAGACGCTTGAAGTCTGTCTGGGCCATGGCGGCAAAGGCCCCGTAGATGATGCTGATCACACCGATGGCGACCAGGATCGTACTGGCATGGCCGACCGCTTCGGGACACAGCGGGAAGGCGATCCGCAGGATCCCGTAACCACCCATCTTCAGCAGCACGCCGGCCAGGATCATGCTGATCGGCGTGGGAGCCTCGACGTGAGCGTCGGGCAACCAGGTGTGGAAGGGAACACTGGGAATCTTGATCGCGAAGCCGATGAACAACAGCCAGAAGGCCCACTTCTGCATTGTCAGGTCGACCAGCAGTCCCCCTTCGGGATCCTGGGCCTGCTCGGCGAGTCCGACCAGGTCGAAGTGCTGGCCTCCGTTGTAGTAGATCATCAGCAGGGCGATCAGCATCAGCACGCTGCCAAACAACGTGTAGAGGAAGAACTTGATCGCCGCGTACTCCTTCCGCGGGCCGCCCCAGATTCCGATCAGGAAATACATCGGCAGCAGCATCACTTCCCAGAAGACGTAGAACAGGAAGAAATCGGTGGCCATGAAGACGCCCAGCATGCCGGTTTCCAGCAGCAGGAACAGGATCAGGTAACCCTTGACCTGCTTGGTGACGCTCCAGGAGGCCAGCATCGCCAACAGGCAGATGAAACTGGTCAGCAGCACCAGCGGCAGGCTGATGCCGTCAATGCCCAACTGGTAGTTGATGTTCCAGTTGGGGATCCAGGCGGCAACCACCTCGTGCTGCATTTTCGGATCGTCAAAGTCGAATCCTCCCAGCAGCATCAACGTCAGCACGAACGTCACGACCGTGATGGTCAGTGCGGTGTACCGCAGTCCTTCCACGTTGTCACGTGGCATCAACGCCAGGATGATCGCACCGAACGTCGGAGCAAAGATGACCAGGGTCGGCAGAAGTATGTGGAAGTCGTCCATGGTTCGTCAGGTTCCTGTTCGGGGCGGTCCCGTCTCGGAGGTGTCAGTGGTCAAGTCTGGGGAAATAGAGCAAACATCAGGAGAAACAACGTGACAACGCCCAGGGCGATAAACATCACGTACTGTCTCAGCCGGCCGGTCTGAACAACACTCAAGGATTGTCCGATCGCCTGGACCCGCACGGCTATCCAGTTGACGATGCCGTCGACCAGGCTTTCGTCGAACCAGCGATTCCAGCGGGCAAGGACAACACCGGTGTGGGCGAACCAGTGCAGCACGCCGTCGAGAACACGGCGATCAAAACTGGAGAACCAGGCCGCCACGACGTGAACCGGGCGGATAAACATCGCGTCGTAGAGCTCGTCGAATCGCCATTTTTCGACCAGGAACTCGTGGGTTCCGGCGAACTGCCGCCGAATGATGCCCGGATCGGGACGGCCGACGCCGTACATCAACCAGGCCAACAACGTGCCCACCGCGGCCACCAGCAGTGCCAGAATGCCGGCCTGCTGGTGGTAGCCGGCGATCTGCTTGTGCGAGGGCAGCGTGATGGCCGAGTCGGCGATGTGCTCGGGGATTGTCTCGGAGTGGCTGATCGCCGTGTACAGCGGACCACCCTCACCCCCCACGGCACAGAAGATCGCGAAGAATGCCAGGATCATCAAGGGGACGGTCATCACCCGCGGTGATTCGTGGCAGTGGTCATAGAGTTCCTGGTCGCGGGGCTCGCCGGCGAAGGTGTAGAACCAGAGCCGGAACATGTAGAAGGCGGTGATCCCGGCGGTAACCAGCGGCGCCAGGAACAGCAGCGAATGGGCCGGGTTGAGATGCGCGTAGGTCATCGCCGTGGCGACGATGGCATCCTTGGAGTGGTATCCGGAGAAGGCGATCTTGTAGCCCCAGAGCGAGACACCCGGCACGGCCAGGCCACAGATAGCGATCACGCCGATGAGCATCGTGCAGGCGGTGATCGGCATTTTCTTGCGCAAGCCGCCCATCCGGGGCATCTCCTGCTCGTGGTGGCAGCCGACGATCACGCTGCCCGAGCACAGAAACATCAACGACTTGAAGAAGGCGTGGGTGATCAGGTGAAACAGCCCCGCGCCCCACCCACCCAGGCCGATGGCCAGCATCATGTAGCCCAGTTGGCTGATTGTCGAGTAGGCCAGCACCCGCTTGATATCGGTCGCCACGATGGCAATCGTGGCGGCGACGAACAGCGTGATCGCTCCCACGTAGGCAATCGTCAGCAACACCTCGGGCAGGAAGACCGGGAAGAACCGGGCGGCCAGGTAGACCCCGGCGGCGACCATCGTTGCCGAGTGGACCAACGCCGAAACCGGCGTGGGGCCCTCCATCGCATCCGGCAGCCAGGTCTGCAACGGGAACTGGGCGCTTTTGCCAACGCAACCGGCAAAGATCCCCAGCCCGGCGGCAACCAGCAACCAGTAGGGAATCGACGCTGACTTGTCGTCATGGTCCTGGATCCTGACGATGCTGCCGTGGTCGGTCTTCTCGACATCGACCTTGCCGTGATCGTCGCGGACCATCTCGAACAGGCCCGGTTCCGGATGGGCCCCGTCGTTGCCATCGGTGTAGCTCTTGAATCCGAAGGTCCCAAACGAGGTCCAGAGGATCATCAACCCGATGATGAAGCCGAAGTCGCCGACACGGTTGACGATGAAGGCCTTGTTGGCCGCCGTCGAGGCCGAACGGCGTTCGACGTAGAAACCGATCAGCAGGTAGCTGCAGATGCCGACCAGTTCCCAGAAGACAAACACCATGAAGATGTTGCCGGCCAGGACCAGGCCCAGCATCGAGAAGCAGAACAGCGACATGTAGCTGAAGAACAGGTAGAAGCGGCCCGGGCGGTGCAGGTGTGAGCCGTCGGCCAGGTGCACCTGGTGGTCGGTGTGGTCCTCGGTCCGCTCGTCGTCCATGTAGCCGATCGCGAACACGTGGATGCAGGTGGCGATCAACGTGACCATCGTGAACATGATCAGCGTCAGGCTGTCGACGTAGTAGTCGATGGCAATCCGCAATTTGCCGAAGGTACCCAGCGTGTAGATCTCGCCACTGACATACTTTTGTCCACCACCGTGGCCGGTTTCACCCGTGTCGGCGTCCTCACCGTGAGGAACGTTGGCGACAGTGAAATGGGCTGTCGCGTGGGCGTCTGGATTGTCGGATTCCAGTGGAGCTGCCTGGGAGTGCGAGGTCTGGTGCTCGAGCAGTCCCCAGTCACTGATTCCACTGATCAGCGCCGAGAGGCTCAGCAGGAACCCTCCGCCGATGCAGCCGACGGCGAGGTAGGCGGCCGTTCGCGACTTGTAGCGGCCCCCCGGACAGCGGTGCGACCAGTAACCGGCGAAGACCTCGATGACGAAACCGCAAAGCGGCAACAGCCACGCGATGATCAGCAGCCAGGCTTTTGAGTCGATGTGGGTCATGAAATCGGAGGTTATCGGAGGTCTAGCCGCGCAGCTTGTCGCCGCGGTCGACATCAATGGTCTGATGGTTGTTGTAGAAGTTCAGCGCGATGGCCAGCGCCACGGCGGCCTCGGCGGCGGCCAGCACGATGACAAACAGCGAGACGATCTGCCCGTCGAGTCCCAGCGGGGTGTAGTGTGCAAAGGCCACGAAGTTGACGTTGGCACCGTTGAGTACCAGTTCGACCCCCATCAGGACGGCAATGCCGTTCCGCTTGGTGGCCATGCAGACGATGCCGCTGACAAACAGCACGGCACCGACAAACAGGTAGTAGGCCAGGGGAGTTTCCATGATCAGTTCTCGCCCCCGGTTGATCCGTCAGCAACCCGGCGCTTGGCCCGGGCGAGGTAGGCGGCACCGACCAGGACGACCAGCAGGTGGATCGACACGATTTCAAACGGCAGCAGGTAGCCGGTTCGGCCGCCACGTCCCTCGTGCACACCGATCTCGTGGTCGGCCGGAATCCCGACCAGCCTCAGCCCGATCGCCCGCGCCGTGTTGCCTGATTCCGCCCCCGGGCTGGCTTCGGTCCGAGCGGCATTCAGCGTGTCCCATTCGACGTCGATCACGGTGAAGGCGATCACCGAGAGCAGCAACAACCCGACAGCGGCTCCCAGGAAGGTCTCGCCGGGTGACACCCTGATCTGTTGGAAGGGGCCACTGGCGGTCAGCATTACGCCGAAGATCAACAGCACCAGTGTGCCGCCGACATAGACGAGCAACTGCGTGGCGCCGACGAAATCGGCTTCGAGCAGGAAGAACAGCCCGGCGGTCGAGCCGAGCGAGACGATCAGCGAGAAGGCCATGCGGACGATGTTCTGGGAGATCACCACGCCGACGGCACCCCCACAGGTCAACAGCGCAAAGATCCAGAAGAGCGGTTGATTGCTCACGGCAAGTCCCCCTCCCGCCCGGTCATCGTCGTGTCGGCCTGGATCTCCAGGGCGGGCGCCGCACGTTCACCGAGCGGCTCGCCCAGCAGCGTTGTTTTCCCGGTTGTGGCCGAGAGCACCAGCGGCCAGATCACCGCACCCAGGAAGAGCGTGCAGCTGATCGGTACGAGGTATTTCAGGCAGGTCATCATCACCTGGTCGATCCTCAGCCGCGGCAACGTCCAGCGAACCCAGATCTGGACACAGACCAGCAACGAGGACTTGACGAAAAAGACGCCGAACCCCAGCACGTTGGCCAGCCAGCTCAGGGGCCAGCTTGCCGAGGAGCCGCGGAGGCCCTGGACCGACTCGTCGAGCCCGGGAATGCCGGTGTGCCAGCCGCCCAGGAAGAGCAGGGTTGCGATCCCGCAGACGGCAAACATGCTGGCGTACTCTGCCAGGAAAAAGAAGCTCCAGCGGAAACCGCTGTACTCGGTCAGGAAACCCGCCACCAGTTCACTTTCGGCCTCGGCCAGGTCGAAGGGGGCCCGCTTGCAACTGGCCGTGGCACAGACGAAATACACGAAGAAGGTGGCGAAGGTGAACGGGTCGTGGAAGATCAGCCAGTTGCCCAGCCAGCCACCCTGCAGGGCCCCGATTTCGTTGAGGTTCAGGGAGCCGGCGGCCACCACCGGGATCACCACGCAGATGGCCATCGGGATCTCGTAGCTGACCATCTGGGCCGCCTCCCGCATGGCTCCGAACAGGGCCCACTTCGATCCGCTCGAGTAACCGGCCAGGATCACTCCGATCACTTCCAGCGACATCACCGCCAGCATCAGGTACAGACCGATGTCGAGGCTGACTGCGATCCAGCCGTCGGAGAACGGCAGGAACATGAAGGCAGCCAGCGAACTGACAACGACAATGTAGGGGGCCATCGGGAACAGAATCTGGTCGGCGGCCTTCGGGGCCAGGTCCTCTTTCTGGAGCAGCTTCAGCCCGTCGGCGGGGGCTTGCAGCCAGCCGAAACGGCCACCCACACGGGTCGGCCCCAGCCGGTCCTGGATGCGAGCGGAGATTTTTCGCTCGGCCCAGATGAAGATTCCGGCCGGCACTCCGAAAAATCCGGCGACCAGCGCGACGTGGACCACCGCTGCCAGGAGCGAGGCCCACCCGGCGTTGCCAATGGCCCCGTCGAGAAATGATCGGATCGTGGCTTCGGCCAGGCTCGGAATCATCGTGGTTTCCAGGTCACCGGCGGCCTGCCAGCCCGTCTCCACATACAAAATCCAGGCCGTTTGGCATGAGCATCGGCAACTGCCGAGGGTGATCACACCTGGACCCGGGGCCCTCTTTCAACGCGACCGGAACCGTACGTGTCACCGGTCAACGATAGAACTATGCCAGATGGCCACGGGGCTTTCAAGAGAACGAGAAGCGGGCCAGGTCTTTGGGGTTTCGGCTGTCGGCCCCGGATCAGCGGCGGGCAGCGGAGCCGGAACGTCGGTCGGGTTTGGTGATGTCGATGGCGAAGTGAATCGCATCAAAGTCGGCGACGCGGGCGGCGTCGTAGGCGGCCAGAGCCTCGCCCAACGGGACCTCGGGATCGATGTCGAGAATCACCGGCAGATCTGGAGCGGCTGCGGCCAACGATCCCAGGAACTGTGCCAATTCCCGGTACCGTTCCGGTCCGGCGAATGTCCGGCCCTCAACTTCCACCCGGATCCCGCTCGTGCCGTCGCCGGGCCCGATCAATCGCACCCAGGCCTCGCCCAGCGGCCGTTCCGTGGCCGCAACCTCCGCGGCGGTGACCGATCCACCCGAGAGTTTCGTCGGCAGCAGATTTTCGTGGACCTGCCCAACCGATGCACAGACAAAAAAGATCAGCAGCAGGAAGACGACATCGATCATCGATGTCATCGCCGTGCCGTCGTCGCGACGTCGGTTGTGGTGGGACGAGGGGATGCGCATCGGTGGCTCAATGAGGCAAAACGGCATAGCCGACACGGGTAACACCCGCCTCGGCACAGGCGATCATCAACGGTTCGACAACGTGAAAAGGAACCAGGCGATCGCCTCGGATCCGGACCTCGAAGGAACCCATCGCATCTTCCCGGGTCGCGTCCAGGACACTGCGAATGGCGTCGAGCGTCACCACCCGACCGGCGACGTGCAGCAGGTGATCGGCGGTGACGGTCACCACCAACCGATCCGGTGAGGACATTGCCTGGTTTTCGCCCCTGGTGGCCACCGGCAGATCCACCGGTTCGGTCGATTCGGTTCGCGCGACATGGCTGGCGACCAGAAAGAAGATCACCAGCAGGAAGACAATGTCGATCAGGGGGGTGAGGTTGAGCGAGATACCCTGTTCTCGGATTCGCGCAGGGACTTTCATCGCTCGGTTTCCTCGGGACGCTCGATGGCCACCGGGGGCACCCGTGACCCGGAGCGGGCAGCTTGACGGCCTGAGGCCTTGCTGGGCGAGGTCCGTTGGCGGGTTTCGCCGGTCGAAGCGCCCAGGCTGGCCCGCTTGAAGTCGGTGAAGGCATGTTCGGCCGTCATCGCAGCCTCGGCCACGTACTCGTCGATCCGATTCCGGAAGATGGCAAAACCGGCCAGGGCTGGTACGGCGACCCCCAGTCCCATCAACGTCGTGACCAGGGCCTGGTAGATGCCGGGGGCCAGTTCACTGACGGGCGGATTGATCTTCGTGGCAAATTCCTGGAAGGCGATGATCATCCCCCAGACGGTCCCCAGTAATCCCAGCATCGGCGCGATGGTTCCGATCACCGAGAGATACTCGATCTTGCGGAACAGCCGGGCTGCCTGTTCGGCGGCGGAATCCTCCATGGCCTTTTCGACGGCCGGGTATCCCAGTGGGATTTCGGCGATGCCTTCGTGGAGGACATGTCCCAGGAAACTCCCTTGTTGGCGACACTCCTTCTCGGCTTCGGCATATCGCCCGGAGGCGATCATCGACGAAACCGACTCGGCCAGCCCCGCCGGCATCAGTGATCCGCGACGGATCGTCAACATGTGTTCGACGACCAGGGCGACCATTGCCATCGAGAGGGCCAGGATCACCAGGCCGATCGATCCTCCCGCACGGAGCAACTGCCTGAGGGTCATTTCCTGGTCGGCAGGGGTTGGGGGCTGATCGGTTGCGGCGGCCGGGCGGGTCACCGGCGTTTCGGTTGCCGGTGCCTGTGCCGGCAGATCCGGGGCGAAAGCCAGACAGGCAAACGCCAGAAGAAAAACGGTCACTCTCCAGGTCATGGGGACGTGCGCCTCCTGCGCGGCGGATTCTCGCGTGGTGCGGCTTCGCGGGCGGCCGGTGTTCCGGGGAATCGGCTGGCGAGGTCGCGGTACAATGTGCGTGCGGCCGAAGTCTGATTGTCGGCGAGCAGGGCGTCGGCGGCGTGTTGGGTGGCGCGGGCGGCCAGGTGGTGGTCGCTGCGAAAGACCAGTGATGTCCAGAGAAATGCCGAGGCGGCGGATTGAAATCGCCGTCGTTTCACGCGGGCCAGGCCGATGACGAACCAGGGGCCTCCCCGCTGCGATCCGGGAAGGTCGCGTGCCTGTCGCAGCCATTCGTCGAGCCGCGCGGCCGAGACTTCACCGCGACGCAGCTCGATCCGCCAGGACTGCGCGATCGCCAGGCCGCGGACACGGGAGTCGGTCGAGATTCTCAGTCGCCGGATTTCGTTTTCGGCCTCGGCACCGAACGTGCGGTCCCGCAGCAGGTGACTGGCCGCCAGCAGGCGGGCCACGTCGCCTTTTCGACCACGCCAGGCCCGCGCCTCGCCGGCGACAGCCGCCGCGGTTGTGCCGCCGATGTACCAGTCGAGCGGAGCGAGTTCAAAGTGACGGGAACGCGGTGTGCTGTCGCAGAGGTTGAGGAATTGTGAGCCGGCCCGCTGGTAATCGCCCTCGTGCAACGCGCACCGCACCAGGCCGGCCAGCAATTCGCCCCGAACCCACCGCCGCGAGGCTTGATCCAGGGCCAGGCGAAAAGCCGCGCGGGCTTCGGGGATCTCGCCTCGCTCCAGTCGTTTGAGTGCCTCGTCGTGAACGGGAATTCGTGTGCTGTTGACCGAGACGATCCGGGCTGCGGGGATTTTCCAGATCTGGCCGCCGATACGACTTTTCAGAACCAGTTCGACCGCGTCGTATTCGATGATCGTGCCGGTTCGTGCCAAGCGACCTCGCCCGTCGGGTTGCCGGAAGACGACCTGGTCACGTGACTGCGCTGGCAGTGACCCAGCGGCCAGCAACAGCAGCAGGCAGCCACCCCAGCGGCTAACGCGAGGAAAAGGACTTGATGTCACGATACCGGTACCGGCCACCGTTGCGGGTGGCGAGACGCTTGACGTAGTGATTGGGAGCCAATTCGGCACCCAGGCCGAACTTGATTGCGTGGATCCGGCACCGGCCCCGGTTGCGGGACGAGAGCCGGTCGAGGTCGGCGGGGGTGATCTGCGAGTTGACGTCGGCATCGGTCAGGAAGTAGATCACCTCTGGTCCAAGCGACAAGGCCTTCATCAGGGCCGGAAAGTGCCGGGTGCCGCCGTCGGGAGTCACCCCGGCGATGTGCTGGCGGGCAAGCGTCTTGTTGATGTCGGTTGCCCGGTGCATGGCGTTGTCGCGGTCACCGAGCGTGAGCAGTCTTGGAGTGGCCTCGTTGTAGAAGATCACCTGGAAATGCTGGGTTTCGTCGAGATGCTGAAGGCTGGTGAGCAACTCGGCCTTGGCCACCTCCAGGGCGTGATGCTGGAACATGCTGGCCGAGCGGTCGAGTACGTAGACAAAACGGGTGCCCTTGTCACGGATCCCCAGGAACCGGGTCTCGCCTTTCTCCAGTCCCGACAACGGTGATCCGCCCTTGACCGACCGATTTGTCAGCAGGCGTGACGGATTGGCCAACGGTGAGTCGGGCATACGGGCACCGGGACCGAGGATCGCGGGAGCGGTGGTGGCCGGCAACGCGAGCAGTTGTTCGACTGTCGAATTCTCTCGAGGTTCCTCGGCAGGCGGGCTGTTGTCTTGTCGGGGGGCGGGGGGGTCGGCCTTGGCCGGCGTTTCCCGGGGACTGGTGGTGGCCGTCTTGACGAACAGGCCGACGTCGCGGTACTCGCCGGGGCCTTCACCGGGTGCAGCCTGGCAACTCCGCAGGCTGATCGCGCAGGCAATCAACAGCAGGCCGTGAAGGATCACCGAGACGATCCACCCGGGGATGGCTCGTCCCTGGACGGTGCGGACACCCTGCATCGTCATCTCTCCGGGACTCGACTAGCGGGTGCCCTTGCGGGGTGGCGTCTTGGCCTTGGCCTTGGTGCCCGACTGGCCCGGGGCCGGTTCTGCAGAGCGGATCTGGCGAACCTGCTTGATGAACTCATTGGTGACGTCCTGGACCTGGACACCCTTTCCGGCCTTGAAGACGAACACCGAGTCGTCGATCGTCGCATTGACCTCGACCTTGCGAAATTCCAGCGACACCATTGGCCGCAAGCCTTCGCGGTCGGGCTGTTTCTTCATGTAGACGATGCGATGAGGAAACTGGGTTGTCTTGTCGAAGTAGATTCGTACGCGGTCGGGAATGTACTCGGGCAGTTCCCCGGAGGAAGGACGACGGTCATCGGTCAGGGTCTCCAGAAACGTGGCGTTCCAGGAACCCTCGATGATCACGAACGGGCGCCCCTGGACCTGACGTTCACGACGCAGTGTGAAGGTCATCGTCCGCTCCAGCGAGGTGAGCAGGGCCTCGATTCCACCAAGGCCGAGATCGGTTTCGAATTGGCGCGGCCGTGGCTTGGTACCGGCCTGCGAAAGTTGCTTCAACTCCTTGATGATCCGTGGAACATCCCGCCGGGTGGCCTGGACGGTCGCACCGATCGTGTTCTGAGTCCACAGCGTTTTGCCGTTGCAGACCTGGACGAGAGTTCCCTTGGTCCGTCCGATCTCCAGCTCGAACTCGAGCCTCAATTTCAAGCCCTTGCCTTGCAGGTACTTGCCCTTGGCCCGGAATGTCTTTTCTCGCACCACGATCGTCTCGACGATCTCCGCTCGAAATGGCTGGAGAGATTTCAACTTCTCCTGGGAAAGTCGCAGTTCATCAACCGGTCGCCGTCGCCTGGATGTTGATTTCGCCGCGTCCTTGGCCTGGGTCGCGGTCTTCGACTTGGCCTGATCCTGGGCGCCCGCGACGCCGTTGATCGCCCCCGCGAACAACAGGCCCGCAAGGCAGGCTCCCTGCAGGCCACAAATCAACCCTGAAACTCGCCAGCCAGGGTGGCCCGAGAACCGATTAGAGAAGCTGGGCAATGTGTTCATGTTGTTCGGAAAATACGGGAATTACCAAAGATCCGGAGAGTGAACAGTCGAGAACACTGTTGGACATCCATGGATGGGACGCGCTGCGTGGCGTCGAAGCGTACTCATTCTAAGGGCAAAACGACGGACAGGTCGATGGCAAACAGGGTGAGTCAAGAGGGCTCCGCGATGAAATACTATTTTCTGGCGCTGGGAACATTGTTGGTGGTTTGCGTGGGATGCCACGTGGACGGCCGGAGTTTCGAGGATACCGGGGAGTTTCACGCTCCACCGGCAGCGAGGCTGCAACGCCCGGGACCGATGATTGACGGGCCGGGGCCCGGGGTTATGCCGATGCAATCGGCACCGGGACCGCGTGCCTTTGCCACTCGCCAGACACAGATCCGGTTCATCAGCCCGTTGGGAATGAGCATCGGCTGGAAGGTTGGCGACAGCTATGCGGAAAATCAACTCGTCGTGCCCGCGACCTACGACTTTGTCCAGGGGGTAACCTACCGCCTGAAACTGACCGCGATTGCCGGTCGTGAAGGGATGACTCTCTATCCCACGCTCCAGGTGTATCCGGCGCATGGCAACACCGATGCCTACCTGTCTCACAACAGCGTGCCGCTGGAACTGACCGATGAGGATCTCGACCAGATCCGCAGCAACAACTTTGTGACCAAGGTGATTTACCTGCCCGATCCTCGGCACCAGGAACTGGCGGTTGCCGGTGTCGAGATGCTCGTCTCCACGCGGCTCGACCCGGGTGTCGATCCGGTTTCGGAAGCGGATCGCCGCGGCACGATCATGGCGGTCTTGCGTGTCGGAAACATGGACATGCAGACAGCAACGGCCAATCCCGCCAAGGGGGCCGGTGCTGCCCGCCTGGGGCCGGGAGGAATTGCTCCGATCGCCTACCACGCGGCGGTGGTTGCCGATGGTGCCAAGGGCCAGTTCGTTCCGCCCATGCCGATTGCGATCATGGACCAGGGGATGCCGGGCATTCCCGGGCCAATGTTGATGGGCCGAGTCGGTGGTCCCGGACAACCGGGGATCAACCCGATTGCCGGCACCGGGGGAACTCCCCAGTGGGGCATGCCCTCGACGCCAACGCCAATTGGACTTCCCGGGCCGGCACATCTTCCGATGGGAGGCCCGGCCGGACTCCAGTCCTACACGATCAGGAACAACACGCGGACCGAGATCCACGATCCGGTCAAGCATTTCCGGGTCAACGTGAAACACGAGCCGGGCATCCGGTTGCCGAAGCCGGTCTCGGAGGTGCACTACAGCGAGAAGCATCCGAGTTTCGCGCCCGGACTGCTCAGTCGTCCGGCCTGGGCTGCCCCGGGCCAGTAGAACTCGTCAGCTCGGGGGGACCGAACGGGTCGCCCCGGTCGGTGATCATTCGAGACAGGATACCCTCCGGCCATGCTTCCGGGTCGCACGCGGACACGTTCGAATTTCCGGCGGATGGTTCTGTTCATTCCTCTGGGGCTGCTGCTGGCCTGGGTACCTCCGGCGACCGCGCAGGGCCCGTCCAGCGGTGGGGTCTACCATCCCCTGGACACGAAGATGACGCCGGGATTGGCTGGTCGTTGGGCGGCACAGCTTGGCCCTGCCGGTGCAGTACCGCTTCGCTACTTTCAGCCGGTCGAGGTGCGGTTGGTCCAGACCGGTCCCGCCGGTGGTGGACGAGTGACCTGGTTTGATGGCCCCGCACGCCGGGCCGTTCCCGTCGCCGCGCCGGCCGCGGTCGGGTTGCTTGTCGGTGAGATCTACCGGTTGCAGATCAGTGACATGGCCGCCTTTCCTGGCGTGTCGTTGTATCCCACGATCGAAATTCTCGATCGGTTGCATCCTCCTGCTGGTCGTCGATACCAGTTTCCCGTTCCGGTGGAACTGACCGATGAGGACATCCGGCTGGCTTTGCAGGGACACCTGGTCACCCGTGTCGTCTTTCTCGAAGAACCACGACTGTCCGGGGGAACCGAAACCACCACGCCGACGATGGTCCGCGATCGCTCGCCGGAAGCGAACCTGTTGGCCGAGGCCGACCGCGTAGGACGGCCGATGCTCGTCGTTCGCCTGGGTGGCCGATTGCCTCCTGTCAGAAATGTCCCTGGAATGTTCTTTGGGAACGGCGCGTCGATCGAGTTTCCACCGAAAACGCCGCCGGCTTCGGTTTCACGGATCCGTGCCGCCGATCCTGATTTCGCCGGGCAGAACAGACGACGTCGATCGACTGATCGAGTGCAACCAGGTCAGAACATCGTGCGGATCACTGGAGGAAACCGGTGATCGGATGTGTTCAGGATGCCGGCCGTTTCCTGGGACTGCTGGCTTGCGGTATTGTCTGCGGCTGTGCCGCGGTGCCGACCGGCGAGGCGACCGGATCGCGGATTCGCCCAGTGTCCGGGTTGACCGGGTCAGCTCTTGATCAACAGCAACGGGTTGCCGATCGTCAGGGGACGGGCAGTCCAGCCGGCCGGGAAAAACCGGCAGAGCTGTCTCGTGTGCGACCCGTCTCGTTTCCGGCGATGCCCCGGGAACCCAACACGACCGGTCAGGTCGGTGCGATCGAGGAGGCGAGAGTCGATCAGCACCCCGACGAGTACGTGATCGACGGGGGCGATCGGGGGAATCCGATCCACTACGATTCGTTCCTGCGGTACGGTGTGGAGACAGAGGACACGATTGCCGAGTTCACCGACGACACGGGCAAGAGTCACGTGTTGCCGACCAATCGCGTGGCGATCTACGCTCCGCGGTTTGGGGTTGTGAGATCGGTGCGATTGCCGATTGCCAGTTTCGGGGTCGAGCGGATGGCCTCCTCCCATCGGTTGGTTCGTGAAAGCCGTTACACCCAGAAGGTTGCCACGCGCCAGCATCGGCAGCAGGAGGCGGTCGCCAGCAGCCGCGTGCGGAGCCGTGCCAGCGGGTTGTTCGGTGAATCGATCACGGCCGGCGTGTCGAGGTCCCTGCGGACTCGAGAGCACGTCAAGCTCTACAACCTCTTCCAGGAAACCAATCGCCTGATCGCCGGTCAGATGGATCAGAAGGACCAGGCCCGCCTGGCAAAGACGATCGACAACGTTGCTGCCTGGGCGACCGATCTTCAGCCGGTCGTCACCGCGACAACCGCGGCAGGGCAATCGATTCAATCAACACCGTGGGTTGCGGCAATCACCGGAGTGGAGGTCGATCAGAAGGAGATCGGCCAACTCAAGATCCTCAAGCTCGCCGATCGCCGCAGCGCGAGTTCCGGGGACATCGTGACCTTCACCTTGAGGTTCGACAACATCGGCGAGCGACCGTTGCACGACGTGCGGATCATCGACAACCTCTCTCCTCGTCTCGATTACGTTCCCGACAGTGCCACGCTGGGCTTCAGCGACGAGGACGAAAAAACACCGCCGGAGAAAGCACGCAGCGGACGCATTACCGACGAGGACAACGACGAGGGCAGCCAGGTGCTCGTGTTTGAACTCGACGAGCCACTGCCCGGCGGTGTCGGTGGCGTGATCACCTTCCAGGCGAGGGTTCGTTGAGCCGACTGCGGGCAGTGCCCGTAAAGACAAGAAACATCGACCGGATCTTCCCCGGTTATGGCGGATTCCCGCGAATCCGTAGCCCGTCACGGTCAGCCGTGGCGGGCTTTTTTCGTAGCCTCTCGTCGAAACGCTCGTGAGCCGTTCTCGTGACGGGCTTGCGGTTGCCGTCGGCATCACCTGCAATCGTTGGCATGTTCGAAAGCTGCGATCCCCAGACCGTCGGACTCGACCCGAAACGCTGGCAGGCCGTACTCGATCTGGCCGACGGCTGGTGTCGCGCCGACGAGTTGCCGTCGATCGGGATTTTCGTGGCCCGCGGCAACAGGACGACCGGGACCCACCTGTTTGGTCGTCAACATCTTGGCGGGAACCCCGGCACGATTCGCGACGACGCGATGTTTCTGATCGCGTCGATCACCAAGCCGCTCGTCGCGATGTCAGGGCTGTTGCTTGTCGAACGCGGCGACGTACGACTCGGCGATCGGGTCAGCCGCTACGTGCCCGAATTTGCCAACAATGGCAAGAACGGGATCACTCTCCGCCACCTGATGACGCACACGTCGGGGCTGCCGGACATGCTGCCGGAAAACCGCGAACTGCGTGAGGCCGGCGCCGGGCTCGATGCGTTCGTCAGCGGAACCTGTGCTGTCACGCCGGAGTTTCCTCCTGGCCGCGGGGTTCAATACCAGAGCATGGGTTTCGCGATGCTCGGCGAGGTGATTGCCCGCGTGACCGGGATGGCGTGTGCCGACTGGGTCCGGCAGGAACTGTGCGATCCACTCGACCTCGACGACACCCGGTTGGGCGCTCCGCCGGGGTGGTTTGATGGTGAGTCGGCCGTGGCCGATCGGATCGCCGAAGTCAGGACCCCCCCGGAACAGGAAGGGGTCGACTGGAACTGGAACCAGCGCTACTGGCGGATGCTGGGCGCGCCGTGGGGTGGGATGTTGACGACCCCCCGCGATCTCGCCGTGTTGGGTCGAATGATGCTCGACGGCGGCCAGGGCCTGCTCTCGCCGGCGACGGTGGCCGCGGCCAGCCGCAACCAGTTGGCCGCGATGAAGGACGTCCCCGAGGTCGAGCGTCGCTGTCGGCCCTGGGGCCTGGGCTGGCGATTGAACTGGCCCACGACCAGTGCCAACTTCGGAGACCTGCTCGGCCCGGCCAGCTACGGGCACTGGGGAGCCACCGGGACACTGCTGTGGCTGGATCCCGACAGCGACACCGTCTGTGTTATCCTCACGACCCAACCGCAGGAACCTCGTGGAACCTGGATCTCGCGGCTCTCCAACGCGATCGCGGCATCGTTGGCCTGAGCCCGGACGGGGTCGTGGCGTTGTTGAAGGCGACGCAGCGGGTGCTATACTGGGCTGATGCCACCGATTACTGCGCAAGTGGCGGAATTGGCAGACGCGCCAGGTTGAGGGCCTGGTGGGCCTAACGGCCCGTGGAGGTTCGAGTCCTCTCTTGCGCACTTGGCGGGACGGCAACTCGTCGCCGCCAGTCGCCGGGAATCTAGTCGGTCAACTGGTACGGGTCGCCAAGTCGCTTCATTTCCCGTTTCAGCAGGTCCTCGAGTTCCCGGCGTTTCGCCGCGTGTTGTGGAGAACCCGCCAGGTTGATCTGTTTGGCCCGCGGCGTGTGCCCGAGCAGTTTGGTCACGCCCGGCGAACGGTGTTCGACCAGGAATTCGCGGGGGTTGTTTCTGAGATCAAAGAGTTGGGTCCTGCGAACTGTGCCGCCCAGGACGTCGTATTTGATCAACTTCCAGCCGTCGGTCTTGATCGCTCGCATGCCCGGTTTGGTTCCGCCGGTATAGACCCCGTAAAGGACATCCCGGACGCGTTCGGCCTTACCTTCCAGGACAGCCCGAAAACTCTTGCCCTCGACGCTCGCCGGTGCGGCGATTCCCGCCAGGTCACAAAGCGTCGGCAATACGTCGAGCAGGTAGGTGTAACCGGAGGCCCGCGTGCCGGGTTTGATTCCCGGACCGGTGGCGATCAGGGGGACCCGCCAGGTGTGTTCGTAGAGGTTCTGCTTTCCGGTCAACCCGTGCCGTCCGACTGCAATGCCGTGATCGGAGGTGAAGAAGACGTAGGTATTGTCGCGTTCACCGAGCGCGGCGAGTTTTTTGAGCACGCGTCCAACCTGTCGATCGATGTTCTCGATGCAGGCATACTCGCGCCCCAGCTCGTTTCGGATCGTGGCCTCGTCCCGCCGTTTCAGCACGCCCTGGACACGGACCTCGTCGCGGAGCCCGGGATGTCCGTGGGGGAAGGGATGGGCCGGCAGGTAGTTGAGCGGTAAGGGGGGCGCTTTCGGGTTGGGAACAGTCAGCTCACCCCGGTTGACGGCGCCGTAACGGGCCGCCAGTTCCGGAATGGCATTGCGTGGATCGTGTGGATGAGAGAATCCGAAGTAGATCAGGAAGGGATCACGGTCCCGGGTCTCTTGACGCTGCTCGAGAAACTCCAGTACCTGGTCTCCATGCCAGCGGCTGCCCCCCTCGGGGGTCCCCTGCCGCTTGGTTGCGACCCGGCTGACGGTGAACTCCGAGTTGGCCTGCTTGAAGCTGTTTCCTCGTTTGCAGGTGCGAAAGGTGTCGTAGCCGGCCCGGTTGAAGACCGCGGCCAGGCTTTCGCGGGCCGCCTGGGCACGAAACATCTTCGACTGGGAAATCCCCGGTCCACGGGCACCAGGGATTCGCCAGACCGTACGACCGGTCATGATCATTGTCCGCGAGGGAGTGCAGACGGCACCCGACCAGGACCCCATGTGGTGGGCGTCGTCCAACACGATGCCCCGCTTGGCCAATCGGTTGATATTGGGCGTTTGGCAAACGGTGTTGCCATAGGCGGAGAGCGTTTCGGGCGACTGGTCGTCGGTCAGGATGAACAGGAAATTGGGGCGTTTCTGCTTCGGCGCAGTCGCCGCCCGGACCGGGGCGATCCAGAGAGTGACGGAAAACGCGGCGACCAGACTCGCCGACAAACCGGATCGAGACAGGCGAAAAGACATCATGATGACCCTCGGGTTCTCGGGAAGGGGGGCTCTCGAAGAATCTCGCATTCGATCCCGGGCGTCAACCGGGCAGAGACGCGCGACTGCGAACCGTCGTTGTTGGCAGCGAACCCGACAAGTCGTTATCGTTGGTCGCGAATCCGGACACGGGGAAAACCAGGCCGCGTGTCGGTGTCGGACTGGTTGACGAGAAACCGATTGGGGACGGGTTGTCCATCATGCGTCGTCGTATTCCACTGTTCAACACCGAGGCCGAGCGGGACGGGTTGCGTCAGGCCTCGAGGTTCAACGCCGAACTGCTGGATTTTCTCAGGCCTCAGGTGGTCGCCGGCACCACCACGCAGGAAATCGATCGGCTGGCCTATTCCTACACGCTCGATCACGGACACACGCCCGCCTGCCTCGGCTACCCCGGCCCGGTCGTGCCCTATCCCAAGAGCATTTGCACGAGCATCAACGACGTGGTGTGCCACGGTGTTCCCGACGACCGACCGTTGGAATCCGGGGACATCATCAACGTCGACTTGACGACAATCGTCGATGGCTGGTTCGGTGACCAGTCGGAGACGTTTCTGATCGGAGAGGTCAGTGACGAGGCGCGTAAGGTGGTGCAGGTCGCCTTCGATTGTCTGTACCTGGGCATCCAGGCGATCGGGCCTGGCGGACATGTTGATGAGATCGGCCGGGCCATTTACGACCATGCCCGCGGCCAGGGAATGGACGTTGTCCGCGAGTACCAGGGACACGGGATCGGCCGCAAGTTTCACCAGGAACCCGGGATCCCGCACCTGCCCTCCCGGACGCC